>Ga0123519_10003717_pt1 | contig 25122 bp, 28 predicted proteins | sample YelNatPaOPRAMG02_FD_87396 | JGI IMG/M metagenome (GOLD analysis project Ga0123519, IMG submission 87396) | Hot spring microbial communities from Yellowstone National Park - Yellowstone National Park OP-RAMG-02 (version 2) | ecosystem: Environmental > Aquatic > Thermal springs > Hot (42-90C) ...
AAATTTCTCTATTTTTTGTTTTTTTAATTCCTCAAAATCTTGATTTGAAATTCCCAAATCAGTTTTTGCCAGATCAAAATGAACTGACCTTATCACTTCTTCAAAATGTTCAAAAAAATTCTTTAATTTTTGTTCGGTCGTTATACCAAGATACATTCTGCCATCATTTTTTATCTCATCTATCAATCTTTGTTTTAAAGACTTGCTCCCTTGATTTCTGCCAAAAACAAATATTTTTATATTCGTATTGTTTAAGTTTTGCTTTAAAATTTCATAAAATAAATTCCTTCCAAGTAATCCTGTAACACCAGTAATGGCTATTTTCATAAACTATTCCTTTTTGTTTATTCTATTATAGCCGTTTTTGTTTGATAAAGCAAAAAAATGGATCAATCCAATTGTAATTAGTATCAGCTTTTCTATTTACTTCCTTAACCCGCAAGAAACAACTAGCTGAATAAGCCTTTTAGTTCTACAATTGACAAAATATCCAAAATATTGGATATTTATTAATAATTGATAAAACTGCTTTTATTTTGGAAAATTAGAAATATGTTTGGAAAAAGATTTTCTATAAAAAGTTTTTTTAGAAATTTCAGCAAGAAATTCCTTGGAAAAAATTTTTGGAAGAATTATTTCAAAGTCTATGACGTGCTCAACGAATCTTATTCTTATCAAACATTACTGAAAAAAGTTGTTCAAGAGGCACAACTAGATGCTGATCAGCAGGTTTTGGACGCTGGTTGCGGGACTGGAAATCTTATACCACTTTTGCAAAAAAATAGAATTGAATATATTGGGATAGATATTATACCGGAGGCATTAGAAATAGCACAAAAAAAAATCTTTTCAGAAAACATAAAAATAGAATTTGGAGATATTAGCAAAAAAAGCAAATTTCAATCAAATACATTTGATAGAATTATTTCCATAAATGTTTTCTATATTTTAAGCGACAAAGGAAGAGAATCCGCTCTTAAAGAATTCCACCGAATTTTAAAACCCGGAGGCAAACTTATTATTGCAACTTTAAAAAAAGGATTTGATCCAAAAAAAATATACATTGAAACATTAAGAATAGGCAGAAAAAAATTAGGACTTCTAAAATCTCTTATTAAGGCATTTGGGCTTATATTGCCAACAATCAAAATGTTATTTTATAACCAAATAATTAACAATAAGCAAAAGAAAGGGGCATATAAATACTTTTCTAGAGAAGAGATAAAGGATCTTTTATCAAAAAACGGCTTTAAAGAAGTAAAATCTAAATTAGTATATGCTGGACAAGGTATATTAGTAAGCGGTATAGTAGATAAATAATGGATTATACATTTGAACAAATAAAAGGCGACAAAAATTTATCAGATATTATCGCCATTAGAGAGAAGGTCTTCATTAATGAAGATCATTATCCAAAAGAAGCAATAACAAGCTCTTTTGACAAAACCTCAACCCACTTTATAGCAAAAAAAGAAAATAGAATTATTGGCGTCATAACAGTTGTAACCGGCACAGAAAATCTTCCGATAGAAAAATTCGTTGACCTTAAAAAGTTCAAAGACAAACCAATGGCAGAAATACAAAAATTGGCGGTATTGCCTGAAGAAAGAAAAGGGTTCGTTTCTCTTGGCCTTATGGTTTTGGCTTATGAATACGCTAAGGAACATGGGGCAAAAAGAATCGTGATATTTTCGTTGGAGAGAAAATCAGAAAATATAGAACTATACAAAAAATTTGGATTTAATACTTTGCTAAAGTTTGACTTTTATGATGTCGGCAAAGCATGCGCAATGGCGCTGGATATCGATAACAATTCTTCTTACGAAAAAGATCAAAAAAATGTGAGAAGAGCAAATTTAATAAAAAAACTTGTTAAAATTTTGAAAATATGATGTTCAAAACATTAATACTATTTTCAGCATTTTTGCTAAATTTATTTTTGGCTTTTGTTGTTTTAAAAAACGGGCCAAAAAGACATTTAAATTTGTCCTTATTTACAATTATTATTGGAGTCGCAATTTGGAATTTTGCTACATTTATGTTTTGGCAGACAAACTATCCTTTGTTTTGGGCAAGATTAATGTTCCTCGGACCAATCTTAATCCCATCCTCTTTTTTATATTTTTCATTTTTATTTTCTGAAAAAGAAAAACCATTTGGAATATGGCATATATTAGCGATATTTTCACCATGGCTTTTGTTTTTACCGATGATTCCAACCGATATCATTGTAAAATCTGTGAACAGCTTTGACAGAGAAGTTGCCTATGGGATTGGCAACAGCATTTTTGCAATATATTTCGTTTCATTTGTGATCGTGGGATTCTTTATCCTATACAAAAAATATAAAATTTCAACACCATTAATTAAAGCAAAATTATCATATATGTTCTTTGGCATGGTTATTTCAACATTAATTGGCATAATAACCAATTTGATTCTTCCTCTATTAGGCACTTCAAAACTGAATTTTATTGGTCCTTCTGCAACAGTAATATTTGTCTCATTCACAACATATGCCATAACAAGATACAGGCTTATGAACATTGAAATGCTCATCAGGAAAAGTGTTTTATATTCTGTTTCAACAGTTTTGTTTACTGTCATATTTTTCTCAATAATGTTTATTACAAGCAATATATCTTTGCCGTTTATAAATCTAAATTCTTTTTGGGGCACTCTTCCATTTCTGATTATCGCTTCAATAGCATATTACCCGCTTATGAACTTTTCTATTTCATTTATTGATAAAACATTTTTCAAAACAAAGCTCTTGGCAGAAAAAATTGCAGTAAAATTTTCGCACAAAATCAAAAAACTCAGAACAATTGAAGAATTTTCAAAATTTATTACCAATACATCGTCAATAACTCTGAAATTGAACGGTGTTGCAACCTTTATCATAGATGAGGAATGCTCAGCATATATTTGCACAAGTGCAAAAGGTTCTTTGACAAAGCTTAAAGGCACATTTATTTCTCAAGAAAACAGTACTATTAAAGAATTAATAAAAACAAAATCATCAATCGTCAAAGAGGAAATAGATATTTTTGACAAGGACATAACTTTGCTTGTTCCTTGTTTTGGTGGTGAAGAACAAAAACTCTTGGGATTTCTCGCTTCTGACTGCAAAAAAGATATGACACCATTTTCAGATGAAGAAATTCAGCTTTTTGAAACCTTGGCAAATCAAACCGCTGCCGGAATTGATAACGCCATTAGATATAAACAAAAAATTAAATCTCTTGAAAAATCATTAAAACTTGAAAAATTGGCAAGTTTGGGTGTTGTTATAGCTGGCATTGCGCATGAAGTAAAAAATGCCTTGACTTTTGTCTCAATTTTTTCGCAACTTCTCCCACATCAAATTGATAATAAAGAATTTTTGGACAATTATTCAGTATTGCTCCAAAATGAAATAAGAAGAATAAAACTCATTTTACAAGGTATTCAAGACTATTCAAAACAATCCACTCCTGTAATAGAGAAAATCAACCCAAAAGAACTTTCAGAAGAAACAATAATTCTTGTGCGCGATTTGGCAAAAGGAAAAAATATTATCATAACAAATCAAACAAGCGAGGATCATATTGTATTGGCTGACAAAAACAGAATGAAGCAGGTTCTATTAAACTTGTTTATAAACGCTATTGACGCAATGCCAAATGGAGGAATATTGTCATTACACTCTGAAAAAAAAGATGAAGAAGTTATAATTAAAATTTCTGACACCGGAAAAGGAATATCAAAAGAAATGCTGGGGAAAATATTTGATCCGTTTTTTACAACAAAAGAACATGGCACAGGATTAGGACTCGCTATAGCTTTTAGATTTGCCAATGAACACAACGCAACGATATCTGTTGAAAGCGAAATTGAAAAAGGGACTACTTTCAGCTTGGCTTTTAAAAATAATGCTCAGAATTAGGCGTTGAATTTTTTGCAAATTATGACAGCATTATGTCCGCCAAATCCGAAAGAATTGCTCATAGCATAATTGATTTTTTGATCTCTTCCAACATTTGGCACATAATCCAAATCGCACTCTGGATCGGGGTGTTCATAATTTATTGTAGGATGAATAAAATCATTTTTTACTGAAAGAACCATCGCAACAAATTCAACACCACCAGCAGCGCCCAAGAGATGACCAATCATTGATTTTGTTGAGTTGATTGCAATTTTTTTTGAATATTCTCCAAATACTTTTTTTATAGCAAGAGTTTCCAGCTTGTCGTTTAATTGAGTCGATGTGCCATGAGCGTTAATATAATCAATTTGTTCGGGAGAAATGCCAGCATTTTTAATAGCAGCTTTCATAGCCCTTATTGCGCCATCTCCAGTTTCGTGAGGCGCAGTCATGTGAAATGCATCACCACTCATCCCATATCCTACAACTTCCGCATAAATTTGCGCTCCGCGTTTTTTTGCATGTTCTAACTCTTCTAAAATTACAATCCCTGCTCCTTCTCCCATCACAAACCCATCTCTTTGAGCATCAAATGGACGAGACGCTTTCTCAGGCGCATCATTTCTTCTTGAAAGTGCTTGTGCGGCACAAAATCCAGCAATGCCAAGAGGTGTAATAGCAGCTTCTGTGCCACCGGTTATCATAACATCGGCTGCTCCCCTCTTTATTATTTCATAAGCATCTCCAATTGAATTAGTGCCGGAAGCACATGCGGTTGTCGTGCAGCTATTTGGGCCCTTTGCCCCTGTTTTTATTGACACCATTCCAGCTGCCATATCATTTATCATAAGAGGCACCATAAATGGGGAACACCTTGAAGGGCCTTTTTCACACAAAATTTTTGACTGTTCTTCAAGAAATTTTAGGCCTCCTATCCCAGAACCAATTAAAACACCGACATTCGGCGCATTGCTTTCATTTATTTCTAAACCAGAATCATCTAACGCCATCTTCGAAGCGGCAATTGCAAAAACAATAAAATTAACGAGTCTTCTTGCCTCTTTTTTGTCCAAATATATTGAAGGATCAAAATCTTTTACTTCAGCAGCAATTTGGGTATCAAAAGGCGAAGGATCAAAATAAGAAATTTTGCCAACTCCATTTTTCCCTGATTTTAATGCATTCCAAAAGTTTTCTTTTCCTATACCAATAGGAGTTACAGCGCCAACTCCTGTAACAACTACTCTACGTTCCAACATAAGCTAATTCTGCCTCCTTGACCAGTTGTCTGATAATTTCAGCAACAGGTTTTATAACCTTATCTTTAATTTTTGAAATGCTCTCTCCCGTAAAAATCAATCCATTTTCGACATCACCCTTTTGGGCTTTTTTCAAAACATCGAAAATGCAATATTGTTTTGAGCAAAATTTAAGGCAGTTGTCACAGTATGGTATTGGAGGATAAATACCTTTTAACATATCATTTGTCAACTTGTTTCTTATGGCTCTACCGGGCATACCAACAGGGCTCTTTATTATTATCACATCATTTGGATTAGTTGTGTTTGCATGAACCATTTTATAAGGAAGTGCTGCATTGCACTCTTCAGAAATAATAAACCTTGTGGCAAGCTGAACTCCATCAGCACCCAAATTTAACATTTTCGCTATATCATAACCATCAGCCATCCCACCAGCTGCAATAACAGGTATATTTTTTACAGAGGACTTTACTTCTTTTAAGAGTTGTTCGGTTGTCTTTTCCAGAGTTCCAAGATGGCCACCGGCTTCTTTGCTCTCAGCAACTATAGCAGCCGCTCCAAGTTGCTCAGCAATAGCTGCAAGTTTTCCTGAAGACACAATAGGGACTATTGGAACATTCGCTTCTTTTCCAATTTTGAAAAGATCTCGGGAAAATCCAGCACCGGAAGTTATAAAATCTATTTTTTCTTTTATTGCGGTTTTTACAATCCCCAAAAAATCGGTGGCGGCATAGAGTATGTTTATCCCGATTATGCCGCCATTTGCTATTTCTCTGGCCGTTTTTATTTCGTTGGCCAATTCTTCATGTTCAAGGCCGGATGCTCCTATCACGCCAATTGCACCAGTAGCTGCAACAGCGCCAGCCAATTTCCCGCCAGAAATTCTTATGGACATACCACCTTGAATTATTGGAATTTTGGCTAAAAGATTTCCAATTTTTAATGTTGGCAATTTCATCAGTTTTTCGCGTGGGACATTATATACTTTACAGTATCGCCCACTGTTTTTATTTTTTCAGCTTCTTCATCTGGGATTTCACGCCCGAATGCTGCCTCTAAAGCCATAACTAACTCAACCGTCTCTAGAGAATCTGCCCCCAAATCATCTACGAAAGATGATTTTTCCGTTACTTCAGAATCGCTGACACCAAGTTGTTCAACCACCACTTTTTTTACTTTTTCAAATATTTCCTTTTCATCCATTTTACCCATTCACCTGCCTTTCTTACAATTTATTATATTATAACTTCTAAAACTTATGGAAGAAACCGTCAAGACAATTAATTTACATATACATTCCACCATTTACAGCAATAACCTGCCCTGTGATATAAGGAGCATCAGAGCTAAGAAATAAAACTGCTTTAGCAATATCTTGGGGGGTTCCAAGAATCCCCATCGGAATTTGTTCTTTCAATTTAGCTTTTACTTCTTCCGGCAAAACCTTGGTCATGTCTGTATCGATAAATCCAGGAGCTATGGCATTAACAGTAATTCCTCTTGAAGCAAGTTCTCTTGCAGCAGTTTTTGTAAGAGCTATCACTCCACCTTTTGAAGCAGAATAATTTGCCTGTCCCACATTTCCCATTTGCCCAACAATTGAAGCGATATTTATTATTCTGCCATATTTTTGTTTCATCATGATTGGAGCAACAGCTTTTATGCCATTAAAAACCCCTTTTAAATTAACGTTAATAACCGCATCCCAATCTTCATCTTTCATTCTCATAATTAAAGAATCTCTTGTTATTCCAGCATTATTGACTAAAATATCTATTCTCCCAAACTGCTCAATGGTTTTCTTAAATGCTTCTGAAACTTCTGCTGATATGGCAACATTGCATTTTATTGCAATTGCTTCAACTAAAAAATTGGATTTAATTTCTTGAGCAGTAGCTGATGCTGATTCCAAATTAACGTCTGAGACAACAATATTTGCCCCTTCTTGCGCAAGCAACTGGCTGATTGCCTTCCCTATTCCTTGTGCTGACCCGGTAATAAATGCCGTTTGCCCTTTTAGCTTCATTATTTGTACTCCTTCAAAGATTCTGAATCTTCGATATTGTATATTTTAACATTTCCATTTATTTTTTTAATCAGGCCGGTCAAAACCTTACCACATCCAATTTCAACAAATGAATCAACTCCTAAATTTACCATCTTATTGATAGAATCTTCCCACAATACCGAACTAACAACTTGTTCTATTAGAAGTTGTTTGATCTCTTGTCCATTTGTTGTTGGGTTTGCATTTACATTTGAAACAACAGGAATTTGTGCGTTTGAAAAATTGATCTTTTCCAATTCAACAGCCAATTTTTCTGCAGCAGGTTGCATAAGGGAACAATGAAAAGGAGCGCTAACTTGTAATGGTATTATTCTTTTTGCCCCGTTTTCTTTACAAAGTTTGCTTGCATATTCAACTGCTTTTAAGGTGCCGGAAAGGACTATTTGTCCGGGTGAATTAAAATTTGCCGCTTCAACAACTCCATATTTGGAAGCCATTTGACAGCATTTTAGAATTGTTTCTCTATCCAAGCCTATTACCGCTGCCATCGTACCTTCTCCAACAGGTACTGCTTCCTGCATAAATTTCCCACGCTTATGGACTATCCTGACTGCATCTGAAAAATTTAAAACTTTCGCACAAACCAAAGCACTGTATTCGCCTAAACTATGGCCTGCAACAAAGGATGGATTGGTTTTGATACAACTTAAAATTGCTATGCTTGTTGTCAAAATTGCAGGTTGTGATATTTCAGTTAGTTTTAACTGGTCTTCGGGCCCTTCAAAACAAATTTTTTTAAGATCAAATCCCAATGCTTCGTTTGCTTCGTCAAAAATTTTTCTTGCCTTGGCAAAATTATCATAAATATCTTTGCCCATTCCGACCTTTTGAGAACCTTGTCCGGGAAAAACGAAAGCAATTGTCAAGAGAGTAGCTCCTTAAACTTTTTCGTCAAAGCTGGAACTATTTCAAGAACATCTCCAACTATCCCATAAGTAGCAACATTAAATATTGGAGCATAAGGATCTTTGTTTATGGCTATGATTATGTCAGAGGAAGACATGCCGGCTAAGTGCTGAATTGCTCCAGAAATTCCACAAGCAAAATATATTTTTGGGCTGACTGTTTTACCCGTCTGCCCTACCTGATGGTATTGCGATATCCAACCAGCATCAACAGTTGCCCTGCTTGCCCCAACTGCTCCACCAAGAACTTCGGCAAGTTCTTGAATCATCTTGAAATTTTCTGCACAGCCAATTCCTCTTCCTCCAGAAACAATTATTTCGGCTTCAGCCAAATTAACTTTTTTTTCAGTTGATCTCACTATTTCAAGAATTTTTGCCCTCAAAGATTTTTCGGTTATTTTTGCTTGTTCTTCTATTATTTGTCCTTTTCTGGAATCATCTTTTGGAAGTTTTTTGAAAACTTTTGGTCTGACTGTCGCCATCTGAGGTCTAAAATTTGGAGAAATAATAGTTGCCATAATATTTCCGCCGAAAGCAGGCCTTGTTTGCAATAATATCTTTTTTTCTGGATCAATATCCAAACCAGTGCAATCAGCAGTAAGTCCAACCCTTATTCTTGCCGCTATTCTTGAAGCCAGATCTCTGCCGGTTGTAGTAGCACCAAGCAAAAAAATCTCTGGTCTATATTTTTCAATCAGGAAAGAGATTGTATCAGCAAATGGTTCCGTAAGGTAATTTTTCAAATTGTTGTCAGAAACAAGGATTACTTTGTCTGCACCGTGTTTAATAAGTTCCTGCGCCATATCTTTTAGATCACCAGCACCTAAAAGTATTGCTGTTACATCACAATTTATGTCCTTTGCAAGTTTTTTCCCTTCAGCAATAAGTTCCATTGAAACTGTTTGAAGCTCGCCATTGTGCTGTTCAGCAAAAACCCATATCCCTTTATAACCTGACAAATCTTTTTTTGGTGATTCTTCTTTCTTTTCTATTATGATTGCATTGAATTTGCATGCTCCAACACAAGCGCCACATAAAACACATTTATCTGTTATTACAGCGACCTTATTAATAATTTCTATGGCACCAAATGGACACGCTGGAATACAAAGTTTGCATCCTTTGCATTTTTCAGGTATTACTCTAATTCCTTCAACCATTAAAGTACCTTTTGCTCCTTTAACTTTTGGAATAATTTTTCTGCAATCTCTTCAGGCGTTCCTTCAAGAATTTGACTATTGCCTCTCGGAGGAGGAGTAAAAATTTTTACAACTTGAGTTGGTGATCCCTTTAATCCAATATTGTCCGGTTCTGCAAGTATATCATCAGCTGTCCAAACAGGTATTTCGGTTTTTTTTGCCCTGATTTGTCCCTTTAACGACGGCATGCGCGGCTCATTTATTTGTTTTACTACAGTAACTGCCGCAGGAAGATTTGTTTCTATCGTTTCTGAGGAATCTTCTAACTGTCTTTTTGCCTTGATTTTTCTGTTTTCTTTGTCAATTTCTATATTTACGGCAAAGGTTATTTGTGGTATATCTAAAAACTCTGCAACACCCGGCCCAACTTGCGCTGTATCACCGTCGATTGCCTGTTTGCCAAACAAAACCAAATCAAAAGTACCGATTTTTTTTATTGCTTGAGATAAAGTATATGATGTTGCCCAAGTATCCGCCCCAGCGAAAGCTCTGTCGCTTATCAACACTGCTTCATCAGCGCCCATAGCAATTGCGGTCTTTAAGGCATCTGCAGCTTGTGAAGGCCCCATTGTTATAACAATTACTTTTCCACCAAATTTTTCTTTTATGCGCAAAGCTTCTTCTATCGCATTTTCATCAAATGGATTAATAATGCTTTTTACCCCTTCTCTTATCAAGGTGTTGGTTTTTGGATCTATTTTTACATCGGTGGTATCAGGCACCTGTTTTATACAAACTATTATGTTCATGGTTATTTCTTCGCTGCCAACTCTTTGATCAATGAAAGAGCAATTACATTTCGTTGAATTTGATTGGTGCCTTCATATATTTGAGTGATTTTTGCATCACGCATCATTTTTTCTACTGGATACTCCTTCATATAGCCATATCCTCCAAAAATCTGAACAGCATCTGTTGTCACTTTCATTGCAACATCACTTGCAAAAAGTTTGCACATGGCACTATCTTTTGAAATATCTTGAACGCCGGCATCAACAGTCCTCGCCGTTGCATAAACAAGAGCTCGGGCTGCTTCAATCTGTGTTGCCATATCTGCAAGCATATGTTGAACAGCTTGAAATGAAGAAATTGGTTTCTCAAATTGAATTCTCGTTTTTGAATATGCAAGCGCCTCATCTAACGCTCCTTGCGCAATTCCAACCGCCTGAGCGCCTATCCCGGGCCTTGTTCTGTCAAGGGTTTTCATTGCAACAATAAATCCCATTCCTTCTTTGCCAAGTATTTGAGATTTGTGAACCTTGCAATCCTGAAAGATCAATTCCCTTGTCGCCGAAGCCCTTATCCCCATTTTGTTTTCCTTTTTCCCAAAGTCAAAACCTTTCATGCCTTTTTCAAGTATAAATGCCGTCGCACCACGGCTGCCTTTTGATTTGTCAGTCATCGCAATGACAGTGTATGTTTCTGCTTCTCCTCCATTTGTTATCCATTGTTTTGTGCCATTTAAAATGTAATAATCACCATCTTTTTTTGCAGTTGTCTGAATTCCAGCAGCATCCGAACCAGCGTTTGCTTCTGTTAAGCCAAATGCGGCAAGTTTTTTGCCAGAAGCTATGTCAGGAAGATATTTCTCTTTTTGTTCTTCAGTGCCAAACATTAAAATAGGAAATGCCCCGAGTGCAGAAGCAGCAAAAGTTACTCCAACCCCACCACAAATTCTGCTTATTTCCTCAGTTGCGAGGCAAAATTCCAAACAACCTCCGCCAAAACCGCCATATTTTTCAGGAATATAAAGTCCGCACAAGTCAGCTTTTGCAAATTCATTCATTAAATCCCATGGGAATTTGCCCGTTTCATCAAGTTCGGCTCTGACTGGCTTGACTTTTTCAACAGAAATCTTTCTTGCAAGGTCTCTTATCATTATTTGTTCTTCAGTTAATCCATATTCCATAACTTATTGTCTATACCTCCCATTTAACTAAATTTGCTCCGCTGGTCAAACCAGCGCCAAACCCAACCAAAGCAATTATATCATCATTTTTCACAATTCCGCTACGGTATGCCTCATCTAAGGCAATTGGAACTGATGCAGCAGAAGTATTTCCATATTTTTGCAAATTTGTAAAGAATTTCTCTTTTGAAATTCCTATTTTTTTAGCAACATGATCGATTATTCTGACATTTGCCTGATGTGGAATTACCAAATCAATATCACTTAAATCAATATCTGCCATCTCAGCAACTTTAATAATGCCTTCTTCCATAGCCCTTACAGCAAATTTAAAAACCTCTTTGCCATCCATTTTTATGCAACGTTCTTCCTCTGATTTTGGATTAGGATTACGGCTTCCTCCGCCCGGCATAATAAGATACTTGCCGCCACTGCCCTCTGCATGAAGATAATTAGCCAAAATTCCGCTGTTTTTTTCGCATTGTGTCAAAACAACCGCTCCAGCACCATCGCCAAACAAAACACATGTATTTCTATCAGACCAGTTTAGATATTTTGTTAGAGTGTCTGCTCCAATAACAAGTGCGTTGCCATAAACATTTGACGAAATGAAATTGTGTGCTATTGATAAAGCAAAATTAAAGCCGGAACAAGCCGCAGACACATCAAATGCAACAGCTTTTTTGGCGTCCAAAAGATTTTGGATAATGCAAGCTGTGGAAGGAAACAAAGTATCTGGAGAAGTGGTGCCAACAATTATTAAATCCAAATCACTGCTTTTTATCCCAGACATATCAATGGCACTTTTTGCCGCTTTTATGGCCAAATCAGAAGTCGCAACAGCATCATCAGTAATTCTTCTCTCAGAAATTCCAGTTCTTGTCTTTATCCATTCATCAGAGGTTTCAACAATTTTTTCTAAATCGAGGTTTGTCAAAATTTTTTCCGGCAAACAGGATCCAGTTCCAACAATTTTTGAGCTTTTCATTTTATTCCTTCTCTTATACTTTTTACAATATCATTTTTTATCGCCTCAGAACAAACCCTGATTGCGTTTTTTATCGCTTTTGCTTTTGCTCTGCCATGTGCCTTAAACACAATGCCGTTTACTCCAAGCAACGGAGCAGCACCATGTTCATCATAATCTATTTTCTTCTTAAAGTTATTGAAAGAATTTTTTAAAAAGAACACTCCAAGTTTTGAGATCAAATCTTTTTTAATTTCTTCTTTCAACATCAAAAACAACTGTGTTGACAAACTTTCGGAAATTTTTAGAACAACATTTCCAACAAAACCATCGCACACCACAACATCAACTTTGTTTGTAAAAAGGTCTCCTCCTTCGACATTTCCAATAAAATTGAGTGATTTTTGCTTTATTAATTCATATGATTGCTGTGTCAATTCATTCCCCTTTTCTTTTTCAGTCCCAATGCTAAGGAGACCTACTCTTGGGTTTTTTATATGCATAACTTTTTCGGCATAAAGATAACCCATCATAGCAAATTGCTCCAAGTGCTTTGGCTTGCAGTCAACATTTGCACCCATATCCAGAAGCAAAAACTCTCCTCCATGAACATTTGGAAAAATTGTTGCAATCGCAGGCCGTTCAACTCCTTCAATTCTGCCAATTTTAAAGAGTGCAGATGCCATTATCGCACCAGTATTACCAGCCGAAATGACAGCATCGGCTTTCCCCTCCTTAACCAATTCCATTGCAACATTTATTGATGCGTTTTTTTTCTGTTTGACAGCCTGCACAGGAGGTTCATTCATAGAAATAACTTCGCTACAATGAACAATTTCGGTGCGCAGATCTTTTCTTAAATGACTAATTTTTTCTCTATCACCGACGAGTATCAGAGAAACATTTTCTTCTTTGAGAAACGACTCAGCACCTTTGATTATTTCCTCGGGGGCATGATCTCCGCCCATCGCATCAATTGCAATCCGTATCAAGGATTATTCTCCCTTGTTTTTGCTTTTTTTCTCTTTTATTGTGATAGCAACTCTTCCCTGATATGAACCGCAATTTGGGCACGCTCTGTGAGTTAGTATTGGAGATCCACAAGACGGACATAAACCATAATTGATTTTCTCGACTTTCCAATTTGCTCTTCTTCTATTTGTCCTTGTGTTGCTGTGTCTTTTCTTTGGTACTGGCATCAGTATTCCTCCTATAATTTTATTTGTTTTAACTTCTCTAATCTTGGATCAATTAACTTCTTTACTTCTTCAATTTCTATACCGTCGCAACTTTCTGAACAAAGGGTTTTGATTGGAATATTCATAATCAGGCTCTGCCTTATAACCTCTGTCAGATCCAAATTCCCATGTTCATCAATCTCATAAACTATATCATCTTCCTCTACATCCGATTGTTTTTTTAATCTCTCTTCAACAACAGCAACAATTTGGCCAACATAGTTTTCAAGACATCTCGAACAGTTTAAGTGAACATTCGCAACAATTTTCCCCTGCATCCAAAGCCCATCACCTGTATTTGTGAACTCCAAATTGACATTAACTGGGTTTACAATGTCTATTTCTTCCTTTGGAACCTCCACATAAACATTTTCACTGTAAAGGATTCTAACGCCTTTTTCTTTTAATAACCCGTTTAGATCTAAAAGCACTATATTTAAATTATACAAGTGGCAACAAAAGTCTGCAACATAACCATTGCCAATCGAATTTATGTCGACCTTGGATGAGAATTATCGTATACGCTTTTTAACCTTTCCTTTGTTAAATGGGTATAGATCTGAGTTGTTGACAAAGATGAATGCCCCAAAAGTTCTTGAACAATTCTTAGATCCGCACCTCTTTCAAGCAAATGAGTGGCAAAACTATGCCTTAAAGAATGTGGAGTAATTTTCTTTTGGATGCTGCATTTTTTTAAACGATTTTGAATGATTCTTTCAACTGACCTAGATGTAAGACGACCTCCCATTTTATTTACAAAAAGAGCTCTGCTTGAAGAGTTCTTGATTAATTTTGGACGACCAAATTTAATATAATCTTTCAATGCTAAATTCGCTTTTGAACCAATCAAAACAATTCTTTCTTTTGAACCTTTGCCTGTTACAAGTATTTCTCCTTCATCAAAATCAACATCTGATAAATTCAGCTTTACAAGTTCACTTACTCTCATTCCGGAGGCATATAGTGTTTCAAGAATAGCTTTGTCCCTTGAACTTATAGGATCTCTTACATCAAAATTTTCCAAAAGAAGGTCAACTTCTTCAGGATATAAAAACTCTGGCAGTCTTTTTGAAATTTTAGGCAAAGAAACTGCCTTCCAAGGATTTGAATTTGACAAGTGCTTTTTTACCAAAAAAGAGAAAAATGATCGGAAACATGAAACTTTTCTTGCAATAGTTCTCATTGACAAACCTTTTTCCTCAATTTGCGACAGAAATTTGCGAGCATCATGCCTCGTAAATGAATTCGGATAGTTTATGCCGCAAGTTTTGCAAAAGTTGATTAAATCCTTTAAATCCAAAAGGTAAGAATTAATTGTATGGTCTGAAAAATTTCTTTCTTGTTTTAAGTATTCAGCAAAAGATTTTGCCAGATTGTCAAACATAAAAATTATCTAAGGTTGTATTTGGATTTTAAATCAGGAGTTAACGGCAGTATTTTCCCGTTTTCTTTTACCCAGATATCTTTTTGCTGATCTTTTTCTGATTGCCTTGTGTCAATATGAAGGATTCCCTCTTCTTGATAATAACCAATGCCTCTAATTTCCGGAAGTGTTTTTACAAATTCAAAAAGCTGATTTAATGGTACGCCATCTATGTAAATATGCACAGCCCTTCCCTGCCTATGCGAATCTTTCTTGATTGGCACCAGTGTGTTTGACGAATCTTCACACCTATAAGCGTCAACTATTCTAGGAACTCTTCTAAAATTAGCTGATATTGCTTCAAGAGCACCAACTAATCCAAGATGTATCTTTACTTCTGATTTGCATTTTTTACATTTGCACGCAAAATCTCTATAACTAAAATGTTCGCTCAAATTTCCCACGATAAGTTTATTCTAACACCTGTTGCGAAACACTTCAAACGCATCTATAATAAAAACTAGAGGAGACAAACAATGAGCAAAAGATACTTGTTTACTTGCGAATCTGTTACCGAAGGCCATCCGGACAAGATGTGTGACCAAATATCTGACGCTATTCTGGATGAGATTATTAAGAAAGATCCTCCTGCCAGAGTTGCCTGCGAAGCTTTGACAACAAACGGACTCGTTATTGTTGCCGGAGAAATAACCACAGGCACTTATGTTGATATCCCTTCGATTGTTAGAAATACCATAAAAGAAATTGGTTATGTTAGCAGAGAAATAGGCTTTGATTATGAAACTTGTGGAGTTTTGGTCTCAATAAAAGAACAATCAAAAGATATAGAACGAGGTGTAGATACGGCTTTAGAGGTAAGAGGAGGAGAAGTTGTAAAAGAAGATTTGGATAATCTTGGAGCTGGAGATCAAGGATTGATGTTTGGGTATGCCTGCAATGAAACTCCTGAACTAATGCCTCTGCCAATATCTTTGGCACAAAAACTTGCCAAAAAACTCGCTGATGTCAGAAAAAGCGGCGAACTAAAATATTTAAGACCTGATGGCAAAACGCAAGTAACTATCGAATACGAAAACGACAAACCAATTCGCGTTGATAGTGTATTAATTGCCGCTCAACACAATCCAGATGTTGATCAAGACAGAATCAAAAACGATATAACAGAACGAGTTATCAATAGGATAATACCTGCTGAACTAATGGATAAGAACACAAAGATATATGTAAACACAACCGGAAGATTTGTGATCGGGGGCCCTCAAGGCGATACTGGACTTACTGGAAGAAAAATAATCATCGATACTTATGGAGGAGTTGGCAGGCATGGAGGCGGAGCTTTCTCAGGAAAAGATCCAACAAAAGTAGACAGATCAGGAAGTTACGCAGCCAGATATGTTGCAAAGAATATTGTTGCAGCTGGGCTTGCAGATAAATGTGAAGTGCAATTTGCCTATGCTATTGGTGTTGCCAGACCTCTTTCCATTATGGTTGATACATTTGGTACAGGTAAAATAACAGATAACAAAATAGCAGAGCTTGTCAATAAACATTTTGATCTTAGACCAGGAAGAATTATTAAGAATCTCGATTTAAGAAGGCCAATTTACAAACAAGTTGCCGCTTATGGACATTTTGGTAGACCTGATTTGGATTTGCCCTGGGAAAAAACAGATAAAGCCAAAATATTAAAAAAAGAAGCGGGATTATAATTGGTCAAAACAATTACTGCTAAAATTTGCAATAAATTTTTATAAGATTGCATTCTTTATTATTTCAAAAAATTGAAATATTGAAGTTTTTTAAGCCCTTGCTATACCCTGCAAAAAATCCGGCATGTCAACATTTGGAGTTTTCTGCTGAGGAACTTTTTGGTTTTTCAAATTTTCCGACTTTAGCGCGGGCATTACATTAGATCTAAATGGTTGGTCTTGAGTTGCTCTCTTAAATCCTGTTGCTATAACAGTTATCATTATATCGCCCTGCATTTTTTCATCAATTACAGAACCAAAAATTATGTTTGCACCTGGATCAGCTGCATTGTAAATCACAGAAGCGGCTTCGTTTATTTCAAATAAGGTCAAATCGGATCCCCCAGTAACATTAAAGATTACACCTGTTGCACCAGTTATTGTTTCTTCCAATAACGGCGAAGATATGGCCTGTTCAGCAGCTTCAACAGCTCTATTTTCTCCTGATGCAATTCCTATTCCCATCATTGCAGATCCAGCATCAGCCATAATAGTTCTTACATCGGCAAAATCAAGGTTTATCAATCCGGGAACAGTTATCAAATCAGAAATGCCTTTTACTCCTTGTCTTAAAACATCATCAGCAACTTTAAAAGCATCTGTTATTGGAGTCTTTTTGTCAATAACTTGGAGCAGTTTGTCATTCGGAATTATTATGAGCGCATCAACCTTTTCCCTTAAAATCGATATGCCATTTTCAGCTTGAGCGTTTCTAACAGGACCCTCAAACTTAAAAGGCTTTGTCACAACGCCAATTGTCAAAATCCCCATATCTTTGGCAACTTCAGCAATGATTGGAGTAGCACCTGTACCAGTGCCTCCACCAAAACCGGCAGTCAAAAATATCATATCCGCGCCTTCAACAGCTTTTGCAATCTCATCTCTCGATTCTTCAGCAGCTTTCATTCCTATTTCAGGATTTGCACCAGCACCAAGTCCTTTGGTGAGTTTTGATCCTAAATGTATCCTTTTATCAGCAAGTGAAACACTTATCGCCTGAAGGTCGGTGTTTGCAACCCAAAACTCAACGCCTTTTAATCCGGCACCTATCATCCTGTTTACGGCATTTGTGCCAGCTCCACCAACTCCAAAAACTTTTATGCTTGCAAAATTTTTAATTTCGTTCATTTCTTTCTCCTTAAAATTGCTTATTTATTTTAACACATTTTTGAGCTTTTATTGTTTATTATCCAACATACTCTTAAATTTTACAACAGGGAAATTATCTACTCTTACATCTATATATTCTATGGTTCTTTTATCTTTAATGGCATCTAAAATTTTAGACAAAACGTTTGATTTTTCTTCAATATCTTCGGGAACTCCTAGTTTTATTTTGAAAGCACCATCAATTATAAGGTCTATTTGGCCGTCTTTTAATTCAAATTCAAACTTGCTGTCTTTTAAAAAATTTTTCAACTTAAAAAAAGAAAATTCAATCACTTTCATCGCTTTTGGATCAATTTTATTTCCATCTATGATTGCTTCTTTTGGCAAATTCAAAACTGTTGGCAGATCAATGGCTTTTTGCACAAAAAACTTTTCTAAAGAACCAATGGCTTCAATGGACTCAATGATATAACCTTCGTTGTCAATAATCAAATATTTGTTAGAAACGGTAACAACAGCAAATGGATTTCTTTCTTTAATTTTGATGATGATAGAATTTGGCAATCTCAATGAGACAGAAGCACTTTTTATTTGAGGAAGTTCAAAAAGTTTTCGCAAAACATAAGATCGGTCAAAGAAAAAAATATTTTCGTTAAAAGGAATGTTGACTTTGCTTTTAATAAAATCTGCTGAAAGAATCTTGTTCCCTTCAACATATATGTTTTTTACTTGCCAAAATGGTAGAGATAAAAAAGCAAAAATAAAACTTATAACTATCGTTAGAAGCACTAAAACTCTTAAAAAAACAAGAGCCGTTTTTTTCATGAGATTTTCTTAATGATAAAAAGCACTTTCTAAAATGTGCAAAACCAATTGATCATAAGTAATTCCATCAGCCGACGCCTGTGCAGGCAAATCAGAAAGTTCTGTCATCCCGGGAATAGTGTTTGCATCGTGAACAAAAGGCACTCCATCTCTATCTACTATTATGTCTATTCTGGCAAATCCTCTGCAACCAAGCGCTCTAAATGATTTAACAGCTATTTCCTGTGTATTAGCATATACTTGTTTTGGAAGATTTGCAGGAATTATAAATTCTGTCATTCCATTTGTGTATTTGGATTTATAGTCATAGAATTCGCCTTTTGGCCTCAGCTCCAAAATTGGCAGTGCTTTGTATTCGTTTTCCAGTTGTAAAACTCCAACTGTTGTTTGAATTCCATCGATAAATTCTTCAACAAATACATCGTTAAATTCATAAATCGTATTCTTTAAAACCTCTTCAAAAGTCCTTTCATCTTTCAAAATAGACACTCCCAAACTCGAACCTTCGTTAGTCGGTTTAATAACCAACGGAAAAGGGAACACTCTTTTTATCCTCTCACATTGAGCATTAAGATCTCCTTTTGGATCAATTTCAATAAATTTTGGAGTTGGAATACCATTGGATAACCATATTTTTTTGGAAGCGATTTTGTTCATCCCGAGCGCTGAAGCTAAAACTCTGGATCCAGTATACGGTATGCCAAGTATCTCTAGCAATCCCTGAATTGTCCCATCCTCACCAAATCTGCCATGTAGCATTATACAGGCCAAATCAACTTTTTCAGTTTTTAAAACTGTTAAAAAATCCTCTTCTTTTGTATCAAGCAAAATAGCGTTTAGCCCTTGCGAAATTAAACTCTCATAAACTTTTTTGCCGGATCTTAAAGACACTTCCCTTTCTCCGGATACTCCACCGCACAAAACAGCAATTTTTCTATTTTTAAACTTTTCTATGTTCCCCACAATTCTTATCCTACCAAAATAGATGATATAATTCAATTTGCAATGCTTATCAGAAAAGCTAAAGGCAACGATCTGGAAATAATATTCTCTCTGGCAAAAAAATATAACCTTGAATCAAATGATATGAATGCAAATCAGTTTTTAGTTGCTGAAATTGACGGCAAAATAATTGGCTTTGGAAGATTATTACAACATAAAGATTGCATAGAACTTGGAACAATTGGCGTCATTGAAGAATATAGAAATAAAGGAATAGGTAAAAAAATAGTGTTAGAACTCCTAAAGAAAGCAATTGAAATGGGATACAAATCAATTTATTTGACAACACTAATTCCCGAATATTTCAAGAAATTTGGATTTAAAGTTGTAAAAGAAAATATGAACGAGTGCATAATAAGAGATGAAAAATGGTGTGAAGGATGCCCAAAAATCGGCTGTACTTTTATGAAACTGGAAATTTTGCCTCAACAATAGTTTTTATTCCACCTCTTGGATTAAATTCTCCCAGAACATAAGCTTTTTTGGGTCGGCAGGTTTTTACTATATCTTCTAAAATTCTGTTAACAACATTTTCCATGAATATGCCTAAATTTCTATAAGAATTGAAATAATATTTGAGTGATTTTAATTCTAAACAATATTTGTCGGGGACATATTTTATCGTTATAACGCCAAAATCTGGCAGAGAGGTTTTGGGACAAACAGAAGTAAATTCAGGTTCAATTATGGTTATCTCATAGTCGGAGAACTGATTTTCAAAAACAGCAATTTTTGGGAGTTTGTCTCTCAATCCCGCAGTTGCGTGAGTTTTTGTATATTTTGAAGCCATAAATATTTTAAGCTTTTCCGGAACAACCTAAAACATTTGCTATTTTGTGTTTGACAACCTTTTTTATCTCATCTCTTGCAGGACCAAGATATTTTCTTGGATCAAACTCAGCCGGATTTTCAACAAAAATCCTCCTAATAGTGGCTGTCATTGCCAAACGCAAATCTGTATCTATATTTATTTTACAAATTGCGCCTTTTGCTGCCTCTCTCAACATTTCTTCTGGAACACCTTTAGCGCCGGGAAGTTTACCGCCATATTTGTTGCATTCGTCAACTAAATATTGCGGAACAGAAGAAGCTCCATGTAAGACCAACGGAAAGTTTGGCAATCTTTTTGCAATTTCTTTTAACCTTTCCATGTCCAATCGTGGTTCGCCTTTAAACTTGTAGGCACCATGGCTTGTGCCTATCGCAATCGCCAAAGAATCACAACCAGTTTCTTTTACAAATCTTTCTGCTTCATCAGGATCAGTGTAGGTAGCATCCTTTGCTGCAACCTTTACGGCATCTTCAACACCAGCTAATTTCCCAAGTTCTGCTTCAACGCTTACCCCTCTTGGGTGAGCATAGTCAACAACTTGTTTTGTAAGCTTAATATTTTCTTCCAATGGATACTTTGAGCCATCTATCATCACCGAAGTAAAACCACCATCAATGCAGGCCTTGCAAATTTCAAAATCTTCACCATGATCCAAGTGCAAAACAATAGGCAGATCAGCAGTTTCCAAGGCAGCTTTGACAAGATGAATCAGATATTCATGACGAGCATACTTTCTTGCCCCTGCTGAGACTTGTAGTATCAAAGGAGCATTTTCCTCTTTTGCTGCATCTACAATCGCCTGAAGTATTTCCATATTGTTAACATTGAACGCCCCAATTGCATATCCTCCAACATAAGCTTTTTTGAACATCTCTTTGCTTGTGACCAGTGGCATTTTAAAATCCCCTTTCTTTTTCTTACAAAAAAATTATAACACAAAACATCAGTAAATTATTACTTTCCTCAAAGGATTGACGGATTTCTCAAACTTACGACTTGCTAAGAAAGGATGATTGTTATATCATATTCATTTGGATATATGTAAATGTTAAGATTTAGACCTTCGTTGATTGTAGTTTTAAGCTTCCTTCTGGTTATACTAACAGGAACAGTACTTCTATCTCTGCCATTTTCTTCCGCAAATGGGCAAGAAACAAATTTTGCAAACTCACTCTTTACTGCAACTTCAGCAACTTGTGTGACCGGCCTTGTGTGCCTTGATACAGGAACATATTTCTCTTTGTTTGGCAAATTGGTTATATTAACGCTAATACAAATCGGCGGTTTAGGATATATGACATTTTCCACTTTTTTCATGGTTTTGCTAAAAAGAAAATTGTTTATAACAGAAAAACTAATTGCACAAGAAACCTTAAATATGTACTCTGGTAGAGAAGTCGTTAATATAATAAAAAGGATTTTGATCATCGTATTTGGATTTGAAGGCCTTGGGGCTTTAATTCTATCAATAAGATGGTTACCAAGTTTTGGTTTTAAAAGGGCCATCTTTTATGGAGTGTTTCACTCAGTTTCAGCATTTTGCAACGCCGGATTTTCACTTTTCCCAAATTTCTCAAGTTTTACAGCATATCGAGGAGATATAGTAGTAAATTTGGTTATTACAACACTCATAATTTTTGGAGGACTAGGGTTTTTGGTAATAAGCGATATAAACCAAAATAAAAGATTTTCACTTCAGTCAAAAGTTGTTTTGTCAACAACACTTTTTTTGATTTTTTTTGGTGCAATAAGTATTTTTGCAATTGAGTTTAATAACCCAGCTACACTTGGTTTTTTAGGAAATTTTGAAAAAATTCTTTCATCATATTTCCAATCTGTCACAGCAAGAACAGCTGGTTTTAACACTTTGCCAATTGCAAACATGAGAAATGCATCAATTCTTGTCTTAATGGGATTGATGTTTGTTGGTGCAAGCCCCGGAGGAACAGGGGGAGGAATAAAAACAACAACTTTTACCTTGATTGCTGCAACAATTATTTCTTCACTTAAAGAATCAAAAAACACTATTATCTTTGAAAGAAGAATTCCTCCTGAAACTGTCAGAAAATCTTTCACAATATTTTTTCTTGCAATCTCATTTATAGCAATAGCCATTTTCTCTCTAAACGCAAGTGAAAATTTCTCATTAAAAGCAGTGTCGTTTGAAGTTTTCTCAGCTTTTGGCACTGTCGGCCTTAGTTTGGGAATTACTCCATTGCTTTCAGACATTGGGAAAATAATACTTTCCTTTGTGATGTTTGTTGGAAGAGTTGGAACAATAACGCTTCTATCAACAATTTCAACAAAAAGCAGAACAAGCGATTTAAAACATCCAAAAGAGGGAATTTCTGTTGGATAATAAATAAAAGGAGGAATTTTTATGGAAAAGAAGCAATTTGCAGTTCTTGGGCTTGGGAGATTTGGAAGCAAAGTTGCAAGAGAACTTTTTTACAGAGGGCAGGAAGTTATTGTAATTGATTTAAACGAGGTAAAAATCGACAATATCAAAGATGAAGTTACTCACGCATTCGTTGGAGATATAACAAATGAAGCAACTTTGAAAGAAGCAGGAGTAAATGATTGCGATGTGGCAATTGTCGCAGAGAGCTCAAACATCGAATCAAATATTATTTGCAGTCAGCTATGCAAGGGATTTGGAATAAAAAAAGTCATAGCAAAAGCACAAAACACTATTCACGGAAAGATATTGACAAAACTTCAAGTTGACCAAATCGTTTATCCAGAACAAGACACTGCTATAAAACTTGTCAACAAACTCACTTCTGACAGCATTTTGGATTATCTAGAGTTAGGGCAACATATAAACATTGTTAGTGTTGAAGCAACAGAAAAACTTGCAAACAAAACTATCAAAGAACTGGCTTTGAGAAGAAGATTTCATGTAACTATTCTTGGAATAAAAAGAGGCGATGAATTAATATTTAATTTGACTGATGAAAATATGATTATGGAAGGTGATATTTTAATTGTTTTTGGAGAAACAGAAGCATTGAAAAAGCTCAACTTGGATCTATCTCACAAAACATAAACATAAATCTGATATAATTGTTTAAACAAATCAATTTTGAATTTGGCAATTCGTTTTCAATAAATTTATAAGGAGGGGAAAAAATTTGAAATCAGAGGTGTATAGTACAAATTTCACGGATCTAAAACTTATTGGCAGAGGCAAAGTCAGAGATATTTATGACCTCGGAGAAAGTTTATTAATTGTTGCAACCGATAGGTTATCTGCCTTTGATGTTGTTCTGCCCAATCCTATTCCGAAAAAGGGCGAAGTTCTGACGAAAATTTCAATTTTCTGGTTTAATCAGTTAAAGGACATCGTTGACAACCATCTCATAACAAGCAATATAGAAGAGTATCCAGATATTTGCAAAAAATACAAAGATGAACTTGACGGAAGATCAATGCTTGTAAAAAAAGCAAAGCCTTTGCCAATAGAGTGTATCGTTAGGGGCTATTTATCGGGTTCCGGTTGGAAAGATTATTTAAACACTGGAAAAATCTCCGGAATCGAACTTCCCAAAGGGCTTAAAGAATCACAAAAACTTCCCGAACCAATTTTCACTCCTTCAACAAAAGAAGAAGCAGGCAAACACGATCAAACAATTGATTTCGAAAAAACGAAAGAAATCATTGGGGAAGTTTTAGCAGAAAAAATAAAAACAATTTCTATTCAACTCTACAAAAAAGCATCACAAATTGCAGATTCAAAAGGGATTATTATCGCTGACACAAAATTTGAGTTTGGTATTTATAACAATGATTTAATTTTGATTGATGAAGTTTTGACTCCTGATTCATCGAGATTTTGGCCTAAAAGTGATTATCAAGTTGGAAGAGGGCAAAAAAGTTTCGACAAGCAATATGTAAGAGATTACCTTTTATCTATAAACTGGAACCAAAAACCGCCTGCACCTGAGTTACCAAAAGATGTTATAAAAATGACTTCAAAAAAATATTTGGAAGCACTTGAGTATCTCACATCATAGATAAGTCTTATTTTTTCAGTGGTGGCAGATCCAAATTTTCCAATTTTTTAGCCAAAGCTTTCAAAGCCTCGTAAAGACCTTCCCCATATTTGCTCTGCTTAAAATAAGGGATTATTATTTCATCCAGCAATTTTTCTGTCTCATCCTCAGTAATGTATTTTTCCAATCCAAATCCAATTTCAGTTTCAACTCGCCTTTCATACATCGCAACCAAAATTAAAATCGCTCTATGGTCTTTTTTACCAAGATTCCATTTATTAAATAGATAAAAAGCATAATTTTCAGGAAGTAGCGGTTTGGTATTGTTTAGTATAGCGACTACAATTTCTATGCCGGTTTTTTTCTCAATATCATTTACCAGATTTATCATTTTGCCAAGTTGTTCACCAATTATCGCCTCGTAATCGTTTATTAAACCTATCTGCCTTGGAGGAGAAGGAACTTTTGAAAAATCCAATTTATATCCGCATTTGCAAGCCTTATTCCACTCTGGTATGCTAGACAAACATTTTGGGCACTTCATTTTTTATCTTCCTCCTTAAACTTACAAAATTATAACACGAGGAAATTTTTTGAGTTATAATAAAAATCATGAAGGTTTGTATTATTGGTTCTGGATATGTGGGGCTGGTAACCGGAGCCTGTTTGGCAAATTTGGGCAATCAGGTTTTTTGTATCGATAAAGATTACAAAAAATTAGAAAGCTTAAAAAATGGCATTGTGCCTTTTTTTGAACCGGGGCTTGAA
>Ga0123519_10003718_pt1 | contig 25116 bp, 23 predicted proteins | sample YelNatPaOPRAMG02_FD_87396 | JGI IMG/M metagenome (GOLD analysis project Ga0123519, IMG submission 87396) | Hot spring microbial communities from Yellowstone National Park - Yellowstone National Park OP-RAMG-02 (version 2) | ecosystem: Environmental > Aquatic > Thermal springs > Hot (42-90C) ...
CACTCTTTTTATCAGGATAGCTTTTTTTAAAGCTTCCTAAGGAGGTAAGACGATATCCCCAGCCTACTACGAATAATATAAAACAAGCTCTCTAAAAGAGCAAACATAATAATACAAGGAGGTTTAAATCAATGGGAAATATATTCTCTGCAAGTGAAGTATTAGAAATTGGAATTCAGATTGAAAAAAATGGAAAAGATTTTTACCAGACACTAGCTAGCCAAACTAAAAATAAAAAGAATCAAGAACTCTTTGAATATTTAGCGAATCAAGAAGAAAAACATATGAATACTTTTCAGCAGATACTCTTGTCTTTAGAAAAATATGAACCTGTTGAAGCCTATCCGGGCGAATATTTTGCTTATATAAATGCCTTGGCAGAAGAGACTGTATTTACTAAAAAGGATAAAGGCAAAGAATTAGCAAGTAAAGTAAAAGATGAAAAAGAAGCTATTGCGATAGGTATCCAGGCAGAAAAAGATTCAATTATTTTTTATCAAGGAATGAAAAGAGTGACTCCTGAATATGATCAAAAGATAGTTGAAGAAGTCATCAAAGAAGAAGAAAAGCATTTAAGACAGCTTTTAGAAATAAAAACAAACCTTTAAAGATAAAGGAGGAATTATGGCCAAAAATGTAAAAATTTATAGTACTCCTACTTGTCCTTGGTGTATCCGTACAAAGCAATTCTTAAAAGAAAATAATATTCCTTTTGAAGATTTTGATGTCTCAACCAATGAAGAGGCAGCGCAAGAGATGATTGAGAAATCCGGGCAGATGGGGGTTCCAGTTTTAGATATCGAAGGTGAAATTATTGTTGGATTTGATAAGGAGAGAATAAAACAAGCTTTGGGAATATAAAAAAGCTTTAAAATTTTTTGCTTATAAATCTATGTATGATTTAATTATTATTGGTGCAGGTCCTGCCGGAATTACAGCAGCAGTTTATGCCAGCCGTAAAAAGATAAATACTTTAGTCATCACTAAAGATATTGGAGGCCAAGCTGCTTGGTCAGGGGAGGTAGAAAATTATACCGGATATCAATTTATTTCCGGGCCTGAATTGGTTAAAAAATTTGAAGAACACTTAAAGCAATATGACATTTTATTAAAAGAAAATGAAGAAGTTAAATTAGTAAAAAAAATAGAAAATAAAATTTTTGTTAAAACTGATAAAGCAGAGTATTTTTCGAAAGCCTTAATTATTGCTTCGGGTAAAAAATCAAGAGAATTAAATGTTCCGGGAGAGAAAGAATTTAAAAATAAAGGTTTAAGTTATTGTGCAACCTGTGATGGCCCCTTATTTAGCAAAAAAATAGTAGCGGTAATTGGCGGCGGAAATTCCGCTTTAGATGCTGCTTTACAATTGATGCGGATTGCCCGCAAGGTCTACATTATTAATAATACCGCGCATTTAGTTGGAGATCCAGTTATGCAGGAAAAAGTTTTGGGGGCGGATAATGTAGAGATTTTAAATAATACAGCCGTTTATGAAATTTTTGGTGATAATTTTGTTAAGGGAATTAAAGTAAAGACAGAAGAAAAGGAAGATATTTTAGAGGTAGAAGGAATATTTATTGAGATTGGGCTTATCCCTAATTCTGATTTTATTAAAGAAGTTGCCAAAAATCAATATCGAGAAATTATGATTGACCGCAATAATCAGACTAATATTGCGGGGATTTTTGCTTGTGGTGATGTGACGGATGTAGTGGATAAACAAATTATTGTGGCAGCGGGTGAAGGAGCAAAGGCCGCCTTATCCGCATTTCGTTATCTTATGCAATATAAAGATTAATCTTCCTTAATTAATCCTACCTAAACTAAATTGACTAATTTAGAAAAATTGTTATAATGAAAGAATATGCCGACGTAGCTTGATATTAGAACAAGTGACTCGCTCGTTCCGATAAATTGGTATGCCCGCATAGCTCAGTTGGTAGAGCAGTGCTTTCGTAAAGCACGGGTCGGGGGTTCAAGTCCCTCTGCGGGCTTTAAAGGATTATGTCTAAATTTAGTCACCTCTTAAAAAATCATAATTTCTTTTTTTTATGGCTGGGCCAAATTATTTCTCAAATTGGTGATCGTTTAGGCCAGATGGCTTTAATTGGTCTGGTTTATCTACGTTTTTCGGGTTCAACGATTCAGTTAGCAAAAATTCTTTCCTTTACGATTATTCCCGTCTTTTTAATTGGCCCTTTAGCGGGTGCATATGTAGATCGCTGGGACCGCCGACGCACAATGTATATATGTGATTTTTTAAGGGCAGTTTTAGTTTTTATTATTCCCTTCTTTTTTCTTTCCGGTCAAGGAATCCTTCTTATATATTTCACTATTTTTCTTGTCTTCTGTTTAGGTAGATTTTTTATTCCCGCAAAACTTTCAATTATTCCAGAGTTAGTAGAGGAAAAAGACTTAGTAATGGCGAATTCTTTGGTAAATACGGCAGGCATGATTGCGACATTTTTAGGTTTTGGAATAAGCGGAATTATTGTTGAACATTTAGGGGTAAAGAGTGGTTTTTATTTGGATGCTTTAAGTTTTTTGCTTTCGGCAATACTTATTTTTTTAATCGCGCAAAAGAAGCCTTCTTTTAAAGGATTAAGTAAAGTAGGAAAGGAGATTGTGGAGGTAATTAGAAAATCAGTATTAACCGAGATAAAAGAAGGTCTTTTTTATTTTATCGAACAAAAAGATTTACGCTTTAGCGCAATTATCTTTTTTATTCTTGCTTCTAGTTTAGGAACATTTTTTGTCGTCTCCATTACTTTTATTCAACAAGTACTTAATTCCGCAACCAAAGATTTAGGAATTTTGATTATGTTTTTAGGAATAGGTCTATTTTTGGGTTCAATTATCTACGGCCGTTTTGGTCAGAGGATCTCTTTACATAAAATTATTGCTTTCTCTTTAATTCTTACGGGAATAAGTTTAGCAGCTGGAGTATTCCTTATTTATCGTTTTTTAGATTTTCGTTTAGCGATTGCTACCTCAATTTTATTAGGAATTTTAGTTTCTCCGACAGTAATTGCGGTAAATACAATAGTTCACCGCGTAAGTGATAACGAGATGATGGGGAAGGTTTTTAGTTCTCTTGAGATAGTGATGCATTTAGGATTTTTATTATTTATGTTCATAAGTGGGTGGCTGGCGCGGATATTCTCTTCTTTAGCTATTCTTATATTTGTGGGTATTTTGCTTTTTATCTTAGGAATTATTTCTTTTATTTACCATCGTAAACTTCCATGGTTAGATTAAAAGATTATAAAATTTATACTCAAGATAAAATAATCGAAAAATTACCTTTACCGAAAAAGGTATATATTCCTTTAATTCAACATTTAGGTAAAGCTTGTGAGCCGGAAGTTAATGTAGGAGATTTAGTTTTTACTGGTCAGAGGATCGCTTCGGTTAAAGCAAATGTATATGCGCCAATTCATGCTTCTATTTCGGGAAAAGTAGTGGGGATTCAGGATTGGCCACATCCGGTTTTAGGAAGAGCCAAGACAATTATCATTGAAAGCGGCGGAGAAGATAAAACCGAGAACCGAGAACCGAGAACCGAAGATCAAATAAGAAATCTTTCTTCTGGGCAAATCCGCAATATTATCCTTGAGTCAGGAATCGTCGGTCTGGGTGGTGCAGGCTTTCCTACGCATATAAAACTTAATCCGCCAAAGCCAGTGGATACTTTAATTATTAATGGTGCCGAGTGCGAGCCTTATTTAACGAGTGATTATCGCTTAATGCTTGAGAAAACAGATAAGATTTTATTGGGTATTGAATTAGTCATTAAATGTTTAGGGGTAAAAAAAGTATTTATTGCGATAGAAGAGAATAAACCCGAAGCAATTAAAGTATTTAATCGCGCAATACGCAATACGCTATACGCAATACGGATTTTAAAATCTTACTATCCGCAAGGCTCAGAAAAACAATTAATTAAGAATATTTTAAATAAGGAAGTTCCTTCAGGTAAACTTCCTTTTGATGTAGGTGTAGTAGTGCATAATGTAGGAACAATCTTTGCCATTTACGAAGCAGTATATTTAAATAAACCTTTATATGAAAGGGTAGTAACTGTAAGCGGGAGTTGTTTGGTTTCGGGTAAGAATCTTCTGGTGCGTCTGGGTACTCCTATAAGTGAATTAATTAATTTTTGCGGATTAAAAGAAGCACCTAAAAAAATTATTATTGGCGGGCCAATGATGGGGATTGCTCAATATACGGATGCGGTTCCGGTAATTAAGACGACGAGTGGCGTAATCTTAATGAGTAAAGAAGAGCTAAATATAAAAAAAGAAGAATCTTGTATTCGTTGTGGTGCCTGCGTAAGGGCTTGTCCGATGGGACTGATGCCCTGTTTAATTAATTTGGCAGTAGAAAAAGAGCTCGGGGAAGAGTTAAAGAGTTATTCGGTTTTAGATTGTATTGAATGTGGCTTATGTTCCTATGTTTGTCCAGCAAATCGGAATTTGGTTCAGTCAATAAAAAGGGCAAAATGGGAGGTTGCAAAATGAAAGAGGCTTTACGTTATGGTTTAATTTTAAGCATTATTTGTCTTATTTCGGGAGGGCTTTTAGCAGGCGTAAATATTTTGACGAAAAATAAAATCTTTGCCCAAGCGCAGAAAGAAGAAGAGATGGCTTTAAAAGAAGTATTACCCGAGGCTGATTATTTTAAAGAGGTAAAATCGGATAAGGAAACTTTATATTATTTGGCTTATGATAAAGATAAAAAATTAATCGGAGTTGCTTTTAAGGCAAAAGCAAAAGGCTATGCCAGTTTAATTGAGACATTGGTAGGTATGAGTCTTGAAGGAGAAATTAAAACGATAAAGGTAATCAGTCAAAATGAGACTCCTGGTTTAGGTGCAAAGATAACCGAAGCAAAATTTAGTAATCAGTTTAAAGATAAAAAGATAAATGAATTAGGACAGATTCAAGCAATTACCGGCGCAACTATTTCCTCAAGAGCAGTGATTAATAGCGTAAAAAATAAAGCCGAAGAAATAAAGGAGTCAATTAAAGATGTCCGATAAGCTAATTGTTAGTTGTTATCCTCATCTACATAAAGATGAATCGGTAAGTAAAATTATGTGGACGGTAGTAATTAGCTTAATTCCTGCTGGATTAGCTGGAATATGGTTTTTTGGTAAATCCGCGTTAGAGGTAATTATTTTGTCGGTTCTTTCCAGTTTAATTACCGAAGGTTTTTTACAGTTAATGACAAAAAGAAAAATTACCATTTTAGATGGAAGTGCTTTTCTTACGGGTTTATTGCTTGCTTATAATTTACCTCCGCGTGTTCCTTTTTGGCTACCGATTATCGGAGGATTTTTTGCAATTAGTATAGGTAAACACGTTTTTGGCGGTTTAGGACAAAATATTTTTAATCCGGCTTTAGTGGGGCGTGTATTTTTAATGGCTTCCTGGCCAAAGTATATGACTACTTTTATTAAGCCATTTGATACTATCACTTCCGCCACACCCTTAGCAATGGTTAAAGAAGGAAAAATTTTAGAAAATCTCTCTTATTTAGATTTATTTTTAGGAAAGAAAGCTGGCTGTATTGGTGAGGTTTGTGTGGCTGCGCTTTTAATGGGAGCAATTTTTCTTTTGCTAAAAGGTTATATTTCTTGGCAGATTCCTTTTACTTATCTTTTTACAGTCGGATTACTTAGCTATATCTTTGGAGCAAAAGGGCTATTTAACCTGCCGCTGCAGACAAAAGTGGCGTTTGGAGGAGATTGGCTCTTTCATCTTCTTTCAGGCGGCTTAATTTTAGGTGCATTCTTTATGGCGACGGATTATGTAACTTCACCTTTAACGAGTAAAGGTCAGATTGTCTTTGGTATTGGCTGTGGTTTACTTACAGTAATCATTCGTTTATGGGGTGGTTATCCTGAAGGGGTCTCTTATGCGATTTTAATAATGAATGCGGCTACACCCATAATTGACCGCTATACAAAACCAAGAGTTTATGGAACAAGAATAAAAGCGTAAAGTTTAAAGCGAAAGGTTTAAAGTTAAGACATAAAACTTAAAGTTTTTAAAAAGTTTTGCATTTTAAGTTTTAGTTTTACGCTTTGCGCTTTGAGTTTTACGCTAAATATATTACTTGATGAAAAGGTCATATCAGGAGTTTTTAAAAGGTATCATCAAAGAAAATCCTACTTTTGTTTTACTTTTAGGTTTATGCCCTACTTTGGCTGTTTCGGTTTCGGTCAAAAATGCTTTAGGTATGGGCTTAAGCGCTACTTTTGTTTTAGTTGGTTCAAATGTAATTATTTCGACAATTAAATCTTTTATACCTGATAAGATAAGAATACCTTGTTTTATTGTAGTTATTGCTACTTTTGTAAGTATAATTGAATTTATGCTTAAAGCTTATAGCCCCACTTTAAACCGGGCTTTAGGAATATATGTACCCTTAATTGTGGTAAATTGTATTGTTTTGGCGCGCGCCGAAGCATTTGCCTCAAAAAATAAAATTTTGGCTTCTTTATCTGATGGGTTGGGAATGGGTTTAGGATTTACTTTAGCTTTAATTTTAATTTCAAGTATCCGTGAGTTTTTAAGTACAGGCAAAATTTTGGGGATTATTTTATTAAAAGAGTTTGAACCAGTCTTTGTCTTAGGGATGCCGGCAGGTGCGCTTTTAGTAATCGGATTACTTTTAGGATTCTTTAATCTATTAAAGAATAGAAGATGAATTATACCCAATTTTTAACTATCTTTATTTCTGCAGTATTTATTAATAATGTAATATTTTCCCGTTTCTTGGGCTTATGTCCGTTTGTGGCGATTTCTAAGAAGACTCAGCCTGCACTGGCGATGAGTTTAGCAGTAAGTTTTGTAATTACCATGGCTTCAGTTATTACTTGGCTTATCTTTAGGTTTTTGCTCATTCCTTTTAATCTTATTTATTTAAGGACAATTACTTTTATTTTAGTGATTGCTACTTTTGTTCAGTTTGTGGAGATGGTAATAAAAAAGATAAACCCTGCGCTTTATAGATTTTTTGGAATTTATCTTGCCTTAATTACCACTAATTGTGCAGTGTTAGGAGCAGCGATTTTAAATTCAGAAAGTTTTTTTAATCAAGGAAGGCCGTTACCGGGAAGTTTTATTTTATCGATTTTTCAAGGGCTCTGTATGGGATTAGGGTTTAGTTTAGCGATGCTTTTAATGTCAGGAATAAGAGAAAGATTAGATTTCTGTTCGGTGCCAAAATCAATGAAAGATTTTCCGCTTGCTTTTATCATTGCATCTTTAATGGGTTTAAGTTTTTTAGGTTTTTCAGGTTTTAAGTTTTAAGATGAATGTAATTATACCGATTTTAATTTTAGGTATCTTGGGTTTTTTCTTTGGAATAAGTTTAGCTTTTTCAGCGAAAAAGTTCCAAGTAAAAGCTGATTTGCGTTTAGAAAAAATTAAAGCCCTTCTTCCCGGCGCAAATTGCGGGGCTTGTGGCGCAGCAGGTTGCTTAGGATTTGCAGAAGGGCTTTTAGAGGATAAGTTTAATCTTGATGCCTGTCGGGTGATGGAAGATAAGGTAAAGGAAGAGATTGCAAAAATTTTAGGCAAAACCTTTAAACAACAGACAAAAAAGATCGCGGTTTTACATTGTAAGGGAGGTAAAAAAGTAAAAGATAAATTTATTTATCAAGGGATAAATGATTGTATAGCAAGTCATTTACTTTTAGGCGGACAGAAAGAGTGCTTCTTTGGTTGTTTAGGTTTAGCCACCTGTGTTAAGGCCTGTCCATTCGGCGCAATTAAAATGACTGAAGAAGGCATTCCGGTAATTGATGAAAATAAATGTATGGCCTGTAATAAATGCGTCCAGATCTGTCCCCAAAAACTTTTTAGTTTGGTGCCGCAAAATAGTAAAGTTTATGTTGCCTGTTCATCCCATGATTTAGGTAAAGACACAAAAGCAGTTTGTCCAGTAGGTTGTATTGCCTGTACTCTTTGTGTAAAAGCCTGTAAATTTGATGCTATACATATTGTAGACAACTTGGCGGTTATAGATTATAATAAATGTACATCTTGTGGTGAATGCGTTAAAGTATGTCCAACAAAATGTATAATAATGTCCAAAGTAAATGTTCGAAGCGAAACTTCGAACAAGGGAGAGATTTAGATGAATATTGCAGTCTTTGCTTCCGGAAGAGGAACGAATTTTTCGGCGATTGCGCGGGCAGTAAAAAAAGGAAAAATTAAGGCAAACTTAGCTTTATTAGTCTGTGATAATCCAAAAGCAAAAGTAATTGCGCGGGCAAAACGACAAGGGGTAAAGATTGCTTTGGTTGAAAGAAAAAATTTTTCTAGTAAGCAGGAATTTGAAGCAAAGATAATTAAGCATTTAGAAGAAAATAAAATTGATTTAATTGTTTTAGCTGGCTTTATGCGGCTTTTAAGTCCAGAGTTTGTAAGGCGATATTATGGCAAGATTTTAAATATTCATCCTGCACTTTTACCTTCTTTTAAAGGAGAACAAGGAATCAAAGATGCCTTTGATTATGGAGTAAAAATCACGGGAGTAACTGTACATTTTGTAGATGAAGAGATGGACCATGGGCCAATAATTTTACAGGAAGCGGTAAAGATAAAAGAGGCTGATACCTTAGAATCTTTAGAAGCAAAGATTCATAAAGTAGAACATAAAATTTATCCTGAGGCAATCAAATTATTTATTGAAGGAAGATTAAAGATAAAAGGAAGAAGAGTTGAAATTCTTCCGCCCCGCCAAGCGACCTCCGAGGTTGGATGAGAGGTTATGCGTGATAGTGTGGCGACCGCCGAGTTTGGAAAGGTTAAGGAAGGTTATTCTGGTGTGCTTGTTAAGATTGCCTGCTGATTTAAAATAACTTTGTAATTAGTAAAAAGATTGTGTAGCTCAATCTCTTGAAAATCCTTAAAATTATAAATCTTTAGAGTATAAGCAACAATTTTTTTTATTTCCTCATCTATATCTACATCTTTAGTTACTTCGGGTTTGCTAAATTTTAATTTTATCCGATAAAGGATCTGTTGAGAAATAAATTCTTCCAGCGTAATATTCTGATAATTAAGATACAATCCTTCACTATCCCCAATTATTCCCGGATTAAAACTTACTTCGTGAGGCGAGCGATGTTGAAATTCATCCAGAGAAATAAAACTATAAGAGACTTTTTTAAGGTCAAGGTAATAGATGATTTCTCTTATTTCAAAGCCATTTTTTATATCCGCTACTACTAAATAATAAAACTTTGGTTCGGATTGGCTTTTTTTATCTAAACTAAAGATTACCCGCCTTAAAACCGTTAAGACATTGTTTATTTTTTCTAAGACCGCTTTATTATATTTATATTCTTGATATTTTTCTTCTTCCGGAATAGGTTTAATGAGATATTCTATTTTTATTCTTTTATTTTGAAAAGTGCCTTTATTTTCTTCAATTTCAAAGCGCTCAATATATTTTGTAGGCTTTTCTTTTTTTTCTAAAGTGCTAAACAAATCTTCTGTCGGTAAATAAATCCAAAGGGTATCTTCAAGGAGCCTTACTACTACTTTAAAATTATATTCTTTTAAACAAATATCTTGGATTGCTTCAGGAATATCTTGAAGGTTATATGTATAAGACAGAGGCTCAGGAAGGCATCCTAAAAGATTGAGGCAGAAAGGAAGACTAAAGAGGAGGCCGGACTTTATTAAATTGTTTAAAGATTGCCTCAATCTCATCATAATTGAGTTCTTCTTTTAAGACAAGTTCTTTGGCTAAGCGGTCAAGCAGGGGCTCTTCTTTTTTAAGTAATTCCATAACTTCTTTTAGGCAATCCTGCATTATCTGTTGCACATCTTCATCGAGTCGGCGTTTAGTCTCTTCAGAAATAGGCGCAGGCATTCCACTTGTGCGCCGATAAAAATCTAAGGCATGAAAATCTCCTAGGAGACCGGATTTGCCCATCCCCATGCGCCAGACCATATTATGCGCAGTATATAAGGCATTGGCAAAATCTCCACTTACCCCGGCAGTAGTATATCCGAGTTTTATTTTTTCCGCTGCATAAGAGCCAAGGCTAATCTTAATTTCGGTTAAAAGTTGTTTTTGGTCCTCAATTAATATTTCTTCGCGTTCCGGCACCCAAGTTGCGCCTCCAGTATGCCCGCGGGGAGTAATGGTAATTTTAAAGACATCTTTTGAGGGAGCAAGTAAATAAGTAACAATTGCATGCCCTGCCTCATGATAAGCAATTTGCCACTTTTCTTTTTCACTTACTTTTATTCGGCGTTTTATGCCTAAGGCAATTCTTTCCCGTGCATCATCAATATCTTTCATGGTTACCATTGGTCTTTTATTACGCACCGCAATTAAAGCTGCTTCGCGGACAATATTGGCGATATCCGCTGGACTATTTCCTACGGTAATGCGGGCTAAACGGTCAATCTTTACATCATTGGGATCGTATTTTACATCTTTTAAGTAATAGGCAAAGAGTTTTTCGCGGTCTTCTAAATTAGGTTTATCCACATAAATTTTGCGGTCAAATCTTCCTGGTCTTAAAAGTGCTGCATCTAAGAAATATTCTGGCATATTCGTAGCACCAATTACGACAATATTATAATCTTTATCCTTTAGCCCATCCATTTCTACCAATAATTGATTGGTTGTAGTATTGGTCTCGGTCTGCCCACCAAAACCTACATCTGCTGCCCTTTGCGCACCTACTGCATCAATTTCATCAATAAAGATGATACAACCACCATGTAATTCAGATAATTGTCGGGCTTGTTTAAAGAGACTGCGGATTCTACCCGCACCTACTCCCACAAACATCTCGACAAACTCAGAACCTGACATCGAAATAAAAGGAAGTCCAGCTTCCGTAGCAATGGCCTTGGCAAGATAAGTTTTACCACAGCCCGGAGGCCCAAGCATTAGAATTCCCCTTAAGATTTTTCCGCCGATACGTTGAAGTTCTGCCCGGTCTTTAATTAATCTTACTACCTCTAATGCCTCTTGCTTTGCCTCATCCATTCCAATTACGTCATTCCAGGTAATCCCAATACTTTGGCCAGCAATGGATTTTTTCTGCGCCTGGGTAAAGGATTGCGCTCCTCTCTTAAACCAGAGCCAATACCACATAAAGGTATAGACTACGCCAAAAATCAAAGCCATAATTATCTGAAGATAAAGTTGAATCGGAACAATGGCAAGTTGAGACTGCCGAAGATAAGATTCGGCAGTATTCCAGGCAGTGATTCCGTGCAGGATCAGGATAATTAAAGAGATACCTAAGATGACTAAAACAACACTTAAGATTATCCTTATCCAATAGAGTTTCCAATAAAATTTTAGCTTTCTCCAGTCCATAACTTTTCCTTAAGTTAATAAAATATCACAGATAAAACCTTAAGTCAACCTTTTATTATCGTCCTAATTGTCTTGACTTAAAGTTTAAATGTGCTAAAATTTTAATTCTACAAGGAGGAGATAGACGATGGCAAAGATAAAAAAGATTTGGGCAAGAGAGATTTTAGATTCGCGCGGTAACCCTACAATTGAGGTAGAGGTAATTTTAGATAATGGAATTTTAGCTCGAGCCTCAGTTCCTTCAGGTGCTTCTACTGGAGAAAATGAGGCACTAGAACTACGCGATGGAGATAAAAAAAGATATTTGGGTAAAGGCGTATTAAAGGCAGTAGAAAATGTTAATACAATTATTGCCAAAAGAATAAAAGGCTTAAACCCAGATTTTGAGAAGATCGATAGACTTTTGATTAAATTAGACAGTACCGAAAATAAAGCTAATCTGGGAGCAAATGCGATTTTGGGGGTCTCTTTAGCAGTGGCAAAAGCGGCTGCACTCAATAAACGCGGGCCACTTTATAAATTTTTAGGCGGAAAAAAAGCAAAGGTTTTACCCATTCCTTTAATGAATATCTTAAATGGTGGACTTCATGCAGATAATAACTTGGATATTCAGGAGTTTATGATTGCGCCTATTGGTGCGCCAACTTTTCGTGAAGCTTTAAGATATTCCGCCGAGGTATTTCATAACTTAAAAGCAATTTTAAAATCTAAAGGTTTATCAACTGCGGTAGGTGATGAAGGCGGTTTTTCTCCTTCTTTAAATTCTCATGAAGAGGCGCTAGAATTAATCCTGCAGGCAATTGAAAAAGCCGGTTATAAAGCAGGAAAAGATATTTATCTAGCTTTAGATCCGGCAGCCAGTTCCTTTTATAAAGAAGGAAATTATCAATTTGAGAATTCTTTAAAGAATTCCGATGAGTTAATTAAAATTTATGAAAATTGGATCTCTAAGTATCCAATTTTTTCTTTAGAAGATGGCTTGGCAGAAAATGACTGGCAGGGTTGGAAGAAGTTAACTCAAAATTTAGGAGAGAAAATTCAACTGGTCGGAGATGATATTTTTGTGACTAACCCAAAAATCTTTAAAAAAGGAATTGAGGAAAAGATTGCCAACGCTATTTTAATAAAAGTAAACCAAATTGGCTCTTTATCCGAAACTTTAGAGACGATAAAGATTGCCAAAAAAAATAAATATAAAGCGATAATCTCGCATCGCTCAGGCGAAACTGAAGATACAACCATTGCCCATTTAGCAGTTGCTACTGGTTGCGGCCAGATTAAGACCGGTTCATTATCTCGGACAGAAAGAATCTGTAAATATAATGAACTTTTAAGAATTGAAGAAGAATTAGGTAAGGCTGCCATTTATGCGGGTAGATTAAAAAATAAATGATTTTAAAGAAGGTATTAGCTTTTTTAGGACCGCTTTTATTGCTTTTAATTATATTTTTACCTGGTTATACAAAATTACAGGAATTAAGAGATAAAAACCGTGCCTTAGAAGCTAAAATCAAAGACTTACAAATTGAAAATACGCTTTTAGAAGAAGAAATTAAACGCTTAGAGACAGACCCCGTATATCAGGAAAAGATTGCGCGGGAAAAAATGGGGGTAGTGCGCAAGGGTGAAATTCCGGTTAAAATAATTCCTGAAGAAAAAAAAGAATAATTTTATTGTATTTTTAATTTAATTAGGGTATAGTATTATAACAAAAGAACGCAAGAAAAGGTTGACACAGCGAGGCGATAGATTTTTAGCAGTTATCCGCGAAGCGGATATTATAGGCTATAATAAATTTGATTACTGCTAAAAATCTACGAAAGTGAGGTCTGAAGAGAAAAGATTGTTTTCTCTCCAGGGATATTTGCTTCTTTGCGGAAGGAAAAGAAATATTAAAGAAAAACCATCAAGGTTTTTCTTTAAGGAACGAATGTCCTAAGGATCCAAGAAACGTATAAGATAAAGCAAAAAGCGTTTCTTGTTAACTTGCAAGCAAAGAATAAACTTTAGTAAGTGACGATAGCGGGGTGGAGCAGTCTGGTAGCTCGTTAGGCTCATAACCTAAAGGTCGCGAGTTCAAATCTCGCCCCCGCAACCAATAATAAGAGCGCCTTACAAATTAAGTAAGACGCTCTTTTAATTTTCAATTATCCGACCTCAGAGGCCGGAGTAGTTTTTTTTATTGCCAAAACCATTTTTTCTGGTATAATAAAATCCTCTTTTAAGGAGTAAAAGATGATTAGCCGATATAGTTTGCCTGAAATGACCCAAATCTGGTCAGATGAGTTTAAATTTAAGACGATGCTTCAGATTGAAATCCTTACCCTTGAAGCCCTCGCCCAACAAAAAAAGATTCCTGATTCTGCCTTAAAAAAAATTAAAAAAAAAGCCAAGTTTAATCTAAAACAGATTCAAGAAATCGAAACCAAAACTCAACATGATGTGGTGGCTTTTGTTACTAATGTTGCCCAAAATATCGGAGAAGAGGCAAAATATCTTCATTTGGGTTTAACTTCTTCTGACCTTTTAGATACCACTTTGGGTCTACAGTTAAAAAAAGCCTCAGAGATATTAATTAAAGATTTAGAGAATTTACTTAATCTTTTGGCAAAGAAGGCAAAAAAATATAAAGAGATGGTCTGTATTGGCCGCACGCATGGTATTCATGCTGAGCCAATTACTTTTGGTTTAAAACTTGCCAGTTGGTATGATGAGATGCGGCGTAATTTAGTCCGGCTTCAGCAGGCAAAAGAGGTAGTTTGTGTGGGTAAAATTTCTGGCGCAGTAGGTACTTACGCTAATATTTCACCTGAAGTAGAAAATTATGTCTGTAAAAAATTAGGCCTTAAGCCGGCTAAGATTTCTACTCAGATTATCTCACGGGATATCTATGCCCAATATTTAATGACTTTAGCCATTATCGGTAGTAGTTTAGAAAAATTTGCTCAAGAGATTAGGCATCTTCAAAGAACTGAAGTTCAAGAGGTAGAAGAGCCATTTGGTAAAGGACAAAAAGGCTCATCCGCCATGCCTCATAAAAAAAATCCGGTAATTTGCGAGCGGATCTGTGGCTTAAGCCGGATTTTACGCACCAATGCTTTGGCAAGTTTAGAGAATATTGCTTTATGGCATGAGCGAGATATTAGCCATTCTTCAGTAGAAAGGATAATCCTTCCTGATTCAACCATTCTTTTAGATTATCTTTTAAATAAATTTATAGAGGTACTTACGGGGTTAGTAGTTTATCCAGAGAATATGTTAGTGAATTTAGTTAAAACTAAAGGTTTAATTTTTTCGCAAAGAGTGCTTCTGGTTTTGATGCAAAAGGGCTTAAAAAGAACCGTGGCTTATGATTTGGTGCAGAAAGCGGCAATGCGCGCCTTTAAAGAAAAAATAAATTTTAAAGAGGCAATTTTAGAAGATAAAAAGATCGCTTCTTATTTGAGTAAAAAGGAACTAGAGGAAATCTTTGACTTAAATTATTATTTGCGTTATATCGATAAAATTTTCCGCAAGGTGGGGTTATAGGTATCGCATCTTCCCATCTTCCGCGCTATAAATCCGGATGAGGAGCTTTTACGCAGAAAACCAATTTTACCCAAAGAGCAAAAATAAATTTAAGTAAAATTAGATTCTTTTATCCTGCCTAAATTTATAAGAGGAAAAAATTTTTATGTTTTGGCGCATTGAGATAAAAGATAAGCCCGGTATTTTTGATGCAATTGGTGAAGGAATTAAAAAGGATATTTTTGATTTAGGAATAAAGACAGTTAAAAAAGTTAACTTTATTCAGGTTTATCTTATTGAAGGCCAGCTTCAAGAAGAAGAAGTCAAAAGAATCTGCGAGGAACTCTTAGTAGATAAAGTTTCTCAAAATTATTTTATCAATCAGCCCATCGCTTCAGAAAGTAATAGTCCAGATGAATTTATTATTGAAGTTGCTTATCTTCCGGGAGTGATGGATCCCGTCGAAGAGTCAACCCTAAAAGGAATAAAGGATTTAGGAATCGAAGGTATCCAACGCGTAAAGACTGCCAAGAAATACTTAATTAAAGGAAAACTGACTCCCAAACAATTAGAAACTATCACTGAAAAACTTCTTTATAATAAATTAATTCAGTATATTGCCAAACCCTCCTTTCAATCTTTAGCCAAGAGTTTTTGCGGTTATCAATTTAAATTAGTTACCGTAGATTTGTTAAATGCCTCGGATAAAAAATTAAAGCAGATTAGTAAAGAGGGGCAATTATTTTTAAATTTATTAGAGATGAAAACAATTAAAAATTATTTTAAAAAATTGGGCCGTAATCCTACCGATTGCGAATTAGAAACTATTGCCCAGACCTGGTCTGAACATTGCGGACATAAAACTTTTAAGGGTAAGATAAGATACGGTGAACGGTTGGCGGTAAACGGTAAACGAAAAGTCAAAAATATACTGATTAATAATCTTCTTAAATCCACAATTATGAAAGTAACTCAGCAACTAAATAAGCCATGGTGCGTTTCGGTATTTAAGGATAATGCCGGAGTAATTAGATTTGATGATAAGTATAATGTCTGCTTTAAAGTAGAAACCCATAATCATCCTTCTGCCTTAGAGCCCTATGGAGGAGCAAATACCGGAATCGGCGGAGTAATCAGGGATCCTTTAGGCACAGGTTTAGGCGCAAAGCCGATTTTAAATACTGATGTTTTCTGTTTTGGCCCGCCGGATTATACTTTTCAAAAATTACCTGCCGGAGTTTTACATCCGAAACGGATTATGAAAGGGGTAGTCTGTGGTGTACGCGATTATGGCAATAAAATGGGTATCCCTACCGTAAATGGAGCAGTACTTTTTCATGAGCGTTTTGTGGGTAATCCTTTGGTTTATTGCGGAACTGTCGGGATTTTACCTAAAGATAAATCTTTTAAAGCTTGCAAAAAGAATGATTTAATCGTACTTGTGGGAGGCCGTACCGGAAGAGACGGAATTCATGGCGCAACTTTTTCTTCCGGAGAATTAACCCAAGAGTCAGAAAAGATTTCTTCCGGCGCAGTACAAATTGGTAATCCCATCCAAGAAAAAAAGATTTTAGATACAATTTTACAGGCAAGAGATAAAAATTTATATCATGCGATTACTGACTGTGGAGGTGGAGGACTCTCTTCGGCAGTAGGTGAGATGGGAAAAGATTTAGGAGTTAAGGTTTATTTAGATAAGGTTCCTTTAAAATATGCCGGGCTTTCATATACCGAGATTTGGATTTCGGAATCACAAGAAAGAATGATTTTAGCGGTACCTGCTAAAAATATTAAGCCTTTATTAGAGATTTTTAAAAGCGAGAATGTAGAAGCATCAGTAATCGGTGAATTTACAGGTACTAAGAGACTTCAACTTTATTATCAGAACAATTTAGTTTGCGATTTAGAGATGAAGTTTCTGCATGAAGGTTTACCCAAAAAAGAAAAAAAGGCAATATTTATTCAACCTAAATATAAAGAGCCTCGCTTTCGTTGTCCTAAAGATTTAACTCCTTACTTATTAAAACTCCTCTCTCATTATAATATCTGCTCTAAAGAATGGATCATTCGTCAATATGACCACGAAGTGCAAGGTGGCACTATCTTAAAGCCATTGGTAGGAATTCATAACGATGGCCCTTCTGATGCCGCAGTAGTAAGACCAATTTTAGATTCTAAAAGAGGCTTAATTGTCTCTTGCGGGATAAATTTTCGTTTTGGTTTCATTGACCCTTATTGGATGGCGGGTTCCTGTATTGATGAAGCCCTGCGTCAGATTATTGCCGTAGGAGGCAGTCTTAAAAGGGTTGCGCTTTTAGATAATTTTTGTTGGGGTTCTCCGGATAAACCTGATCGATTAGGAAGCTTGGTGCGGGCAGCTTATGGTTGTTATAATTTTGCTAAGGCTTATGGAGTTCCATTTATCTCAGGAAAAGATAGTTTAAATAATGAATATATTCAAAAAGGAAGATCTTTAGCTATTCCGGGAACACTTTTAATTTCTGCCATAGCAATAATTGAGGATATAAATAAATTAGTTTCGATGTATTTTAAAAAACCCCAAGATTTAATTTATATAGTGGGAAAGACCTATAATGAATTGGGAGCTAGCCACTATTATGATTTATTTGGCTGGGTTGGAAATCAAATACCTAAAGTTTATCCTAAAGAAGCAAAAAAAATATTTAATGCCTTAAGTAAAGCATCTTCTTTGGGCTTAATTAAAGCAATGCATGATTGTTCAGAAGGAGGTTTAGCAGTAGCAATTGCTGAGATGGCTTTTTCTGCAGGTTTAGGGGCAGATTTATTTTTATCAGAAATACCTTTTAATCCGCAATCCGCAATCTGCAATCCGCAATACAAAAGAGATGATTTTATTTTATTTTCTGAATCAAATTCGCGTTTTATTGTAGAAGTAGAAAAGAAAAATCAGCAGCAATTTGAGAAGATTTTAGAAGGAGTTCCTTTTGGGCTAATCGGATGTATAAATGCACAAGATGAGTTACGTATTTATGGATTAGATGGAAAAATCTGTGTAAGGGCCAAACTTTCTGATTTAAAGGAAGCTTGGCAGAAACCATTGAGGTGGTAAGATGAAGAAAAAAATAATAAAAGATGATTTTACACAAGAGGAGACTTGGCGGGTATTTAGAATTATGTCGGAGTTTGTAGATGGTTTTGAGACGCTTTCTAAAATTGGTAAGGCAGTATCAATTTTTGGTTCCAGTCGTATAACTGCCGAAAATAAATATTATAAATTAACCGAAGAAGTAGCTTATCTTTTAGCAAAAGAAGGTTATGCCATTATTACCGGAAGCGGACCAGGAGTAATGGAAGCAGCCAATAAAGGCGCAAAAAGAGCAGGTGGACTTTCGATAGGATTAAATATCCAAATCCCCTTAGAACAAAAACCTAATAAATATGTAGATCTTTTACTTGATTTTCGTTATTTTTTTGTCAGAAAGGTAATGTTTGTAAAATACGCCAAAGCTTTTGTGATTATGCCGGGTGGTTATGGAACATTGGATGAGTTTACCGAAGCAATTAATCTTATCCAGACCCAGCGTATCCCTAAATTTCCGGTAGTATTATTTGGTAGCGATTATTGGTCGGGGCTACTTAAGTGGTTAAATCAGACGGTTTTAAAAAGTAAAAATATCTCGCAAAAAGATTTAAATATATTTACCCTTGTAGATAAACCAAAAGAGGCAGTAGCAGTAATTAAAAAGTTTTATGGCAAAACCTAAGGTTTGTGTTTTAAGGACTGCGGGGACAAACTGCGACCAAGAGACCGCTTTTGCTTTCAAAAAAGCAGGTGCAGAGCCAGAACTTGTCCACATAAATAAATTTATTCATCGAGAAAAATCTTTACTTAATTATGAAATTTTAGTAATTCCGGGTGGCTTTACTTATGGTGATGATATTTCTGCAGGAAAGATTTTAGCCAATGAATTAAGATATAAATTAATTGATGAGCTTAAGAAGTTTATTGACCAAGGTAAATTAATTTTAGGGATTTGTAATGGTTTTCAGGTTTTAGTAAAAAGTGGGCTTTTGCCCGGTAATTTAAATTTAGCGCAAGAGGTAAGTTTAATCATTAATGATTCCGCAAAATTTGAAGACCGCTGGGTGTATTTGCGCAATACGCAATACGCCATACACAATACAGAACCTAAATGTGTTTGGACAAAGAATCTTTCCCAAATAATTTATCTACCGGTTGCCCATGCAGAAGGAAAATTCGTGGTTAAAGATAATTTGGTTTTAGAAAGATTGAAAAATAACAGTCAAATTGTTTTTCAATACTGTGATAAAGAAGGAAATTTAAAAGGTTATCCTTATAATCCTAATGGTTCAGAGGAGAATATCGCCGGAATCTGTGACGAGACGGGAAGAATCTTAGGAATGATGCCCCATCCAGAAAGACACATTGATTTCTGGCAACATCCGCGTTGGGAAAGAAAAGATGGTCAAAAAGAAGGAGATGGTTTACAAATTTTTAAAAATGGCGTAGAATATGCCAAGAGATATCTTTAGGACTATCCCGAATTTGTTGTTAAGGGGATATCCTTGATTCCAGTGATTTTTTTTAGATTACAGCGATTTTACCGGCGCAGAAATAATCTCTGGAATCTGTTTTCCCGAATGTAGTATCTATTTTTTAGCATAACTTCGGGATGCCGATGTAAGATTCTCTTGAGTGGCTGCATTCGGCATAATCTTTGTAATCAGAAGTTTCCCCTTACTAAAGGTTAAAAACAGAAATTTGGTAAAGAACATCTTTATTTACAATGGATTACATTAATTTTTGTAACAAACTTGGGAAAGCTTCATATCTTTGCTGAAGAGGAGGGAAAATGAGCGGGATATTTGGAGTAGTGGCTAAAGGCAATTGCAACGAATATTTATATTATGGCACTGATTATCACTCGCATTTAGGGACCCAATTTGCGGGCTTGGCAGTCTGGACAGAACAAGGCTTAGTACGGCGCATTCATGATATCCGTGGCAGTCAATTTAAGACTAAATTCTACGAAGATTATAAAAAAATGCCCGGCGATAAAGGAATTGGAGTAATCAGCGCGCGGGATGAACAGCCAATCTTAATCAATTCTAAATTTGGTCCCTTTGCTTTAGTAACCAATGGTTTTATTGATAATGCCCAAGATTTAGCTAATCAGTTGTATAAAGAAGGTCAATCTTTTAGCGAAGTAAGCGATGGAAAAATTAACTTAACGGAACTAGTGGCAAAATTAATCATTAAGGGTAAAGACATTATTGACGGCATTGAATATATGTTTTCTAAGATTGATGGTTCCTGCTCTTTACTTTTATTAAATAAGGAAGGAATTTATGCTGCACGTGACCGCTATGGATATACTCCTTTAGTTGTGGGTCAGTATAAGCAAGATTGGGCAGTAACTACTGAGACGACTGCTTTTAGTAATTTAGGTTTTAAGATTAAGAAATTTCTTGGCCCTGGTGAGATAATTTTTTTGGATAAAGAAGGAATGCAACCTAAACAAAAAGGAAAAGACCAAAATCAGATTTGTGCATTTTTGTGGATTTATACCGGATTTCCTGCTTCTTCTTATGAGGGAATTACGGTTGAAGTAGTAAGAGAAAGGTGTGGCAAATTCTTAGCCAAAAATGACCGGGTAAGAAAAGATATGGTAGCAGGTATTCCGGATTCAGGAACTACCCATGCCATTGGCTATGCTATGGAATCAGGAGTCCCTTTTAGAAGACCTTTGGTAAAATATACTCCCGGTTTTGACCGCAGTTATACTCCTCCTTCCCAAGAGACGCGGGATTTAATTGCCCGGATGAAGTTAATTCCTATTCCCGAAATTATTAAAGGAAAAAGTATTGTGCTTTGTGACGATTCAATTGTGCGGGGTACACAACTAAAAAATTATACGATTCAGAAACTCATTGAATGCGGAGTAAAAGAAATCCATTTAAGGATTGCTTGCCCGCCGCTTTTATTTCCCTGTAAATTCAATTATTCTACCCGCTCGATTCAGGAATTAGCCGCGCGCCGAGCAATTCAGGCTTTAGAAGGAAAAGAGATAACCAATATTAGCGAGTATTTAAATGAAGATTCTTTAAAGTATAGAAAGATGGTCTCCTGGATTGCCAAGGATTTAGGGGCAACTACCTTAAAGTATCAAAAGTTAGAAGATATGGTTAAGGCAATCGGTTTACCTAAAGATAAAATTTGTCTTTATTGTTGGACCGGTAGACATCCTTAAATATAGTTTTAAAGTTTTTAGTGCATAGTTTAAAGAGAAGATGATAAATAAACTTACCTATAAAAAAGCAGGTGTAGATATTCAGAAGGCAGCGGATTTTAAACAAAGAATTAAATCTTTGGTAAGGAAGTCTTTTTCTAAAGAAGTATTAAAAGATATTGGTGGTTTTGGCGGTTTTTTTAAATTTCCTTTTAAAAATTACCAACAGCCGATTTTAGTCTCTTCTGCCGATGGAGTGGGAACAAAACTAAAAATCGCTACTTTGGTAAATAAACATGATACTGTCGGAATTGATTTAGTAGCAATGAATGTAAATGATATTTTATGTACGGGAGCAGAACCCCTTTTCTTTTTAGATTATATTGCTTTTAGTAAGTTAAAACCGGATGTACTTTTTCAGATTATTAAAGGAATAAATAAGGCTTGTATTCAGGCAGGTTGCTCTTTAATTGGCGGAGAGACCGCGCAACTGCCGGGGATGTATCAAAAAGATGAATATGACTTAGCCGGTTTTTGTGTGGGAGTGGTAGAAAGAAAAAATATTATTGATGGCTTAAAAATCAAGGCAGGAGATTTAGTAGTTGGTCTTCAATCAAATGGTCTACATTCTAATGGCTTTTCTTTAGTAAGAAAGGTATTTTCAGAAAAAGAATTAAAAAAATTAAGTGAAGAATTGCTTAAACCCACGCGTATTTACGTAAAACCCATCCTTGGTTTACTTCGCAATACGCAATCCGCAATACGCAATCCGCTTCACGGCATCGCGCACATTACAGGAGGTGCTTTTTATGATAAGATTAAACGGATTTTACCTTCGGATGTTGAGGTTTTAATTAAAAAAGATTCTTGGCCAGTTCCATCTATCTTTCGCTTGATTCAAAAAAAAGGCAATATCTTAGATAAAGAAATGTATCATACCTTTAATATGGGTATAGGCATGGTTTTAATCATTGAGCCAAAAGAAGTTAATACAGTTATTTTAAAATTGGCAAAGGCAGGGATTAAATCTTGGATAATTGGTAAAGTAAATAAAGGTAAAGGAGAAGTTAAAATTCTTTAAGGAGGCCAGTTTAAATATGGAGACAAAGATTTTCCTTTCTGAAAAAGAAATTCCCCAAAGTTGGTATAATGTGGCTTCTGATTTACCTGAACCTTTGCCACCGCCTTTACATCCTCTGACAAAAAAACCTCTAACTCCTGAAGATTTAGCGCCGATTTTTCCCATGGGATTAATTATGCAGGAAGTAAGTCAAGAAAGATGGATTGAAATTCCTCAGGAAGTACTTGAGGCTTATAAAATTTATCGACCCACACCTTTACAGCGCGCTTGGCGGCTTGAAAAAGCCCTAAAGACAAATTGTCGGATTTATTTTAAGAATGAGTCTTTAAGTCCACCCGGAAGCCATAAACCTAATACTGCGATTGCTCAGGCCTATTACAATAAGAAGGAAGGGGTAAAGCGGCTCTGCACCGAAACCGGAGCAGGCCAATGGGGAAGTGCTTTAGCCTTTGCCTGTAAGTTATTTGATTTAAAATGTACAGTCTATATGGTTAAGGTAAGTTATGAACAGAAGCCATATCGTAAACTTTTAATGCAGGCTTGGGGCGCGGAAGTTTATGCTTCTCCGACTGATCGCACTGAGTCAGGAAGGAAAATTTTAGCCCAAGACCCTAATTCGCCTGGCTCATTAGGGATTGCTATTTCTGAAGCAGTGGAGGATGCGGTAAAACACGCGGATGCCAAATACACTTTAGGTAGTGTCTTAAATCATGTAATCTTACATCAGACAATTGTTGGTCTTGAGACAAAAAAGCAATTAGAGTTAGCTAAAGAGAAGCCGGATGTTTTAATCGGTTGTGTTGGGGGCGGGAGTAATTTTAGTGGTTTTGTTTTTCCGTTTATTCCGGATAAAATTAAAGGCCAAGATATCCGCATGATTGCAGTTGAGCCAACTGCCTGCCCGACTTTAACTAAAGGAATCTATGCTTATGATTATGGCGATACAGTTGGCCTTACTCCTTTAGTCAAAATGTATACTTTAGGGCATAGTTTTATCCCTCCTGGGATTCATGCCGGAGGCCTGCGTTATCATGGCGATGCACCTTTATTGTGCCTTTTAGTAAAAAATAAACTTATTGAAGCAAAAGCATATCCGCAGAATCCGGTTTTTGAAGCCGCAGTCCTATTTGCCCAAACCGAAGGATTAATTCCTGCACCTGAGACTGCCCATGCCATTAAATGTGTAATTGATGAAGCAAAAAATAATCAAAATAAATGCATTGTTTTTAATTTTTCAGGACACGGAAACTTTGATTTAGCTGCTTATGATGCCTATTTTTCCGGAAAACTTCATGACTATGTCCATCCAGAACAAAAGATTAAAGAAGCAATTAAAGAGATTCCTAAAGTAGAAGAGGTCTTTTAATGCGCATTTTAGTGATTGGCTCAGGGGCAAGAGAGCATGCCTTGGTTTGGAAGATTGCCCAGTCAAAACTTGTCGATAAAATTTTTTCTGCCCCGGGTAATGCAGGAATCTTACAGCAGGCAGAGTGTTTAGATATTTCTAGTGAAGATATCACGCGTTTATTAGATTTTGCCCGCAAAGAAAAAATTGATCTCACTGTCGTAGGGCCAGAAGCGCCTTTAGCTAAAGGGATTGTTGATGAATTTATGCATTATAAATTAAGAATATTTGGCCCAAATAAATTGGCGGCAAAATTAGAAGCAAGTAAAGTTTTTGCTAAAGAATTAATGGCAAAATATAAAGTTCCGACTGCTAGCTTTAAAATTTTTTCCGCCGAAGGCGGCTCCGCCTACGCCGGAGATATAAACGATGCTTATAAATATATTGATAAAATCGGCGCGCCTTGTGTAGTTAAAGCAGATGGTCTTGCGCAAGGAAAAGGAGTAATTGTGGCTAAGACAATTGCGGAGGCAAAGGAAGCAGTTAAATTAATTATGGAAGAGAGAGTCTTTGGAGAAGCAGGAAAAAGAATAATTATTGAGGATTATTTAGAGGGACAAGAAGCTTCAATTATTGTGATTACTGATTCTCGCGAAGTTATTCCTTTAGCCTCCAGTCAAGACCATAAAAGGGTTTTTGATCAAGATAAAGGTCCTAATACTGGTGGTATGGGCGCTTATTCGCCGACACCCATTGTAGATGAAAGTTTATTTAAAGAGATTATGACCAAAATTATCTATCGGATAATTGATGGGTTAGTAACAGAAGGCATCGATTATCGGGGAGCATTATACGCAGGAATTATGATTACGAAAGATGGTCCATTTGTTTTAGAATTTAATGTGAGATTCGGAGATCCAGAGACGCAAGCGATTCTTCCCCGCTTAAATTCCGATTTAGTAGAAGTAATGTTTGCTACTTCTGAAGGAAAACTTGCGCGAATTAAAAGTCTTTCTTGGGATAGCCGTTTTTGTATTTGTGTAGTCTGTGCCTCAGGAGGCTATCCAGGTAATTATGAAAAGGGAAAAGAAATATTCGGTTTAGAAGAAGTCAAAAAAATACCAGATATCGTAGTCTTTCATGCAGGCACAAAAAAGCAAGATGGAAAAATCTTAACCAATGGCGGAAGAGTATTAGGAGTAACTGGCTTAGGTAGCACACTTAAAGCGGCAATTGATAAGACTTATCAGGCAGTAGAAAAGATTCATTTTGAAGGAATGCATTATCGTAAAGATATCGGTAGCAAAGCAATGACAAATGACAAAATCCAAAGTCCAAAATAAATCCAAAATTCTCCCGCTTCGTCAAATAAGCTTACTAAGCAGGATCCCGCCATATATTAAAATAATTGGCGGGAAAATGACAAATACCAAAATTAAAGTTTTGTCATTGGGGATTTGTGGTTTGAGATTATTTTGTCATTTGTGCTTTGTCATTTGACATTAAAGGAGAGGATGTTATGGGTAAGCCAATCAGTATTATTATGGGTAGCCAATTCGATTTAGAAACCGTAAAAGAAGCAATCG
>Ga0123519_10003724_pt1 | contig 25107 bp, 21 predicted proteins | sample YelNatPaOPRAMG02_FD_87396 | JGI IMG/M metagenome (GOLD analysis project Ga0123519, IMG submission 87396) | Hot spring microbial communities from Yellowstone National Park - Yellowstone National Park OP-RAMG-02 (version 2) | ecosystem: Environmental > Aquatic > Thermal springs > Hot (42-90C) ...
GAGGACGGGGAGACGCGCAGAATGTAGTATGGTGGGCGATGGAGGACTTGAACCTCCGACCTCCTCGGTGTGAACGAGGCGCTCTTCCACTGAGCTAATCGCCCACCTTCGCAGTCTGGTGCCGAGGACGGGACTTGAACCCGTACGCCTTGCGGCACACGCCCCTCAAACGTGCGCGTCTACCAGTTCCGCCACCTCGGCACCCAAATGGTAGCCCCAGGGGGATTCGAACCCCCGATCTCCTGGCTGAAAACCAGGTGTCCTGGTCCACTAGACGATGGGGCCATGCCCCCTGCGCTCTTATTATACAGGGTATTTGGCGTGTCTGTCAAGGGAGCAATGAGGGTGAGTACGGGGCGATAACCTGCCGAAAATTACTATCAGGCTTGTTTCGATACAGCACGGGGAGAGATTCGACCATGCGCTCCATCCTGATTGTGTGTACCTGTCTCTGGGCATTCGCTGTGGCGTCTGCTTACAGTGAGCCCTCGCCGTCAGCTCAGGACCTCACTCAGCTCAGCATCGAGGAGCTGATGCAGATCGAGGTCGTTACCGCCTCCAAGAAGGCGCAGCCGGTATGGGATGTACCCGCCTCGGTGTACGTGATTACCGCAGACGACATCCACCGCATGGGCGCAACCAGCATCCCCGAGGTGCTTCGTCTCGTGCCCGGCGTACATGTGGGCATCATCGACGCCAGCAAGTGGGCGGTGGCGGTGCGCGGATTCAACGGACGCTACTCCAACAAGCTTCTGGTGCTGATGGACGGACGCAGCGTGTACACCCCCTTCTTCTCCGGTGTGTACTGGGATGCGCAGCCGCCCCTGTTCATGGAGGACATCGAGCGCATCGAGGTTATTCGGGGGCCCGGTGCGGCGCTGTGGGGTGCCAACGCGGTCAACGGGGTCATCAACATCATCACCAAATCCGCCAGAGAAACGCAGGGAACGCTGTGGGTGTCGGGCGCCGGAAGTGAGGAGAAAACCTTCGGGGGATGGCGAGTGGGAGGCAAACTCGGCGAGAACGGATACTACCGGGCGTATACCCTCTATCAGGAGCGCGATAACCTCGAACAGGACAGGGAGCATGTGCCCAACAACGACAGCTGGCTGGTGCGCCGCAGTGGTTTTCGTGCCGACTGGAACCGTTCCCCTACCGAGAGTTTCATCCTGCATGGTGAAGTGTACACGGGGCGGGCAGGGCAGCGACTGCGCGTCCCCGACGTCACCCTGCCTGGCTCGCGCACCGTCGATGACCGCTATACCATCTCCGGTTACTATCTGATGGGCACGTGGAACCGCCAGAGAGGCAATATCACCGACACCCTGCATGTCTACTATGACCACACGGGGCGTTCACCCATCGAGTTAACCGAATTCCGCGATACGGTGGACCTCAGCTGGCAGCAGAGGATACAGGCGAACGACAGGCATGACATACTTTGGGGTATCGAATACAAGTATACCTCCGATAGAACCTTCGCAGGATTGCTGATGTCCCTGCAGCCGCCCAGCCGGGTAGACCACATCTTCGGCGCGTTCGTGCAGGACGACATCACACTCAATGACAACACCCGCCTGACTATCGGCTCGAAGCTGGAGAACAACAGCTACACCGCCTGGGAGGTGCAGCCGAATCTGCGCCTGCTGTGGAAGCCGAACGAGAAGAGCGTCTGGTGGGGAGCGGTATCGCGAGCGGTTCGGATGCCCACCCGGGCGGAACGTTCGGTCATCATCCAGGCTTACTACGAGGGTATGACAAGCGGCTTGCCCATGATCTCGCGTATCTATGGCAGCCCAGATTTTCGTTCGGAAGAGGTAACCGCTTACGAACTGGGCTATCGCAGTCAGCCCCATCAGAACCTGTCGCTGGATGTCTCGGCGTTCTACAACGTGTACAGGAACCTCCGCAGTTTCGAACCGGCAGACCCGTTTGTGGAAACGACACCTGTGCCTCACCTGGTGATACCGGTGTACATGAACAACAAGACATACGGGCGGACGTACGGCTTCGAGGTCTCTGCCCGCTGGAATGTGACCAACAACTGGACGCTCGACCTTGGCTATGCGAACATCACCTATCGCCTGCAACATGCACCGGATAGCAAGGACCCCTTCAACCTGCACAGTGACAGTACCAGTAACACGCCGAGACACCAGTTTAACGTCGGCTCGCACCTGAACCTGCCCAGAGGATGGCATTTGGATACCTATCTCTTCTTCGTGGACAGGTTATTCGGGATGAACTTCCTGCCCAGTTATTACCGGCTGGATGTCTCCATCGGCTGGCAAGTGACGGACAGGGTGAAGATGAGAATCACGCTGCAGAACCTGCTCAAGCGCGACATCCGGGAGTTCGAGCATCCGCTCTGGGAACGCGATAGTATTCCCGAGCGGGCAGTATATGGAACAATCTCATGGCAGTTCTAACAGACAGACAACCCGGCTCATGTGCTATACACAGGTTGCTCGTGGCAGTGATGGTCACGCTGCCACTGGCGGTGGCGCACGCACAGGGCTACAACGAAACCGAGGTGAAAGCCGCTTTCCTTTACCACTTTACAAGCTATATCGAGTATCCTTCCGGTGCCTTTGCCGGTACCTCGGCTCCGTTCGTAATCGGGGTGCTGGGTAAGTCCGGCATCACAGACGCCCTTCAGCAAGCGGTAAAGGGCAAAAGCGTGAGGGGGAGAGCCATTGTGGTCAAACAGGTAAGTATCGGGCAGGAATTGCTGGAGTGCCACATCCTGTTTGTGCCGGATGCGGAAGCCAAAAGCCTACCCCGCATTCTGGAGATACTGGGCGACTCTCCCGTGTTGCTGGTCGGGGAGAGTGAAAACTTCGCCGCGAAAGGCGGCATGGTCGGTTTCTTTGTGGAGCAGAAGCGGGTGCGGTTCGAGGTTAATCTTGAAGCCGCTCGGCGAGCACATTTAACTATCAGTTCGAAGCTGCTCAGCCTGGCAAGGATCGTCAGGGAAAAAGGGAGGGACTAGCGGACGTGTTACCGGGAGTTCGCTTGTCTATCGTGTGGAAGATAGTGATTGTCAGCCTCGTCAGCTCCACTCTGGCGCTGCTGATAGCATCCGTTACTATTGTTTTGTATGACGCCGCGGTGTATCGGCACAATGCCGCAGGTCATGCCCTCTCTGTAGCGAAGATAACCGCGGCGAACGTTGCTGCCGCGCTCACCTTCGGCGATGAAAAGGCGTGCGCCGAGGTACTCGCGTCACTGATCTCCACGCGAGAAATCCTGAGCGCAGCCGTGTATACGCCCGACAAGCGGCTTTTTGCCTACTACGTACGCCCCGATGTATCGCCCAACACCATAGGTTACCCGACCTTTGCGGAAGGGGTACATCACGGGCAAAACGCCATCGAAGTGGTACTGCCTGTCACCAACGACGGTTCCGAAAAGGTCGGCATGCTCTACCTGCGCTATGACCTTCTGGGCTGGCGGGCGCACCTGCGCCGTTACGAGGGTTCCTTTGGCGTTCTGCTACTGGTTTCGGCGGTGCTGGCGTTCCTGCTGTCACGTCGGCTTCAGCGATGGATTACCGACCCCATTCTGAAACTGATGGAAGCCATGCGCCATGTCTCCGAGAAGAAGGACTACTCCATCCATATTAATGTCCCCTCGCACGATGAGATTGGCGTTCTCACGCAGGGCTTCAACCAGATGTTGGCGGAGATTAAGACGCGCGAGGCAGCACTGCAGAACATGAACGCCGAGCTGGAGATGCGCGTGGAAATGCGCACCCAGCAGCTGCAACAGGAAATCGCGGAGCGCAAGAGGGTGGAGCAGGAGTTAATTCAGGCACGCGAGGAGGCTCTGGAAGCATCCAAACTCAAATCGCAGTTCCTTGCCAACATGAGCCACGAAATCCGCACCCCAATGAACGGCATCATCGGCATGACCGAACTGCTGTTGCAGACCGACCTACACGAGGAGCAGAGAGAATATGTGGAAACTATCAAGTACAGCGCGGACTCCCTGCTCTGCATCATCAACGATATTCTCGACTTCTCCAAAATCGAAGCGGGGAAGATGACCATCGAGCAGGTGGACTTTAACCTGCGCAGTGTGGTGGAAGAGGTGGGTGCCACATTTGCCCGAACCGCCCACGAAAAAGGGCTGGAGCTGCTCACGGTGGTGCCGCCGAATATCCCTGACGTGCTGCGCGGAGACCCCGTTCGCATCAAACAGATACTGAACAACCTGACCTCCAACGCGGTGAAGTTCACCGAGAAGGGCGAAGTGGTTATCAGCGCGGAAGTGATGTACGAGACCGACTCCACTGTCGCGATACGTCTCTCCGTCCGGGATACCGGCATCGGTATCGCCCCCGAGCAACAGGCAACCATCTTCGAAAGTTTCACTCAGGCAGATGGCTCGGTGACCCGCAAGTACGGGGGCACGGGGCTCGGGTTGACCATCAGCCGGCAGCTGACCGAACTAATGGGGGGCAGGATTGGCGTGCAAAGCGCGCCCGGCGCGGGCAGCACCTTCTGGGTGGAACTGCCCTTGCAGAAGTCACAGAGTCAACAAAAGGGTGCCCCCATGACCCCTGACCAGAAAATCAGCAGCCTGCGCGTGCTGGTGGTAGATGACAACGTCACAAATCGCCGTATCCTGCGGGAACATCTGCAGTCCTGGGGATGCACAGTACAGGAGGCGGACAGCGGACAGCAAGCGCTGGGCATGCTCACCTCGGTTTCCCCCTGCCCGTTCGACGTGGTGGTGCTGGACTACCAGATGCCGGGGATGCACGGGCTGGATACGGCGAAGCAGATTCGCTCCATCGAATCGCTATCGGGATGTAAAATCATCCTGCTTTCTTCCTTTGGCTCTCCGGGGCGACAGCAGGAGGAACAATCCGGCGTCGATGTCTGGCTCACGAAACCGGTGCGTCGTTCGCAACTGTATAACGCCCTGTGCGAGGTCGCCGGCATCAGCCATGACGTGACGGAAACGGACAAGCCCAAACTGGAGCGACGCACCTCCGGCGTGCGCGTCTTGCTGGTGGAAGACAACGAGGTCAATCGCAAACTGGCTCTGCACATGCTGAAGCGCCTCGGGTGCTCGGTGGAAGTGGCAACCAACGGACGAGAAGCAGTAGAGCTAACCTCAAAACACGCCTACGACCTCGTATTCATGGACATCCAGATGCCGGAGATGGACGGCATCGAAGCAACCCGTCTCATCCGCGAACGGGAGAGGAGCAGTGGCAAGCACCTGCCCATTGTGGCGATGACCGCACACGCCATGGAGGGCGACCGCGAGCGATGCCTGGCGGCAGGCATGGACGACTATCTCAGCAAGCCGGTGAAGATAGACGTGCTGGCGCGGATGGTAGAAAAGTGGAATCCGGTGCGCCGTCGTGCGGTAGCGCCTCTCAGCGGAGAGGCAATCTCCACCCAGTTTGCGCAGGAGGCGCGCTGGCTGATTGCGGAAATGACGCAGGCTTTACAGGCTGGTGATGTGAACTACGCCCAGCACACCCTGATGTCCTTGAAGCGTCTGAGCATTGCCGCCGGTGCAAAGGAGATGGAATCTCTCTGCGATGGGATATCTGGTGCGTTGTCTGAGGGCGCGTCGGATGCACAAATGCTGAACGGAGAGGAACTTTTCCGACTGGTGGAGGCTTACGAAAAGCAACAGAAAAACGACGAGGGGCTTGCAGCATGAGGGTGTTGATTGCCGAAGACGATGGCGTTTCACGACTGGTGTTGCAAAAGGCGCTGGAAGAGCTGGGATACACCGTGCACGCTACCAGAGACGGTGCTGAAGCCTGGGAAGCCTTTTGTCGGCAGGAGTTCCCGCTGGTCATCTCCGACTGGATGATGCCCGGCATGGACGGGCTGGAGCTTTGCCGACGAGTTCGTGACCGTCAGAACACGCAGTATACCTATTTTATTCTTTTGACAGCCCGCGACTCCAAGCAAGACCGTTTCCATGCCATTGAAACCGGTGCAGACGATTTTCTCTCCAAGCCGCTGGACCGCGCGGAGCTGGCTTCTCGTCTCAGCGTGGCGAGGCGCATTCTGGACATGGAACAACGTCTACGCCAGGCGTACGACGAACTCGCCCGCCAGAAAGAAGAGCTGGAGATGAAAACGCAGGCACTGGAGCAGTCGCAGGAGATGATTCAGCAGGCGAACCTGCGCTTCCGGGAGCTGTTCGAAAACGTGCCCGTGGCGTGCTTTACCTTCGACGCGGAGGGCATTATCTACGAATGGAACCGTGCCGCCTCTCAGCTTTACGGATGGGAAGAGTATGAGGTGTTAGCGAGTTCTATCTTCGATACCATTGTCCCCTCCGAGAACAAAGAGGAGATGACCGAGCTCATCCACCTGATTATGCGCGGCGAGCAGAACATCACGGTGCAAAGCGTTGACCGCTGCCGGGATGGCAGCACGCGGCATGTGCTGCGCAGTTTGTTCCCTTTGCACGGACCCAGCGGGGAGGTGGTGGGCGGCATCTGTGCCAGCGTGGATATTACCGAACGGGTACAGTATGAGCAAGAGCTTCGCGCTCTCAACGAGCGTCTGGAAAGCCTGGCGTTCACCGACGCACTGACCGGATTGTTGAATCACCGCGCCCTGCAGGACAAACTCGCGGAGCTTTTCATCGCCGCGCGGCAGGATAAATGCACATTCTCATTCGTATTGCTGGATATCGACCACTTCAAGCGCTTTAATGATACTTATGGACACCGGGCAGGCGACGACGTATTGCGACTGGTGGCGCAGACTCTGCAAGAAAACGCGCCCGCTGGCAGCTTTGCGGCAAGATACGGTGGCGAAGAGATGTGCGTGCTGCTGCCGTGTCATCCCCTAAGCGAAGCCGTCCGTGTCGCAGAGCAGCTGCGTCAGGCGATTGCTCAGGCACGCAACCCCTACCGTCAGGTTACCGCCAGCTTCGGTGTGGCGGAGTATATGCCGTACATGCTGTCTCCCTCCGAAATCATCGAGGTGGCGGACGCCGCGCTGTACGAAGCCAAACGCGCCGGGCGCAACTGCGTGCGCCCCCTGATGGGAGAGCCGCGAGAAGAGGCCGCTTAGCGTTGCGCGCTGGCAATCAGGGTGCGTGGCGGAAGAAAAGCGATGTTTTCCCGCGTGGTCTCCAGCGTGTGCACGGGAACATGTTCCTGCCCTTTCAGCAGCTCACCCACAATCGCTTCCACCGAGCTTTCCGGGGTGGACGCGCCGCTGGTGATACCGACTACGCGGTAATCGGTCCGCCATTCGGGCTGCACCTCTTCGGGCTCCAGCAGAAGATAAGCAGGCACTCCCTCCTGCTGCGCCACTTCGCACAGACGGTTGGAGTTACTGCTGGTGCGGCTGCCGATAACCAGTATCAGGTCGCACCGCTTTGCCAGCTCCCGCACCGCGTTCTGGCGATTGGTGGTGGCATAGCAGATATCTTCCTTTGGAGGCGTCTCGAGATGCGGAAAACGCCGTTTCAACACCGACATGATGCGCTCCACCTCGTGAACGCTCAGGGTGGTCTGGGTGGCAACCGCCAGTTTGCCCTCAGGCACCTGCACCCGCTCGGCGTCCTCCACCGTTTGCACCAGTGTGATTTGCCCGGGCGCGTGTCCCATGGTGCCCTTGGCTTCCACGTGTCCCGCGTGTCCGATGTAGATGATGTGGTAACCCTGTGCGGCGAAGCGTTGAACCTCGCGATGCACTTTCGAGACAAGCGGGCAGGTTGCATCGATGACCCGCAGGTTGCGTGCAGCTGCCTCCTGCCGCACCTGGGGCGACACCCCGTGCGCACTGAACACCACTGTAGAACCCGGAGGTATCTCGGAAATGTCCTCGACAAAGAGCACGCCCCTTTGCTGGAACGAGCGCACCACGTGTTCGTTATGCACAATGGCATGGCGCATGTATATCGGAGTGCCATACGCCTCTATTGCCAGGTTCAGCACCTCTATGGCGTACGACACCCCCGCGCAGAAACCACGCGGTGAAGCCAGAATAATCGTCTCCATTCCATTTGCCCTTTCTTTACCGATGCCCATTGTACCCGATGCAACAGCACGTCTACCACCCACTTCTTCAGGGTGTTTACCTGATTGCGATATTTAAGGTATACTAAAGACACGCTGTGTTAGCAACAAAGATGGTTGGAGGAACAGATGGCAGTAGCAACGGCACACCGCAAGTCGCTCATTGCGGCGGACAACCATGTTTTGCACAGATTGCACTCGCTTTCCGGTATCGTGCCCATCGGCATTTTTCTCGTCCAGCATCTCACGCTGAACTCTTTCGCGCTTGCCAGTCCCGCACACTTTAACGCTGTCATCGATTTCTTCAACGAGAAGATGCCCTGGCATCTTCTTTTCGTGCTGGAGTGGGGTTTTATTTTTATCCCCCTACTGTTCCATGCTCTTTACGGACTGGTCATCACGGCGCACGGGCAGGTAAACGTGGGACGGTATGGTTACTGGCGCAACTGGATGTACCTGTGGCAGCGTATCACAGGAGTCATTCTGGTCGTTTATATTGCGGCGCACGTGTGGGGCACTACCATCAGCCATCGCCTTTTCGGCACGAGTATCCATTACGAGGGTATGGTAGAGTATTTTCGAAGCCCACTCGTCGTCGCCTTCTATTTGCTGGGCATTACGTCGGCAACTTTCCACCTGTCCAACGGCATCTGGAACTTCTGCATCCGCTGGGGGATTACCGTGAGCGAGAAGGCTCAGCAAGCCTGCGCCAGGGTCTGCGCGGTTATTTTCATCTTGCTGACCGCGTTAGGCTGGACGGCGCTGTTCGCATTTCGATAAGCACGCTGAGGTGAGAATCGATGGCAAAGCAACGTGTGGCAGTGGTCGGTGGCGGGCTCGCGGGGTTGATGACGGTCATCAAAATCGCCGAGCAGGGGCTGCCTGTAGACCTGTTTTCGCTGGTGCCCGTGAAGCGCAGTCACTCCGTGTGTGCGCAGGGAGGCATCAACGGCGCGGTCAACACCAAAGGGGAGGGCGATAGCCCTGACGAGCACTTCGACGATACCGTTTACGGCGGCGATTTTCTGGCGCACCAGCCACCTGTCAAAAGCATGTGCTACCGCGCACCGGGCATTATCTACCTGCTCGACCGCATGGGAGTGCCCTTCAACCGTACCCCCGAAGGCTTTCTGGACTTCCGTCGCTTCGGAGGCACCAAGCACCACCGCACCGCTTTCTCCGGTTCCACGACAGGTCAACAGCTGCTATACGCACTGGACGAGCAGGTGCGCCGCTTCGAGGTGGACGGGCTGGTGCATAAATACGAGGGCTGGGACTTCTTAGGCATCGTGCAGGATGCAGATGGCAGGTGTCGGGGCATTGTGGCGCAAAACCTGCATACGATGGAAATCCGCGCCTTCCGAGCCGACGCGGTGGTGATGGCAACGGGCGGACCCGGCTACCTGTTTGGCAAATCCACCAACTCCATCATCAATACCGGTTCCGCCGCCAGCATCTGCTACCAGCAGGGTGCCTATTATGCCAACGGAGAGTTTATTCAGGTGCACCCCACCGCCATCCCAGGCGAGGACAAACTGCGCCTGATGTCCGAAGCGATTCGAGGGGAGGGCGGACGTGTGTGGGTACCGAAAGACCCCTACGATAAGCGCCACCCGCGCGACATTCCGGAGAGCGACCGCTGGTATTTTCTGGAGGAGAAGTATCCGGCGTATGGCAATCTGGTGCCTCGCGACATCGCCACGCGCGAAATCTTCGAGGTGTGCGTGACACAAAAGCGCGGCATTATGGGACGCAACGAGGTGTATCTGGACATTACCCATTTGCCACGCGACCTGATAGAACGGAAGCTGCTGGGTATTCTGGAGATTTACACCAAGTTCGTGGGTGAAGACCCGCGGGAAGTGCCCATGCGCGTGTTCCCGGCGGTGCACTACTCGATGGGCGGACTGTGGGTGGACTACGAGCGCACCCCGGACGGCTTCCTGCACCCCGAAAGCACCCGCAACCAGATGACCAACATTCCCGGTCTTTACGCGGCAGGCGAGGTGGAATACCAGTACCATGGGGCGAACCGTCTGGGCGCAAACGCATTGCTGGCGTGTATCTTTGGCGGTGAAGTGGCGGGCAACGCTGTGGTTCGTTATGTGCAGGGGCTGGAAACTACAGCAGATGCCCTGCCCGAATCGCTGTACGAGACCGAGTGTCAGCGTCACGAACAGGACTTCCAGCAGATACTGAAGATGAGCGGTGACGAAAACCCATACCGTCTGCATCAGGAGCTGGGCGAGTGGATGACCGATAACGTCACGGTGGTTCGCTATAACGACCGGCTTCGGCAGACGGAGGAGAAGATTCTGGAGCTGATGGAGCGATGGAAGCGCATCAACATCACCGACTCGTCGCTGTGGACGAACCAGATTGTGCCGTTTACCCGCGCCCTGCGTAACATGCTGATACTGGCGCAGGTCATTACGCGGGGTGCGCTCTTGCGCAACGAAAGCCGTGGGGCGCACTACAAGCCCGAATATCCCCAACGCAACGATGCCGAGTGGCTGAAGACCACGATGGCGCGCTATACTCCGGACGGACCGAATATCTTCTATGAGCCGGTGGACACTTCGTTGATACCACCGCGAGCCCGCAAGTACGACGTGGATAAGAAAGCGACTCTACAGGCGCAGCCCGAATTGGCGGCTCCGGTTGGTGCCAAGGACGACAGGGGGTCAACGGTATGAGCGACATCAAGAGTGTGGTGCTGAAGGTCAAGCGTCAGGAGAATCGCGACAGCAAACCCTACTGGGAAGAGTTCGAGGTACCCTACACGCCGCGCGCAAACGTCATCAGTTGCCTGATGCACATCCGGCGCAACCCGATCAACCGACAGGGCAGGCCGACTACCGCGCCCGCGTGGGAAGCCTCCTGTCTGGAAGAGGTGTGCGGTACCTGCACGATGGTCATCAACGGCAGAGTGCGGCAATCCTGCTCCGCGCTGGTGGACGAGGTGGGCAAGCGCGTGGACGGACATCTGGAAATCACCCTTGAACCGATGACCAAGTTCCCGGTGGTGCGCGACCTGATTGTAGACCGCAGCGAGATGTTCGAAACACTCAAGCGCATTAAGGCATGGGTGCCCATCGACGGCACGCACGATCTGGGGCCCGGTCCGCGCATCCCCGACAGCATTCGCGAACTGCGGTACGAGTTCGCCCGGTGCATGACGTGCGGGTGCTGTCTGGAAGCGTGTCCCAACGTCAGCTCCCACTCGAACTTCATCGGTCCTGCTGCGCTGGCACAGGTGAGGCTTTTCAACCTGCATCCCGTGGGGGCGACTCTGGAAGACGAACGGTTCGATGTGCTGGCGGGTCCCGACGGACTCACAGGCTGCGGCAACGCGCAGAACTGCGTGCAGGTGTGCCCTAAGGATATCCCGCTCACCCGCGCCATCGCCGAGCTGAATCGGGACATCACCCTGAACAGGTTGCGCAAATGGCTGAGCAAATAGCGGCGGGGACAGAAGAGAGCCCTTCTGTTCCCCCCACCGTTCATCAGGAGTTCTACACCGCCACGGATGGCAGTCAGTGGCTGATGGAAATCCACGTGCAGTGGTCGCCGTGCTTTGAGAGCCGGGTACACCTGCTGAAGATGCCTGAACGTATCTCCGTTAACCTCCCTTCCAATTTGCCCTATCTGGAGGTTGTGCCCGAAAATATCCGCGAAGCGGCTCTGGATGGGCGTTTCAACCTGCAAACCATCACGAACTATTATCTGCAGCGATGTCTGGCAATGTTACGGGATTATGTGGAGCGCTTCGGTAATACCCTGTAAAGTAATTATCAGTTTGCCGATAATGGTGGATGTTGCACCGTGTTCGTAGATGGCAGTGTGACTATCGTTGTTCGTAGGGAAATACAATGAAAAACTTTGTTTCATCTGGCGCCCGTGTGCTGGTTGTCGATGACGAGCCCCTGATCGGCGAGGCAGCGTCGCGTATCTTGCAGCAGTACGGCTACTCCGTGATGGTGGCATACAACGCTCAGGAGGCTTTACAGATTCTGGCGCAACGGCGAATGGATATCTGCCTGTCCGACCTGCACATGCCCGGCATGGGGGGTAAAGCTTTCTTCAAACATCTGCATCAACAACATCCAGAAATCCCCGTTGTGGTGATGACCGGTGATGATTCCGTGGAGGTCATGCGAGACATCCTGGATTGCGGGGTCAGCGACTATCTGGTCAAACCCTGGCGTTCTCACGAACTGCCTATCGTCATAGAGCGCAACCTCCGCCGCCACCAACTCTGGATGGAGGAGCAGAAACGGTACCTCTGCAAACTGAATGAAGCCTATTCCGACATGCTGGAGGCACTGCTGAGCGCGCTGGAAACACGGGAGAAAGAGATAGAGGGACACTGCGAACGGGTTACTGCTTACACAATGATACTGGCGGAAGCGATGGGTGTGCCGCACCAGCAATATCCCGACCTCGAGCGGGGCGCGCTGCTACACGATGTGGGCAAAATCGGCATCCCCGACAAGATACTCTTCAAGCCAGGACCCTTAAACGCTGCCGAGTGGGAGATCATGCGCCAGCATCCCGTCATCGGCTATCGGATGTGCAAGAAGGTGCGCTCCCTGCAGAAGGCGGCAGAGGAGATTGTGCTCTGCCATCACGAGCGGTGGGACGGCAGCGGCTACCCGCAGGGGCTGCGGGGAGAGGATATCCCTCTCGGGGCGCGCATCTTCGCCGTAGCGGATACACTGGATGCCATGACTTCCGACCGCCCCTACCGTGCCGCACTCTCCCTGGAGGAGGCTTCGGCGGAACTGGAGCGGTGCGCAGGCAAACAGTTCGACCCGCAAGTGGTCAAGGCTTTCTTCAGCATTCCCGCCAGCGCTTGGGAGGTACTGATAGAGAACCTGAAATTCACCGCGCGTCCTCCCTCCACACAGGAAGCAGACGTGTTTATGCACAAAGCCGCGTAACCGTTCACCCCTTCAGCCCCGTAAGCACCACACCGCGGATGATCTGCCGCTGGAACAACAGGAACATCACCAGCACGGGCAGGGTCGCCAGCACCGCCGTCGCCATTACCAGACCGTACTGCATACTGTAACGCCCCAGAAAGATGGTCAGCCCGACGGGCAGCGTGCGCATCTCGATCTCGTTGGTGGCAATCAGGGGGAGCATGAAGTCATTCCACCCACCCAGAAAGGAGAATATCGCCAGTGTTGCCAGCGCGGGCTTGCTGAGCGGCAGAATAATGCGCCAGTAGATACCTGCCCTGCCGCAGCCGTCGATAAACGCCGCTTCTTCGATCTCGCGCGGGATGGTGAGGAAGAACTGCCTCAGCAGAAACACGCCAAACGCCCCCGCCAGCCCCGGCACAATCAGCGCGTAGTAAGTGTTGAACCAGTGCAGCTTTTGCAGGATAAGAAAGACAGGAATAATGGTCACCTGCCCGGGAATGATGAGCGTGGAAAGCACGATAAAGAACAGGATATTTCTGCCTGGAAACTCCAGCCGCGAAAAAGCGTATGCCGCCATCGAGCTGAGCAGCAGGTAAGCTACCGTGCCCGTGCCCGCCACAAACAGGCTGTTCCAGCACCAGCGCATCACCGGCGCCTCTTCCGCCCGTTTGAACAGCTCCTGAAAGTTCTGTAGGGTCGGCTCCTGCGGGATCCAGTGTGGCACCGGCTGGAAAATCTCATGCTCGGGCAGGATAGACATCACCAGCATCCAAGCGACAGGCATCAGAAAAAGCAGAGCGGCTGCCGTCATCAGCAAGTAGAGCAGGAAGCGAACAAACGAAAAGCGCATCTGTTTATTCCTCCCTCCTCGTCGACAGTAACCGGAACTGCAGCAGCGTCAAGCCCAGCACGATGACAAACATGACGTACGCCACCGCGCAGGCGTAGCCCATGCGATACAGGCTGAAGCCCGTTTGATACATGTACAGCACCACCGTGAGCGTGCTGTAGTGCGGTCCGCCGCCCGTCAGGATATAGCTCTGCCCGAACACCTGCGACGAGCCGATCAACGACATCACCAGACAGAATAGTAGCGACGGCTTCAGCAGGGGCAGGGTGATATGCCAGAACCTTCCCCAGGTACCCGCCCCGTCGATACGCGCCGCCTCGTAATACTCTTCGGGGATGCCGCGCAGCCCCGCCAGATAGATGAGCATGTTGCCTCCCGCGCCCCACCAGATGCTCATCAGCGCAAGGGAGGGCATAGCGGTCTGCGGACTGTTCAGCCAGGGAACGGGCTGGAACTCGTCGGGCAGGTGCAGGAAATGCCACAGTGCTTTCAGGTAATAGTTGAGCAACCCGAACTCGGTGCTGTACATCCACCGCCAGATAATCGCCACCACCGCCACCGACAGAATGACAGGCAGGTAGAAGATGGCTTTGTAGACATCTTCGCCACGGATGCGTGCGTTCAATCCCAGCGCCAGCAACAGCGAAACCGCGTTTCCGGGAAGCACCGTCAGCAGGGCAAAGTATCCCGTATTGATGAGGGCGATGCCGAACAGGTCATCGCGGAGCAGGGCGCGGTAGTTGGCAAAGCCCACGAAGGGTTTCTGTTCGCCCAGCACGTGCCAGTTATGCAGGCTGATGAAAAAGCCCCATACCACCGGCACCAGCACGAACGCCACGAACAGCACCACATAAGGCGCGATGAACAGGTAGCCCACCATCGCCTCGTGTCGTTTATGTGCGGGAAGAGCCATTAGTTTCATGGTCGGTCAAGCACCTGCTGGATTCGCCGTGCCGCCTCGTTGAGCGCATCCTGCGGGCTTTTGATTCCCAGCAGGGCGGCTTCGATGGCGGCGTCGTAGAAGGGCATGATTTCGGTCGCCTTGTGCGAAGCAGGTTCAAACACCACATAGGGCAGCTGCTGCGCGAAGGCGTACTGCACCCGCATCCGCCGAAAGCGCGGCTGGCTCAATAACGAACGTCTCACCGGTATCTGCCCACCCTCTGCCCAGTCGAGACTGTGGTCGGAAAGGTAGCGCATGAACCGCCACACCAGTTGCGCCCGCTCTGGCGAGAGGTTCTTGGGCGTACATAACATGTGCGAACCGCCCCATACCGCCCGCCTGGGTCCGAAGGAAGGCACCGGCGCGCCGGCGTACTCCAGCCCCTTTTGCTCTTCCACGCTGGAGAGCATGTAGATGCCCTCGATCGCCATCGCCACACGCCCCTGCCGGAAGCCCATCCACGAGTCGAATCCCTCCGGCTTGGGAGCGACACGGTAACGGCTGATGATGTCGCACATCTGCTGAGTGGCTCGCACGGCTGGCGGCTCTGCCAGTGTCGCGCGTTTCAGGTCGGGCGAAAGGATGGAACCTCCATGCTGGCTGATGAAGGTAATCCAGTTGGTGCGTAGCCAGGTGAAGGCGAAGCCCCACTGGTCAGGTCGCCCGTCGCCGTCCTTGTCCTTCGTCAGTCGGCGGGCGGCGTCTAGAAACTCCTCCCACGTTGCAGGCGGTTTGGGATTGCCCTGCGCGTCCACAATGCCTGCCTCGCGGAATAGCCTCAGGTTGTAGTAGAGCCCTTGCGGATGACAGTCCAGCGGCAGTCCCACCTGCTTGCCCTCGTACTGCCCCGCTTTCCAGATGTTGGGCAGAAAGTCTGAAGGGGTGAAGCCCTTGTCTGCTTCGATGAGGTCGTCGAGCGGGCGAAAGACGCCATAGCGGGCGAACTCGGCGATACGGTTGGCATGGCAGATGAATACATCGGGTGCGCCGCCGTATGCGAGGCTCAGCACCAGTTTGTCGTAATAGGTGCTCCAGGGGATAATCTGCATCTTGACGCGGATGCCCGTCTCCCGCTCGAACTGTTTGACAATCTTCTCCATCGTCGCGCCGTCGGGACCGGTGAAGCCGTTCCAGAAGCGGATTTCCGCGCTGGCGACGTTGCCGGAGTGTTTGCCGGGCGAACAGCTCACCAGTAGTAGGCTGACAAGGCAGAGGAAGATGATGGAACGCAGGGTGAAACCTCCGACTACATGGTGCATCTATCTCCTCCGCACAACGCCCCTTCGGCTGAAGAATCCTCTCTGTGTTTCGAGAAACATGACCAGGATCTCTGCTTCCCTGTCTGTCTGTTTCAATACGCCTACGCCGGGCATGTAGCATTTATGAGTGTCATTGTATACCGTGCTGGCGGGGCGGCTCCACGTTTTGCCTCCGTCGGTACTCCAGACGCACTTCACGTCCATGTTGAGCCGGGGCGGAGGCGTGCCCGGTTTATCAGGCACAGCACGGTCCTCGTCGGTGATGAACACGCACAGAAGGACGTTCCCCCATACTTTCACCACCCACGGCGCGAGCGCCATAAAGGTTGTGTTCTTCGGCTGATAGACCACGCGCCGCTCCTCGCGCGTCCAGCTCCACGTGCGTCCCCCGTCGGGTGATTCCACACAGCGTATCACACCCGCGTGGGGCGGGAAGGTCTGCACGCTCTCCAGCACGCACAACAATCGCCCATCTGCCAGATCCACCACGCTGGGCATGCCGTCGCGGGAGAGGTGCCGGGGCTCATGTGCGCGGCTGACGGTTACCGGGTTCTCCCACCGTTTGGTGCGAGGGTTCCATGTGTGCATCCGCACCCACTGGTGTCCGCCGAACCCCTCGCGCCACGGGGTGAACTCGTCATCATAGTAGCACTGCAACATGCCGCGCCGCGTTTCAAACAGGAACGGCGCCCACAGCCCACGGCTTGGTCCCTCCCCTTCTGGTCGCACTTCAAGCACGGTCGAATGCGCCTTCCACGTCTTACCGCCGTCTGTGCTGCGTGCGACCTTAATGGAGTAGTACGGTGTCTCGCCCCTGTAGCGGTTGTGGCGGTAGACGTAAAGCAGTTCGCCGCGGCGGGTGAGGCAGAGATTGCCGTCGCCGAGGTCGGCGGCTGGGTCGGGGTCGGAAACGATGGTACCCACTCGCTCCCATGTACGTCCGCCGTCGCAGCTGCGCGACAGAAGCACAACAACCTCATCGGCGCGTGCTTCGGTGCGTGTGGCGAGCACGTCGCCGCCGGGCATCACCAGAAACCCTTTTGCCCCTTCTGCTGGGCGAATTTGCGCAGACCACGAGATGCGCATTGGTTTTCCGCTTCCGGAATCAGGGCAGCGGAGAAGCCGCTGCCCTGCAGATTTTCATTTGTCAATCCATGCAGGCTCTCCTGCTTTCAGTGTTTCTGAGGTGCTGTGGGTGCGGGTGCGAAATAGTCGGGCGGTGGTGGCGTTCGCTCGATAACAGGACCGGCGAGTCTGGTGTAGTAGAACACGGCGATAGCCACCAACACCACCACGACAGCGGCGATAACCCATGCCGTTGGGATGTCCTTTTTCATGGGAAATCACCCTTGCCACCAGGGGTCCATGTTGCAGTCGTCCTGTACCGACCACTCGCAGGGATAAGTGCTTCCCCAGATGCGACTGCTCACATGACCATCCACCCACAGGATGTTCACCCTGTTGTTGAAGATGCCGTGTATCTCGGGCTTGCCTCCAGACCACTCTTTGCCGACCGCCGTCCATGGCCACAGCCCCCGTGCGTGCAGGAAGTCTGTAAAGCGCGCTCCCCACGACTCCCCGTAGGAGTGTCCGTTGACCACGTGGAGAGTGTTTGCGGGTAGTTGAATCTCCGACATGTGCGTGACGCAAATCTGGCTGCCACACCAGTAGGTACGGATACCCCAATGGTTCAGCGGGGAGTCTTTCCATGGTGTGCCGTCCCAAATCTCGGGTTCGATGTTGTTCATCAGGTACGACACACGCATGTAGCGACCGGAGAAGATGTTGACGTTCTGTTCCCGACAAACCCAGGGCGTGTGGTTGGGTTCCGCGTCGAGGTCATACTCGAACACGTAGCCCGGCGAGAGGAAAATCTGGGTGTTCTTCACATAGGGCTGTAGCAGCTTGGGCCAGTAGATGAGCCCGCCGTTCGGGCAGCCTGCGCCCGGAGTGCCGATGACGTCCCAAGGGGTCATGGTTTCGTCGTAATCCTGGGAGTACTGTGCCAGCGCCAGCCCTATCTGCTTGAGGTTGCTCATGTCAGACGCCTGACGGGCTTTGGTACGTGCTTGTGCGAAAACGGGGAACAGGATCGCCGCCAAAATCGCGATAATCGCGATGACGACGAGCAACTCGATCAGCGTGAACGCCGAAGACCGTTTCATCGTCGGTTCCTCCTTGTGGCTATGGATGTATAGTCAACCGCGGCGGAGCTATGCTCGGCGCACGGCTAACCGACCTCGGAAGTGTCTGCAGTAGCATCCACCCGCAGTGATTCGCGGGTGTCTATCTCCGCTGTGGTATCCGTCCGGCGAGGGCTGTAGTGCAGGCGAAGCAAAAGGTCCTGCTCATAATTGCCGAAGCCCTTGCCAAACAGGTTAAACCCTCCGATATGCCGGGCATCGGGCTTGTTGCCAATGCGTACCGCGATCGGCTGTTGCGGAGCGACCATGATATCTTTGACAGTCACGTCCGACAGACGCATCCCGTCGATGTAGGCTCCGTCTCCATTCACCGACCATACCTTCAGCACTCCGAACTGTGTGCCGTGGTCGTTCCACCATGCGGGGTTCAAACGCCCACGCTTGCCTCCGAAATCACCCGGGCATGTCCACGTGCCCACTTCCACCCCGTTAATCCACAGCGTAATGTCGGAGGGATAGTCGTTATTGTAGTCGGGTGCCTCCGAGCAGATTTCCATCGCCACCTCCACCCGTGTGATTTCCACCGAGGTGGGCAGAAAGTTGGGAAAGACGTATTCCACGAAGCCACTGCCCATCCAGAGCAACTGCGCATTAGCGCGTTCCGGTAACAGGAACGACTGCGGGTCGTCCATCAAGCCGATATACCCCTCGCGGCTGGCAAGCCCGCACGTTGGGGAGGGGTTCGCGAAGCTATACATGCCGATAGCCATCTCTATCTCTTCCACCTGTTCCTCTGCGCTTTCGGTCTCTATAGAGAAAATCAACTTGTCCCAGCGCAGACGGCAGCGTTTCTGTGCCCCCTGACTGCCCGGCATGTACTCGCAAAGAATCAGCCCTGCCTGCTCCAGCACCTGAATATGTTTGGAAACAGTGGGGTAGTTGAGATTCAGAGCGCGGGCGATTTCGTTGACGTTCAGGTCGTGCTCCGTCAACAAGCGCAGAATCCGCAAGCGCGCCTCCGATGCCAGGGCTTTAAAGATATCCTCACAAGCAAACACACTGCGTTCCAGAATCGTTTGCGCCATTTCTCTCACCATTAAGAGATATATTTACGCTTTTGGAAACTATTATACTATTATGGAAAGATTTCGTCAAGGGGGATCTAGGCAGTGTGGTGAAGAACACCTTGCTCACTTCACTCTCGGTGCCTGTCTGGGTTCGGTACTCGGTCCGTCCACATACGGCTTGCCATCTCGCCAGTACAGCCTGTCCAGCCGCAGCGTGCGCCCAAGCGGATTGGAGCCGTACAGAGGCTCATTCTGGTCGTCCCACGCATGGTACAGCATCCACATCTCCCCCGAGGGCAGGCTCACGATACACTGATGCCCAGGGCTGTACACCTTGCCCGGCACGGTCTGCAGGATGCGCTCGGCTTTGGTGTAGGGTCCCTTCAGCGAGGATGCGGTCGCGTACGCGACGGCGTAGCAGGCATCCCGCTTGTAACTCTGGAACCAGCCGCCGGAGTAGAAAAGGTAGTAGGTGCGGTTGCGGTACAGCATCGTTGGGGCTTCCACGATGCCCTTCTCCCAGTCGCGGTCGGGACGCAGCAGCACGGTCTTTTCCTCGCTCACGCGCAGCAGGTCGGGCGTCATGCGGCGCAGCACGATGGCGCGAGGGTCCTCCTCCGAATATATCAGGTAAGGGGTGCCGTCTTTGTCAAAGAAGATGGTGGCGTCGATCACGCCAATACGGTTGTCGTCACCGCGCACCAGAATGGCGCGGTGGGTGAACGGTCCGAGCGGGTCGGCGGAGGTGGCGATGCCGATGTCGTGTTTGCCCGTTTCCGGGTTGCGGGCGGAGTAGGTCATATAAAGCACTCCGCGATGCCGTATCACCTCCGGCGCCCACAGGTGTTCGCGCGACCACGGGGGGCAGAACGCGCTCCCCCTATGCGTCCAGTGTACCAGGTCAGGCGACTCCATCACCTGAAAGTCATATCCTGAGGAGTGCGTGGCGTAGGCGTAGAACTTTCCCCGATAGACCAGCACGTGGGGGTCGGGGAAATCACGGGCATACACGGGGTTGGTATAGGTTGCCATCGGAACCTCCGTTTGTCACCTGTTTGCTACCCTACTCTCTGTTAGCGCCCCGAGAGAGTACCCCTCTCCCGAGCCTTCGGGAGAGGGGTCTGGGGTGAGGGTCACCTCTTACCGGTTCTGTCCTTCCTGATAGTTACAGCGGTCGTTCCAACCGGAGAAGTTCTGCCTCCACATGGTAGGCGTGACGGTCTGCCCGCCTTTCTGCACGTCGTCGCCGATGCGCCGCCATGTCTGTCCCCAAGTCATGTACTTGGCGTGACCATCAGCGAACACGTAGTTGGAACCGCCCTGATTGCGCTGGGCGATGCTGGTGCCGCTGGTCTTGTTATGCCGGTTGTAGCCGACGTTGGCGGTGAAGTCAATGCAGACGTAACCGGGGTCTGCTTCCCATGTAGCAACCTGATGCCATTCCCAGTTGTTGACACCCGGCACGCTCTCCACAATCTGGATGGCTTCCGCGGGCTTCTCGAGCGCAGCCAGCTTCAGCGCGTTCCAAGGTCCGTTCGGGTAGTCGCTGATGTTGATGCGGTAGGAGCCGGGGATGTTGTCCGCATCCGGCTTATCGGGCAGGTTGCTCCAGCCGTCGTTCCACAGTCCGCGCGGATAGCTCTCGCTATCTGATGGACACTGGTAAATCTGCTTGTTCTTCACGTAGGGCAGGAGCACGTAATCCCAGCCCCACATGGGGTCTTTGTAGCCCCAGCACTGCGGGCACGAAGTATCGGGCTCGTCGTTGAACCACGCCTTGGGCAGATACTCGTCATGGTCCTGTGCGAACATCTGCAGAGCCAGCCCCAGTTGCTTCATGTTAGACAGACAGGACGTCTGTCTTGCCTTCTCGCGCGCCTGCGCGAACACCGGGAACAAGATCGCCGCCAGTATCGCGATAATCGCGATAACGACCAGCAGCTCGATCAGCGTGAACGCTTTGTGTTTGGACATGGTATCGAACCTCCTCGTTTTGTATGGTGAAATGATGCCTGTTTTCACCTGCCGCCAGCTGGCGTACCTGGCGTTTGCATCGGCTGGGCATAGCCGGGCGGCTGGTATGCCTCCGGCGGATATTGACCAGGCTTGCGTGTGCTGCTGCCAGTGAACCAGCGATAACCGACTACTGCAATCACCAGCACAATGGCCGCAATCACTGCCACCGCAACCCAGCCGGGTATCTCGCGCTTTAAGCCAGATGAACTCAACCTGTCTCACCTCCTTCTCGCATGGCAACAGTCTCGGCACGACCGCTGCGTGCTTTTGTCACGTAGTGCAGACGCAGCACCAGGTCCTGTTCGTAGTTGCCGAAGCCCCGCCCGAACAGGTTGAAACCGCCGATATGCTCCGCATCGGGTTTCACTCCGATGCGCACCACGATGGGATGGTGCGGCGCCAGCATCAGGTCGGCAAGGTTGGTCTCGGAGACCGGCGTGCCGTCCACGTAGCTGCCCTCGGCGTCCACCGACCAGATTTTCAACATGCCATACTGGGTCATGTAGTCGTTCCACCACGCGGGGTTCAGCCTGCCGCGCCTGCCTCCGAAGTCACCCGGTGATGTCCACGTGCCTATCTCCACACCGTTCACCCACACGGTGATGTCGGAGGGGTAGTCGTTGTCGTAGTTGGGCGCTTCCGAGCAGACCTCCATCAACAACTCCAGGCGGCGAATCTCCATCCCAGCCCCCAGCGAGCAGGGGAAGACGTACTCCACAAAACCTTCTGCCATCCACAGCAATTGGGCGGTGGCGCGTTCGGGGTCGAAGAAGGACTGCGGGTCATCCAGAAAGCCGATGATGCGTTCGCGGTTCGCCAGCCCGCAGGTGGGTGTGGGGTTCACCAGCGTGTACAGCCCGACGGGCATCCCGATCTCCTCCACGCGGTCCTCTGGCGGATGTGTCGGCTCGAAGGAGATAATGAACCGGTCATACGCCAGTCGGCAGCGCTTTTGCATGCCCTGCACGCCGGGTTTGTACTCGGTCTTGATGAGACCCACCTGCTCCAGCAGCTGCGTGTGCTTGGTCACCGCAGGCTGTGAGATGCCTAGCGCCTGCCCGATTTCGTTGATGTTGCGCTCGCCCTGCCCCAGCAGTTCGAGGATACGCACCCTCGTTTCGGAAGACAGCGCTTTGAACAGCTCGACACTGTCTGGACCATGTACTTCCAGAATATGAGCCCGCATGGCACACCCCAAAAGCATAACCTGTTGGATATTATTATAACCGATTAAATATGATTATGCAAGAGATGATATGTTTTTTTCGGAGGGGATGTGAAAAAAACCGTGTTTCGACGGGGGAAGGAATGGGTTAGTCCATATAGAGAATCTTTTTTAATGCAGATAGGAGTTACGCAGTTGCTGATGAACACATAGCGGGTTATGCTTTTTCAGCGACTGCACAGACAGTTTCCTGTCATGCTGAGCGAACGCGAAGCATCTCGTTTCTGTCACCCTGAGCGCACGCGAAGGGTCTGAGATTCTTCACTTCGTTCAGAATGACAATCGCTTCGCTCAGAATGACAGGTAATGTCGATTTATACCACAAAATCTCCAACAGTCTTGCAAGTGCGTAACTCCTAAATGTAGGTTTTCAAGGAGATCGCTGTGTCGGCTTGCTGCAAAGGGGTGAAGAAAGTGTTAAAGACTCCTCCCCAGCGTGTAATCGCCGTCTTTCTGGCGTGGAGCATGGCAGTTGTCCTGCAAACGGTCGTTGGCGCCTCGCCCGTCGTTCCGCAGAATGACCCTCGCCTCGCCAAAAACTACACGTTTTATTTTCCTCCAACCCCGCTGGCAGAACTGCTGCAGTCGGTTTCTCGCGAGACGGGGGTAAACGTGCGGAGCGAACGTTCCATTGCGCAGCACCGCGCGATTCTGGTGGTGCACGACAGGCCGCTCCACGAGACGCTCACCAGGTTGGCGGAGGCGTTTGGTTATGCCTGGCGCAAGGTGGAGAGCAAGGACAAGCCGCCGGAGTATATGCTCTATCAGTCGTCGCAGGCGTTCGCGCAACAGCAGGCAGAGGTTCGGCACATTCGGGAGATGTACCTGCGCGCCTTGCGGGATGCCGTCCGCGAATGGGCGACGCGACAACCTGCAGACCTTGACGCGATTCAAAAAGAGGTCGGTTCCGAGTGGCGGGAAACAGTCCACGATGGAAAGAGACCGCGAAGCCAATTGGAAATCCAGCGTACGCTGAAGTTGTTCACACAGCTCCAGCTCACCCAAACCCTGGGGACATGGGCAGTGGGCTATACCCTCTCGCGCCTGACCCCACAGCAATGGAAAGCACTGGAGGCAGGCGAAGTGTTCGTTCTGGATAGCAGTCGTGCGGACAGCACCCTACCACCGGAGTTACTGGAACTCTATCGCCAGCATGAACCTCATCCGCTGCTTCCGGGCATCCCCGATGATCTCCGCAACCAACAGCAGCAGCTGCTTGGAGAGGAGGTGGCAAAACAGCGCGCAGCGGACAGGCTGGTGCTTGTTTTCGGGTTGCATCCCACCTCCGGGAGGCTATACTATCAGGTGCTGGTGCTGGCTGGCGCGGAGGTCGTGACCTTCGGAGGCAAAGCCGCCACCGGTGCGCTCTGGGAATACGCCAAAACGCTGGGGGAGTCGTCCGCCGGGGATGGCTCCTCGTTAGCGGAGAACGAAGCCCCGCTGGTGAAGCTTTTCGAGAAGACGCCTCAGCCGGTGCCCCTGCCGCCGACTGCTCTGATGGACGTCACGGGACACGTGCTGGCGCTTTACGCCCGCGAGAACCACAGAGACCTCGTGGGAGAGTGGTACCCGCAGCTGCCACGTGAGCAAGCCGACACAGGGGAATCCCGCGTGGAAATCTTTCGGGTTGTTGGATTGGGCGAGGGCGATCGCGTTCTGGCACCTTCCCGGAGCTTGGAAGCGGGCGAGGTCGCTTTCGGCAACGTGAAGCTGCTCTCGGCTGCGCTGGATGCCCGCACCGTGAAGGGGAACCTGCGGGAAAACGGTTACGTGGTCAGGGAGTCCGACGGTTGGCTCGTGGTCACCCAGCGTTACCGCGCATGGTGCCGTCAGTACGAGGTACCCGAAGCCAGCATCCGCAAGTGGTTCTTCAAACTCGGTCAGGAGGCGCAGCTGGACATCAGTGACCTGATCGAGATAGCCAGACTGACACCTGAGCAGATCGAACGACTCGCGTTGAAACACCGCAACCTGCCCCAAACGGAAGGGATGACCGCGTCGTTCCTCAGTCTGGCACACAATCCAGCGCGGCAGTCGCTTTTTCTGGCGCTGGATAGCGCGGCTCCTGCGCATCGGCAGACCCTGTTGCAGGGAACGCCGGTGAGAGTGTCTGCGCTGGCTCCTGCAGCCCAACGGTATTTGCGATACTCACTGGCATGGCGAGCGTCGAGCCCGATACCCGGCGGGCCAGAACAATGGGAGTTTGCCGTGCAGGTGCAACGGCAGGTGCGGGACAGGATCGAGTGGTCGAAGCTGCCCTCCGATTTGTCCGACTCCCTGTGGCGTCACGAATCGCCCGAAGAGTGGCTGGCGAGACAGCCGGAGGCAGTGCGCAAACAGTTTACCCGTTCGGAGCTGGTGTTTACCGTCAGTTTCGTTCTGAGGACTCCCGAGGGGGAACACCTGTTACAGGAATGGAGCCTTCGCTACCCGATGGGAGCGGAGAACGCGAGGTAGTTGGCTCGCTGCTAAGGAGGGAGACAGGGCAGGCGCGAACATTTCAGGACAGGCTATACCCCCCACTGCGTCTGCGCGCTGCCCTGCTCGTAGCGCAACACCCCGAACACATCGTACAGGTTGTTGCTCACCACCTGCGCACTGCCGTTCGTAATCACCTGCGCCGTGCCCAGCGGGTCAAAGTGGTGCCACTCATCGTTTCGA
>Ga0123519_10003726_pt1 | contig 25092 bp, 20 predicted proteins | sample YelNatPaOPRAMG02_FD_87396 | JGI IMG/M metagenome (GOLD analysis project Ga0123519, IMG submission 87396) | Hot spring microbial communities from Yellowstone National Park - Yellowstone National Park OP-RAMG-02 (version 2) | ecosystem: Environmental > Aquatic > Thermal springs > Hot (42-90C) ...
AACTATCTTTTTTGCAAAAATTTAGATCCAGAAATAGTGCGCATCAACCGGGAAGAAGATTTAGGGCTGGCCGGTTTACGTCAGGCAAAATTATCCTACAACCCAATATTTTTGTTATCGAAAAGTCGCCTTTTGACGACCTGAAATTTTTTTGCTAAAATAGTAAGAAAGGGAGCAGGAGGAAAATTATGAAGCGATGGCATTTTATCATCAAACCGGAAGTTCAGTTGAAGTATGTCTTTTTGACTATTATTTTTGTACTGGTTACAGCAGTTCTGATGTATCTGGCAATGTTTTCCGCCTTAAAACTTGGCTCAGGAATGGAAAACTTAACCAGTGGGGAATGGCGGGCCTTGATGGGGCTTCTCCACCAGCGATTTGTCTGGGTGGTGGTTATCCTTTTTGTCAGCATTGGTTTAATCAGCATTTTGCTTTTTCATCGTCTCATCGGCCCAATATATGTCTTTGAAAAAATTATCCGGATGCTCCGCGATGGTGACCTGAATATCCAGTTTAAACTGCGCCATGGAGATGAATTAAAGGATCTGGCTGAGGAAATTCAGGGACTGGTAAACTATCTGCGCAGCGGCGTTCAGGCCGACCAGCAACTTCTCACCGAAATCCAGCGGGAACTGGAAAACATCCTAAAAGAAAATTCTTCCAATCAATCCCTGACCGCCCGGATAGAAGCCATTCAGCAAAAGATAAAAAATTGTAACAAACTTTTCCGGCTTTGATATGAAAAATATCTCTGACCTGATTGCCGGAATAAAGGCCTTAAAAGAAAAACATTCGGCCGTAATTTTTGCCCATAACTACCAGCTTCCGGAGATTCAGGATATTGCTGACTTCGTCGGAGATTCCCTGGAACTTGCCCGCCAGGCAAAAAATTCCTCCGCCCGGGTTATTGTCCTGTGCGGGGTCTACTTTATGGCCGAAACCGCCAAAATTTTAAACCCGACCAAAACCGTTCTTATCCTCGATGAACTCTCCGGCTGTCCTCTGGCTGATTGTATTACCCCCACTCAGTTAGAAAAATTAATCCGGGAAAATCCCGGTGTTCCGGTTGTGGCCTATGTCAACACTTCCGCCGCGGTTAAGGCCCTGTCTTCGGTTTGTTGTACTTCGGCCAACGCCGTAGAAGTAGTCAATGCTCTCCCGGAAGAAAAAATAATATTTATTCCCGATAAAAACTTAGGACACTTTGTCCAGCAGCAAACCCAAAAAAAACTGATAATCTATCCGGGCCAATGTTTTACCCACGCTAAACTCACCGCGGCCGAAGTAAAAAAAGTTAAGGAACTTCATCCCCGGGCAATATTTCTGGCCCATCCGGAATGTCCGCCCCCGGTTCAGGAACTGGCTGAGGTTATTGCCTCAACCTCTCAGATGTTAAAATATGTCCGAAACTCTCCGGCCCGGGAATTTATCATCGGGACGGAAATGGGCCTGCTGCATCGGCTCCAGAACGAAAATCCGGATAAAAAATTTTACCTGGCCTCGCCGTCTCTTATCTGTCCCAATATGAAAAAAAATAATCTGACCAAACTGCTCGCCAGTTTAAAAAATTTTACCTATGAAGTAAAAATCTCCGAAGATATCCGCCAGTCGGCTTATCAGGCCATTGAAAAAATGTTTACTTTGACTAAAAAATGATTTCCACGGATTTTCTGGTTATCGGTTCGGGTATCGCCGGTTTGAGTTTTGCCCGGAAAGCCGCAACGCTCGGCCGGGTTATTATTATCACCAAAAAAGGACTGACTGACTCCAATACCCAGCAGGCGCAGGGCGGAATTGCCGCGGTCTGGAGCAAAGACGATAGTTTTCATTCCCACTATCAGGATACCCTAAATGCCGGCGACGGACTCTGCCGAAAAGAGATTGTCCGCCAGGTAGTAGAAAAAGCCCCGGCAATGATTCGGGAACTGATGGCTCTCGGGTTAAAATTTTCTACTGACCCCTTAAATCCGGAGCAGGACCTGGAACTGGGCCTGGAAGGTGGACATTCGCACCGCCGAATTTTACATTGTGGCGATGCTACCGGCCAGGCAATAGAGGATATTCTGGTTAAACAAATCCGCAAAAATCCAAATATCCGGACATATGAAAATCACATTGCCATTGACCTGATTACCACTGCCAAACTCCAAAAAAGACCACCGGAAAAAACCGGTGAAAGATGTTTCGGGGCTTATGTTCTCAACACCAAAACCGGCCGGATAAAAACTTTTACCGCGGCTATCACCGTCCTGGCGACCGGAGGTGCCGGCAAGGTCTATCTCTATACCTCCAATCCTGATGTGGCCACCGGCGATGGCCTGGCGATGGCTGCCCGGGCTGGCTGCCAGCTGGCTAATCTGGAGTTTATTCAGTTTCATCCAACCTGTTTATATCATCCGCAGGCCAAGTCATTTTTAATTTCCGAAGCCCTGCGGGGAGAAGGGGCGGTTCTTAAACTAATCAGCGGCGAACGTTTTATGGATAAATACAGCCCCCAGAAAGAACTGGCGCCTCGCGATATTGTCGCCCGGGCGATTGACAGCGAACTAAAAAAAAGCGGTCAGGATTTTGTTTATCTGGATATTTCTCATCGCAATGCTGACTTTATTAAAAAAAGATTTCCCAATATCTATAAAAAATGTCGGCAGTTCGGCTATGATATCACCCGGGAGCCAATTCCGGTGGTACCGGCCGCCCATTATTTTTGCGGCGGAATTAATACCGACCTGACCGGACAAACCAATATTACCGGACTGCTTGCCCTCGGCGAGGTGGCCAATACCGGGCTGCACGGCGCCAATCGTCTGGCCTCTAACTCTCTGCTGGAAGCCCTGGTGATGGCCGAGACCGCTTATTCTTACTGTCAGAAAAATTTCTCGGAACTTACCGGAAACAAAAAAATTCCGAAAATCCCGGACTGGAATATCGGCAAAGCCCGCAGCAGCGATGAGATGGTGGTGGTCAGCAATAACTGGGATGAAATCCGACGATTTATGTGGAACTATGTCGGGATTGTTCGCAGTAACAAGCGACTGGAACGGGCCCGGCGGCGAATCAAAATTTTAGAAGAAGAGATTAACCAGTACTACTGGGATTTTATCCCGACGGTGGACCTGATTGAATTGCGCAATATCGCCCTTTTAGCCAAGATGATTATTTATTCGGCCGCCAGCCGAAAAGAATCCCGGGGATTGCATTATAATCTCAACTATCCGAAAAAAATTCGCCCCGGAGAAACAAAATTTTATCTCTCAGACATTACTTAACCTTTTCCAGTTTTAACAATTCGGCGCCATATTTTTCCTGTTTATCCACCAGAAACTTCTGACCAGGCCTGACCCGGCCACTGACTATTTCCCAGCTTAAAGGATTAATCAGATTATTTTGAATCGCCCGCTTTAATGGGCGCGCTCCCAATGTTGGGTCATAGCCAATCTTCGCCAGATATTTTTTGGCCGCCGGGGTCAATTCCACCTGGATATCCTGAGCCTGAAGGGATTTCTGGAGATAACCCAGCTGGATATCCACAATTTTCAGAATGTCCTCAGGACTTAACCGATTAAAAATTATAATTTCATCAATCCGGTTCAAAAACTCCGGACGAAAATTAGCCGTCAGCGCTTCCTGGATATTTTTTTTGATTTCCTCATAATTCAGTTCATCTCTTATCCAGTTGGAGCCGATATTGGAGGTCATAATTATAATGCTATTGCGAAAATCCACTGTCCGGCCCTGCCCGTCGGTAAGCCGGCCAGCATCCAGCACCTGGAGCAAAACATTAAAAACATCGCGGTGGGCCTTTTCTATCTCATCCAGCAAAATTACCGAATAAGGCTGACGCCGCACCGCCTCAGTAAGCTGGCCGCCTTCCTCATAACCAACATAGCCCGGAGGTGCCCCAATCAGCCGGGAGACCGTATGTTTTTCCATATACTCCGACATATCTATCCGGATAAGATGCTTATCACTACCAAAGAGAAACTCGGCCAGGGTTTTGGCCAGTTCCGTTTTCCCTACCCCCGTAGGACCCAGAAACATAAATGAACCAATCGGAGCATCCGGAGAACTCAGGCCCGCCCGGTTGCGCCGAATCGCCTCGGCCACCCGGCGGATTGCCTCATCCTGACCGACCAGGCGCTGATGCAAATAATCTTCCAGATGAATGAGTTTAGTTGCTTCGCTTTCTAACAAACGCTGAACCGGAATACCGGTCCAGCGGGCGACAATTCGGGCGATATCATCTTCACTAACCTCCTCTTTTAAGAGGCGCTCAGACTCCGGAATTTGACTTAACTGCTTACTCAATTCTTCCAGTTTCTTCAGCTTCTGGGGAATCAGGCCATAGCGAATCTCGGCCACCTTTTCTAAATAGCCTTCCCGTTCATAGCGCTGTTCATTATTTTTCAGTTCTTCTATTTCTTCCTTTAATTGCCGCAACTGGCTAATAAGATTTTTCTCTTTTTCCCAGGACTGACGCAGTTGCTGAGCCTGCTGCCGTAAATCGTTTAAGGCTTTTTCCTGTTGTTGAAAACGGGCCTGGGCCGCCGGATCAGTATCTTTCTTTAAAACGCTCTGCTCAATTTCTAACTGACGAATTTTCCGCTCCAGAGTATCCAGTTTCGCCGGCAGAGAATCTATCTCCAGCCGCAGAGAACTGGCGGCCTCATCAACCAGATCAATTGCCTTATCCGGCAAAAAGCGATCCGAGATATAGCGCTCTGAAAGGGTAGCCGCGGCAATCAGCGCCGAATCAGTAATTTTTACCCCATGATGTATCTCGTAGCGCTCTTTCAGCCCCCGCAGGATGGCAATGGTCTGCTCCACCGTCGGTTCTTTTATCAGCACCGGCTGAAAACGTCGCTCCAGCGCCGCATCGTGTTCAATATAGCGACGATATTCTTTTAAAGTAGTTGCCCCAATCAAGTGCAGTTCGCCCCGGGCCAGCAGCGGTTTTAAGATATTCGCCGCATCAATTGCTCCCTCAGTCGCTCCGGCTCCAACAATGGTATGAAGTTCATCAATAAAGAGAATAATTTTATTTTGATTGGCGGTAATTTCTTTTAACACTGCTTTCAGTCGTTCCTCAAACTCTCCCCGATATTTGGCCCCGGCCAGGATTGCCGAAATATCCAGAGCAATCAAACTTTTATTTTTTAATGGTTCGGGCACATCATTAGCCACTATCCGCTGGGCCAGGCCTTCAACAATAGCGGTTTTTCCCACCCCGGGCTCTCCCAGCAATACCGGATTGTTTTTGGTGCGTCGGGAAAGTATCTGCATCACCCGACGAATTTCCTCATCCCGGCCAATCACCGGATCCAGTTTAGCCTGCCGGGCAGCTCCGGTCAGGTCGCGGCCATAGCGACTCAAGGCCTGGTATTTATCTTCGGGATTCTGGTCAACAACCTTTTGTGTCCCGCGAATAGTCGCCAGAGCCGAAAGAATCTTCTGACGGTTAAGCCCAAATTTACGAAAAACCTCTTTCAGTTGTCCGGGATGTTTTTCCATCGCCAGAAATAGATGTTCAACCGAGATAAAATCATCTTTCAAATCTTTCCGCTCGGCCTCAGCCTGAATTAATATCTGATTAAAATTACTGCTGGCAACCGGGCTGGCGGTATTCTTCAGTCGGGGAAGTTTTTCCAGCAATAATTCCAACTCTGACTTCCAATCCAGAACCGACAACTGCTGACTGCTCAAAACCAGCGGGACCATCCCTTCGGGGTCATCCAGCAATACTTTTAATAAGTGGAGTTCGTTTATCTCCGGATTACCCTGCTGCTGGGCCAGCAGCAACGCTTCCGACAGGGCCGCCTGGACCTTATAAGTGAATTTATCAGTCTGCATATTTTCACCTCATTTTAATAATTAGCACTCTTTTAATTTGACTGCTAATTATATTATAGCACAAAAAATGGCTTTTGTCAAGGGCTAAAGAAAAGTTTCTACTGCCGCCAGAACATCTTCGGTTTTAATTTCTTGCATACAGCGGTTGGTTTGACAGCCGTACTCAAAACCCAGATAGAGACAGGGGCTGCACGGCAATTTTGATTTAACCACGATGTTTTTGTCGCCAAGCGGTCCCCATTTAACCGGATCGGTTGGACCATGCAGAGCAACAACCGGCGTTCCAATTGCCGCCGCCAGATGCATTATCCCGGTATTGCCGCAGACCAGAAGTTTTGCCCGTTTGATTATTGCCAGAAGCAAATCCCACTCCAAAGAAACAGCGCTTTTTATCCTTTCTTCGTCTATCATTTTCCGGTGCTGAAAAATTTCTTTTGAGCGCTCGGTGCCGGTAATTAAAATCTTTAGCGGATGTTTTCTGATAAGTTCCTTCGCCAATTGAATGAAATTTTCTTCCGGCCACTGCCGGGGAAAAGCGTGCCGGGGAACTTCCGGATGAAAAATAACAAAATCTTCATTTTCTTCTATGCCGATACTTTTCAAAAACTGAACAGATTTTTTTCGCCAGTCCTCAAGGATTTCTATCCGGGGTATCCTTTCAATTTTTTTTAGGTTTAGAAAAGCAACCAGGTCAAGGAAACAGTCCACCTCATGGCGGTTCCGCCGATGAAAAATTACTCTATCAAACGCCAGATGTTTTAACTGACCGGGGGTGCGAAAACCCACCATTAACTTTGCTCCGGATAAAAAACTCAAAATTGCCGAGAGGCGCAGCCACTGGTCAAAATCAAAAGCAATATCAAATCTTTCCCGTCGCAAACCGCCAATAAAAGAAAAAAGGTAAAAGGGGTTCGTTAGAAAATCTTTCAGTTTTAACTCCAGCAATTGGTCAACATCCGGACAATTTTCCAGCACCTTCCGATTGATGCCGGTGGCCAGAAAATAGATTTTTGCCGTCGGGATATTTTCTTTTAAAGTGCGCAGAACCGGCAGCAACAAAACCGTATCGCCCATCGCGGAAAGTTTTATCACCAGAATTTTTTTAATTGCTCCGGGAACTATTTCTTTTTCTGGCAGAAAGTGCCGGATGAGGCCGAAGAGAAAAAGGATTGGCACCCCCAAAGTAAAATCCAGTATTTTTAAAAATTTATTCCCGCGCATTGGTTTTCAGTTCTTTTTCTACTATCTGGCTGATCTCTTCTATTCTTTTTTCCCAGCTATATTGTCGGGCAATCTCTTTGCGTCGCCGGCTTAAGTCGGAATTATTTTCTCCCAGAGCTTTTTGGATTGCCCGGACAAATTCTTCATAGTCCCTGGCCGGATAAAAATAGTCACTAAACTCCTGTAATGCTGCCAGATTAACCGCAACTACCGGTTTGCCCAGAGAAAGATATTCAAAAAACTTCAAGGGAAACATATACCTGGTATATTCATTTATTCTATTGGGAAGAATACAGACGGCAAAATGTTTGAGATAGACCGGCAGGATATCATAAGGTTTTGCTCCGAGATAAAAGATATTTTCTGAGCGCAGTTCTTTTTTTAAATCAACTGCCTTTTCCCCTTCTCCCAGCGCTCCGATTAAAACGAAAGAAACCTCAGAAAGTTTTCGGGCGGCATAATTGAGAAGTTCAAAATCAATCTTATAACCGGATATCGCTCCGTAAAATCCCACTATCGGCCGGGGAATGGATATCAGGTCAGCCGGCTGAGCAATATCTTCACTGGTCACTCTATTAAAATGCTCAAAGTCCGCCACATTGGGCAGATAAAAAATTTTTCGCGCCAGTCGGGCTTTATTTTCATAGAGGGTCCGGGAGGAAACAAAAGTTATATCGGCTTTTCGCAAAAGTTCCTCTTCTGACTTTACCACACTCTCCGGAATTAACGGGTTAGCCGAAAACTCATCAACGCAATGGTAAATCAAAAGTTTATAACGGAAATCCGGGAAAATGCTTAGAAAGTTGGGTATATAACTGAAAACAATCGGCTGGTTAAACTGATATTTTTTTACCAAGAACCTCAGGAAGAATTTCAACAAATAGCTATTTATAGTGCGAACTATTTTATACCGGTGAAGCGGAATAACCAAAGGCGAGTAAACAAAAAAATTACTTTTATACCGACGGAAAACCCGTAACCCTTTTAGCAACCGGCGCCAGATTCTTTTTATATCCTTGCTCTGAATTACCGGCTGTCTCAGGCCCAGCGACTCCACGAATAGCACCCGGTTGTCTTCGGAAAGATAGCGAGCGACATAGTGTTGATTGGTCTTATAAGGGTTATCCCAGTCGGCAAAGCCAAAGATGATAATATTCTGGTTATTCAGCATTTAAAACCGCCCGGCAAAAAAATTTTTCAGTGTCCGGAACAAATATTCAATATCTTTTTCGGTAATATACTGATGAAAAGGCAGGGAAACTATATCTTTAACCAGTTGCTCGGTAACCGGTAATTTCTTTGAATGATAACTGGCGAATGCCGGCTGTTTATTGGCGGCAACCGGATAGTGAATCAATGTTTCTATGCCCTGCTGTTTCAGATAATTTCTCAACTCATCGCGATTTCTGTCTAAAAGTCGCGCCACAAATAGATGATAAGCCGGAATAACCTCCGGAGAAATTTTTTGATATTGTAGCGGCAAATTTAACTGGCGGATTTTTTCCTGATAAGTAAGCGCCAATTTATATTTTATTTTGTTCCACCTGTCCAGATAGCGCAGTTTTAGTGATAAGATTGCCGCCTGAATTTCGTCCAGACGGCTGTTGACCCCGCCGGGAATTTTTGCATAATAGCGAGAACTCTGGCCATAGTTCCGGAGCATTTTTAACTTTTCATAGTATTTTTTCTGTCTGACAAAAATCGCCCCGGCATCGCCATCGGCCCCCAGATTTTTCGTCGGATAAAAACTGAACGCGCCGAAATCGCCCAGCGTTCCGGCTTTTCTTCCCTGATAAAGCGAACCGCAGGCCTGAGCAGTATCTTCTACTACCAGGAGATTATATTTTCTGGCAATTGGCATAATTTCTTTCATCTCCGCACAGTTCCCGTATAGATGAACGACTACCATCGCGCGGGTCTTTCTGGTAATATTTTTTTCTATTTGCCGCCAGTCTAGAAGCCAGGTGTCTCTGTCTATATCTACAAAAACTGGTTTGGCGCCAATTGAACAGATGGCACTTATCGTCGGTATGGCGGTGTTGGCAACGGTTATTACCTCCTCGCCCGGTTTGACCCCGGCGGCCAGCAAAGACAATCTTATAGCATCGGTAACGGAATTTAGACCCACTACATAGCCGGGTGAGTTGCCCACCAGATAATTTTTGAATTTTTCTTCAAATCGCTGACCTTCCTGCCCGAGAATATACCAGCCGCTTTTTAGGGTCCGGAGAACTGCCCGGTCAATTTCCCGACGGATTTCCTGGTATTGTTCTTTTAATGAGAGAAATTTGATTTTCATTTTTTCACCAGTAATATTTTTTGTATTTTTCATAATAAGCAAATGTGCGTTTTAATCCTTCTTCCAGAGAAATTTTGGGTGACCATCCGGTAAGAGACTTAAACTTAGAATAGTCCGCGATATAATCCCCGATTTCTATCGGTTTGCTTTCTGCTGGATAAGCCACCAGCTCGTATTCGCCCCGGCCATAGACCGCAATCATCTTTTCCACCAGATCTTTCAAACTTATCGGTGTACCTCCAAGGTTGTATATCTCCCCGGCGGTTTTTTGTTCGGCCATAGCCAGCAATAGCGCCTCCACCACATCGTCCACATAGTTGACATCCCTTATCTGCCGCCCGTCACCATATATTCTTATCTTTACCCCGTCAATTAACTGGCGGACAAACCAGTTGATGATACCCTGACGATGATGTTTCATCTGATGGCGCGGGCCGTAGGTATTGGTCAGGCGCAGGGAACAGGCCCGAATCCCGTAGGTATTGTTGTAAAGTATATGATACCACTCGCCCGCCATGTTGTTTATCCCGTTGACATCAATCGGTTTTTGGGGATGCTTTTCATCCACCGGCAGATACTCCGCCCGGCCATACTGGCCGCGGGTCCCGGCAAAAAGTATTTTTACTTCCGGATTATATTTTCGGCAGGACTCCAGAATTGCCAGTTGGGCCCGACAGTTTATCTCCAGGTCGGTAAATGGGTCTTTCATACTATCAATGTGGCTTAAGGTGCCCGCTAAGTTAAAAATCAGGTCCTGTCCCTGAACCAGATAGTTCATACTGTACTGGTCGCGGACATCCGAGATGTTTATCCTGATTTTATCCTCTATGCCATTAACATTAAACAAATTTCCCCCGTAGTCCGGGATGAGCGAATCCACAATAGTAACCACGGCTTTCATCTCCACCAGGCGATACGCAAGGGTAGAGCCGATAAAACCCAGACCACCGGTAATAAGAACCTTTTTGTCCTGATAGAAATTTTCATAGTCCATTTTTTTTCGCCCTCCTTAAAACCTTTTCATATACCGCGATAGTTTTCTGAATCATACCCGTAACACTAAATTTTCCCACCGCTTTATTGCGAGCATTTTTCCCGACGCTATCTCTCAGTTGCGGATTTTCCCGGAGTTTTATTATTATCTCCCGCAGTAGACTTAAATTATTTTTGGGATATAAAAACCCATCAACCCCATCGGTGATAACTGTTGGCACCGAACCAATTCTTGAACAGACCGCCGGCTTTCCGCAGGCCATCGCCGAAATGATAGTCAGGTCATAGCCATTTTCCCTGATAGTCGGATTGACAAAGATGTCCGCCAGATTGTAATACTCGGGTAGCTGGTTATAGGGAACAAATCCTAAAAAAGACACCCTATCGGCAACCGATAATTTTTCCGCCAGCCGTTGCAACTCCGGTTGGTATTCCCCCTCGCCGATAATCAGTAATTTAACCCTGGATATTTTTTTCAGTAACTCCGGCAATGCCCTGATAATATTCTGGATTCCTTTTTCCTTCTTGAGTCGGGCAACCGCTAAAATTATAAACTCATCGCCTTTTTTTATATCGGATGTTTTTTCCGGACGAAATAAATCGGTATCTATCCCGTTATACACCAGAGATAAATTTTCCGCCTTCACCGGATAAAATTTTTTTATCAGTTCCAACTGCTGGTCACTGGTAGCAATCACCATATCGGCCGCCCGCAGATAAAACCTGTCCCAGAAAAGATAAGTATAGATATTTTTCAAAAGAGAAATTTTGGAGCGCAGGTCAAATGGTATTTTCAGTTTAGTCCTTATTTCGTTAAGAGATGTCCCATGCAGGGTAACTACCACCGGCAGGTTATATTTCTTATTCAAGCCACGCCGCAGGAAATAATAGGCGCCCGCACTCTGGCTGTGCACCAGGTCAAAGTTTTTCTGCTGGTGTAATGTCTCAAATGTTTTCACGCTTTCCTTCCACCAGTTAAAAGAATACCGACCCGGTTTGGACTTGGGACAATAGTAAATATCCACCCCGTTTACTTTTTCGTACTCTTTGCCTTCCGGATGAGCGGTGGTAATAATAGAAATTTCCTGTCCGCAGCGCGCCAGCCCCTCAGTCAGTTTTTGAGTGTGATACTCCAATCCACCGACTGCATGCGGTGGTAAGGAACGAACAAACATACAGATTTTCATTTTTAGCGTCCTTTAAGTCTTTTCACTTCTTCATAGATAGCCCGGGTCTGCTGGACAATTTTTTCCCAGCGATATTCCCTGGCCTTTTCTCTGGCCACGGAAGAAAACTCCCGGGATAACTTTTTGTTTTCATAAAGTAACGAAATTTTTCTGGCAATATCATCCGGGTCTCTTTCTATAAAAAAACCATTTTGCCCATCAACAAGATATTCTTCCACCCCATTTACTCTGGTCACTAAAAGTGGCAATCCCGCCGCGGCGGCTTCTATCCCGGCAAAAAGAAATGACTCATAGAGAGTGGGACAGATAAAGACATCAGCGGCAGCATAATATCTTTCTATATCGTTTACCTCGCCGGCAAAAATAACCTTTTCTTTAATCTCCAGTTCCCCGGCCAGTTTTTGATATGGCCAAGGATTATCCCGTCCAGCCACCAAGAGAAACATATTTTGATAATTTAAAATTTTCATTGCCCGGATTATATATTCCAGCCCTTTTCTTTTAAACTCGTGGGCGGAGAAAATGGCCACAAAATCATCCGGCGCCAGATGGTATTTTTCCCTCACAGAATTCCGCCAGCAGGATTTATTTTCCGGGCTAAATTTTATTATATCAACCCCGTTGGGTATAACCACAATTTTTTCTTCCAAAACTGGATAATTTTTCAGGATTTCCCTTTTTACTCCTGAAGAGACCGCAATGATTTTTTTTGCCATCATCAGGTTTTGTTTTTCCCCCGCCAGGATTAAATGGTGAAGCGGATTGAGTGAAGATTTTTTCAATTTTTCTATCTGACCGCTTGAATTTTCTTGAGCGATTTTCAGCCAGGCCTTGTGACAACTGTGGGCGGTATAGACATCGGATTTACCTGTATAATCTCCCTGGGCGTGGACAATATCAAACTCCTCATAATTTATCCGAAAATATGAATTTAACCTAAAACTGCCGATTTCAAAAATATTGTTCAGGGCAAATTTCCTGGCTGTTCTCAGGCGGGAAAAACTCAGCATCGGAATCCGGTGGAAAGATATATTACCGGCGGAAATATCCTGGCAGGAGGAGGCGAAAATATGAATTTCATTGTCAGATGCCAATCCTTCCGACAGTTCGGCAACATAGCGGGAAATCCCGCCGCGTTTATCGCAGCGACGAACAATAAAGGCAATTTTCATAACAATTTCCGGTAAATTTCTTCCAGTTCCCTGGTCTTTTTTTTAATATCAAACCTCTCAGCGACAAAATCTTTGCCACACCGACCGAATTTTTCGCGCAATGTGCCATCTTCCAGGAGTAATAAAATTTTTTCCGCCAGTTCGGAAACATTTCTTTCCGGCACCAAAAATCCGGTTTCTCCCTCAAGAACAATCTCCGGTATCCCTGCGTGATAAGTGCTGACCACCGGCAAACCGCAGGCGCCGGCTTCTTTAATCACCCCGGGGCTGCCTTCGCTATCACCATCATTTGCGGTGACACTTGGCAGACAAAATACGCCGGCTTTTTTCATCCACTCAAAAACTTTGTCCCGGGTTAAAGCGCCGGCGAAATAGATATTTCTGGCTATCCGCAAATCTTTAGCCAGCAGTTCCAGTTTTTTTCTTAAAAAACCATCGCCGACTATAACCAGCCTGGCCCCGGGATATTTCCTGAGAACAATCTCCATCGCCCGGATAAGAAATTCCGTACCTTTTTTTTCCACCAGCCGCCCGACGGTAAGAATGGTTTTCGGCTCTCGCCTGATTTCCGGAAGCCCCAGAATATAGTCAACATCTATCCCGATGTAGTGGGTAATAGTTTTTCTTTCGGGAAAACCCTTAGCGAGAAGTTTTTTTCGCAAAAACTCGCAAGCCGGAAGAAAGACATCGCCATCTTTTTTTAACTCATCAAAATACCGCCAGTAGTTAAACCAGGCCGGCGGATAAAGAGTAAACTTCGGCAGACGGGTTATCTCATGGCCATAAAAACTTACTATCAGAGGCAACTTAAATTTTTCTTTTAATGGCCGGGCATAGACGCCTTCAATCCCGTAGTGAGCGTGGATAAGAGCCGGATTTTTTTCTTTAATGATTTTTTCAAAGAATTTACTCCGACGGAAAAATGTATAATGAAAAATCTCCGGCCGGGAAGGTAATTCGTAAACTTCGGCCAGAGGAAACAGTTCCTTATTGAGGTAACTCCTCGTCAGCACAAAAGAACTAAAACCGGTCAGGTATTTTATCTGGTCATAGATGAATGTTTCCGAAAGCGGCAAAAATGTATTGCGCAGATGAGCAACTTTTTTCATTTTACTGCTTTCCTTCCAGAGCCAGGAGTATCCAGAAAACCGCTCCGATTCTTAAATCCATCAAGGGAAAATTTTCCACCTGCGACTGAAAGAACAGCCAGCCGGTGGAACCGAGCAGGAACAGCGAATACCATTCACCGGAAAGAAAAAATCTTTTTCCCGATTCATAAATTTTTAAAATTAAAAACAGCAGCAACAGCCCGGCGGAAATTACTCCACTTTTCGCCCAGATAGTCAAAAACATATTATGCGGCGGGAAACCTAACGGGGCCGAAAACTTTTCCGCTTCCGGATTGTAATATTTATTCCAGGTATTGCCGCTAAAACCTACACCGAAGAGCCAGTTATTTTTTATCACCTGCCAGGAGGCCTTCCAGATTGCCTGCCGTCCGTGAAAATCTTTGTTGTTCTGCACCTGGATTAGCCGCGGATTGCTCTGTCGTAAAATTAACACTAAACCAAAAATGAAGACTAAAAAACCGACTCCGAGTAAAATCGCTGGTAATTTATTTCTGACCAGTTTGAATAACAAAATCAGACCGACTGCCCCGCCAGAAAATCCCAGAGCGACAATTGCACCCAATGAACCGGTATAGATTATCGCCAGAATAAACATCGACCCGATTAACCCATAAATTATTTTCCACCGGTTCCGAGCCACCTTCAGCAACCAGATAATTATTGGCAAAAGAAGTCCGAGATTTAAAGCAGCGATATTACTATTGACGAAAAATCCACCGACCCGGTGCGGTTCCTGGATATTTGGGTAACTCACTGTAAAAATTTCCTTTAAAGTGTCCGGTTCAATAAATAATTTCATCAGCGGCTGTTTTAATATTACCAACTCCAGTTGCTCATGGTGATAAATGTAAATCATCAACAGCACCATCGGCAGAGTGGACAGAACCAGAACCCGGACGATATTCTCTTTTTTAATCTCTGCGTAATGATAAATCTGATAATAAATGAGGCCCATTCCGAGGAACAAAATATATTTCACCGTCTCCGGTTTGTCGGCCGCAAAAATCCCCCGGATTGTTATAGTCAGCAAAAACATTCCATAAACCAGTATTGCCGGCGACGAAGGCATTTTTAATTTTCTGAAAGTGAAGCAGAAAAACATCAAGCCCATAACCAGCGCCATAGTTAAGTGCTTATGGTCATAGACCGGAAAATATACCTGAAAAGGTATCAGCGCCGTCAGAAAATAAACAAAAAAGATTTTTATTTTATCCATAATGGTTATCTCAACCCGCGAAGAATCCGCCACTCTTCAGCCGTAAAGCCTTTCAGCAGAATAAACACCAGACCATAAACTATTATCCCGGCAATTACCCCCAGGAAAAAATTTCCTGGCAAGAAATAAACCACCGCGCCCATAATTAAAGATGCCAGAATTGGTTTGGGCAAAAAACCTATGAGAGAAAATTTGAATACTTTCCGATTGAAATAATAAAGCATCCAGCCGAAAATTAAAATTTCTGTTGCTACCGTCGTCAGCGCCGCCCCGGCTATCCCCAGGCGTGGGATAAAAATAAAATTGGTAACCGCATTAAAAATTGCTCCCCAGAAAACACTGCGGGCATATTCTTTTCCCAGGTCGGCGGCAATCAAAAATAAACTAAAACCATAACTTAAAAAAGTTATTACCGTCGACCAGATAAGAATCTGAAAAGCCTGCGCCGAATAGGGAAGATAATCTTTTCCGTAAATGAAAGCAATCAATTTGCCAGCCAGCAGAAAACCTCCCACCCCAACCGGTATTGCCAGAGAAATCATAAATTTGCTGGAGTAGTTGACCAGACGGCTCAGTTTTTCTTTAGAGTCCAGATAATAGCGCGAAGCCAGCGGGAACAATGTCTGATAAAAAAGTCCGGCCAGCGCCCCTAAGGCAAAAATTAAACGATAACTGGCATTGTAATATCCGACCTCGGCATCCGTGCGCATCAGCCCCAGCATTACGCTATCTATCCGATAATAAATCTCCATCATTAAAACAGAAAAACCGACCGGCAACGACTGAGAAAGTAAACTTTTCAAAAAATCTCTGTCCCAGAAAAAATAGATTTTCCCCCCGGCTTTCCAAAATGCTCCTAACAAAACCACCCCGGCAACCAGAAAACCGGCGATATAAAACACCGGCACCAGAAGTACCTGCCGGATTGAGCGGACGAACAAAATTATCAGGAAAAAAGCGACTGCACTTTTAAGAATGTTGTAAAGCGCCGAGAATTCCATTTTTTCCCGGGCCTGAAAAAACCAGTCGGTGGACAAAATAAACGGAAAAAGTGATAAGCCGAAAAACACAATCAGATATTTATCAATGGCGGGCTTTTTAATCAGGAAAGTCAATAACAGCAACAGGATATAAAAAAGGAAAGAAAGCACCAGACGGAAACTTAAAATCCCGGAAACAATTTTGTCTTTGAGCGAATCGTCCCGGGCAATCTCTTTGGTCCCGATGCGGGTAAGTCCAAAATCGGTAAAAAGCAAAAAATAGCCGACGATAACCTGGGCAAAAGAAATCTTTCCAAAATATTCCGGGCTGAGAACCCGCGCCAGATAGATTATCTCAAAAAAACTGATGAGGTTACTGGTTATCTGTCCGCCCAGCAAAGATAAAAAATTCTTGCCAACTTTTTTTATAACACTCATTGCTTCCACAGCCCGCAAATATCAATTACCATCTTTCCCTTTAATGACTGGGCGGATATGTTTTTAAAAACTTTATGCCCTACCAGAAATACCGCCAGCGGCGATTCTTTCAGGGCACCGTCCGCATCCTTAAGGATTATATTCTGATAATTATTTAAGGGGCGGACAAGATGTTTAATATATGGTTCAACCAGAAAGATTTTTTTTGTCGGATTTTCCTTGGCCAGTTGCTGGATTATTTTTATCGCCGGGCTTTCCCGGACATCGTCGGTATCCGGCTTGTAAGTACAGCCAAAACAGGCCACGCTGGAAAAATTATTTTTCTTCAAACTTTCGGATATTTTTCGCACCACAAAATTTGGTTTATCATCATTGACCAATCGGGCGGTCTTTATGAGACGGGCAAGATCCGGGGCAGAACTGACGATAAACCACGGGTCAACAGCAATACAATGCCCGCCAACCCCGGCTCCCGGTTTAAGGATATTTACCCGCGGATGACAATTGGCCAGTTTAATCAATTCCCAGACATCAATGTTAAATCGGTCACAGATAATTGAAAGTTCATTGGCAAAAGCGATATTGACATCGCGATAAGAATTTTCTACCAGTTTACACATTTCCGCCGTTCGGGCATTTGTTTGATATATTTTCCCCTCCACAAACAAAGAATAAAATCCTGCCGCTTTTTCTGCCGCCGGCGGGGTCAATCCACCGACTATCCGGTCATTGTGAACTAACTCATAAAGAATATTCCCGGGCAAAACCCGTTCCGGGCAATAACTCATATAAATCTTTCCTTTTAAATCGGGGCGTCTGGAAAAAATTAGTTTAGCCATTTCCTCAGTTGTTCCCACCGGCGAGGTGGACTCAATAATTACCAGATTGCCCGCCTGCAGATATTCAATAATGCTCTCCACCGCTGCTTGAACATAAGATATATCCGGCTGATAATTTTCCTTAAACGGCGTCGGAACTGTTATCATAAAAACATCCGCTTTTGTTGGTCGCAGATGCGCCGTAAGAAGTTTTTTGTTTACTACATGATTGACCAGCCCTTCCAGATCGGGTTCGACTATATGGATTTTACCGGAATTAATTGTTTTGACTATTGTTTCATTAACATCAACCCCGTGCACTTTTATCCCTTTGCCGGCAATTACCGCAGAGGTCGGCAAACCAATATAGCCAAGCCCCAAAACAACTACCTGTACTTTACTATCCATAAGTTATTTCTCCTTTCTCATGAAGTTATAATTTCCAGCCGAACTTGTTAAAAAACCTTACCGCACTCAATATATGCCACAGCGTCTTCCGGGAAAATTTCTGAGCGCTTTCCCGCTGATGATGGTGAACAATTTCCGCCTCAGGATAGTAGTAAATTTTGTAGCCATAATTTTTAATCCTACAACACAAATCCACATCTTCAAAGTATAATTTATATTTTTCATCAAAACCGCCGATTTTTTCCAGAATTTCCCGACGCACGAAGAACGCAGCGGCCAGCACCCAATCCACCACCTGAACACTGTCATGCGCCCAATCCGCCATCAGATGAGATTTTAATGTACGGCTATCCGGGAAAATTTTTCCCAAAAAAGTCCGACGGAAAATAATTGTCCGTACATTATAAAACCGCCGGCAGGAAAACTGCAAACTGCCATCGGGATAAACTAATCGCGGACCTAACGCTCCGGCCTCGGGATGGCTTTCCATAAAAGAGAACATCCGTTGCAGAGCCGCTGCTTTCAGCACTGTGTCAGGATTTAAGAATAAAACATAGCGGCCATGACTATACTTCCAACCGATATTGTTGGCGCGGGCAAATCCGACATTTTCTTTGTTGGCAATTAAAATTACTTCCGGGAATTCTCTTTGAATTATTTCCTGGCTGTCATCACTGGAAGCGTTGTCAACTACAATTACTTCTTTATTTAGTCCGGGGGAGGCTTCCCGCAAAGAACTCAGACAATTCCGCAAGAAAAAAGCCGAATTGTAACTGACTATGACAATAGAAATATCTCTATTTAAGTTCATTCCCGCCTCTCTCTAAGCCATAAACTATCGGAGACTATTGGGAAAAAAGTTAACAAAACCATAAACGGAAAAACTTCTATAGATTGATAAACAAATGTCTGAACTATAGACGCCAGAAAAGCGGACCTTATCCAGAAATATTCCGGCCGTATTCTGAAGAACAAAATAATAAATAGTCCATAGTAAAAAATCGTGCCCAGTAAACCGAAGTTAACCAGCTGTTGTAAAAATCCCGATTCTACTACCGAAATACCTGTGCTATCAGTTGCCAGATTTCTGGTTACATTGGTAATCATTCCGGTATGTGAGCCAATCAGCAGATTGGAATTAGACCATAAATCCCGGCCGTATCTCCAGTGTTCTATTCTCTGGATATTTCCGACGGCATCTGGTTTTATGGCATTTAAAATGCGAGAGACAAAAATATCGCCCGACGGCAGATATAAGCCCATTATTGCCAGGGATATCAGGAGAACACCGAGTAAAAAGAGATAACTTTTCTTAATCCCTCTTAGATATAAAAGGCCAAATAAGGCGTAAAAAACAAACCCTAACCACATAATCATATTACCCGACCGGGACATACTTATAAATACGCCGACAAAAGATACAACCGCGGCAAAAAGGTGGAATTTTTTATTGGAGTGGACATATATCTCCAGTAACAAAAACCCTAAAAGCACAATAATTAATGGATAGTGCAGGTAACTCCCCGAAAGTGATGATGGACGGACCATTCCACTGACCCAGCTTATTCCCGGTAGTTTTGATATTATTCCCAGTTGTTGCAAAACGGCAACTATAACTAACAAAAAAGTTATTCCGGAAAAAATCTTTTCCCACTCAATTTCACCTATCAGTTTATCGTCGCACCGGAAAGAACCGAATAAACACATCAATCCGGTAAAATATCCCATAGACAATATATAAAACCAGTAACTTGAAAAACCCGAACTTAAGTAAGTGTTCAATCCGGAAATTAACATTATCATGAGGAAAGATAAAAAGGTTATTATGCTTATCTGAAAAAAGCGAGTTTTCCGAAATTTCAATATTGAAAGTAAAACAACTATATGTGCTGACCAGAACAGCGTCTGCAGAATATAAGCCATTGCCTTGGGAACAAAAATTTCTAACAGTCCCCTCCCAATCACCGCAAGTAAAGCCAGAATAAACGAGATATTCAAAAGACTTGATTTTTTTATCATACAAGTATATTTAGAATTTTAGCATATTGATACTGCCGGCTGAATTCCGGATAATCATCGCGATTGTATTTAACCAGCCGATTGTTTTCCCAGTCAGTATAAATCTCATTCAGTTTTTGAATCATCATCGGCTCATCATAAATATCCATAACATAGCCCAGGCTTTTTTGGGTTACCATTCGGCTGACCTCCATATCTTTTGGCCCGACGGACAGAATGGGCTTTTCCACCAGAATATATTCATAAAATTTTGCCGGGATTACTTCATCCGCGCCTTCTTTCTGGGAATGGAGAACCAACAGCAAATCCATTTTTTGCATAAGTCGTAACGATTCTTCATGAGATACTGCCGGATGGATTTCCAGTTTTGCGGCAAGGCGACTACGCCAGTAAGGACTGATATCCGCTGGGCCATAAAAAACCAGTTTTATTCTCCCGGGGATTTTCTCTACCGCTGAAAAAAAACGCGCTGGATTTCTAAAACTGTTGATACTGTCACGAACACTGCCGAAATGCCCGATTGTTAAAACCTCATTTCGTACTGGCGGAAGCGGAGTAATCATATCCTTCATTCCGGCATCATAGCCATTCATTACCAGCAGTGCTTTATAATTTATTTCAAAAAACTTTCGGTTGATTTTGGTTAAAACTGCTGGCGAATGATAAGAAAACCAGTTAGCATTTTTCAAAACTTTTTTTTCCATCCATTCACTTAGCCAGCGGGAAAGAAAATTTTTTTTAGCGAAAATCCCGGTCGTATTCCAGCTATCCCGATAGTCCACAATAATATTCAGTTTGCCCGGCAACGAAAACTTTCTTAATTTCAAACCAATTAGCTGGGTGCTATGGGGCGGCGAAGAAACAAAGATATTGCTGATGTGGTGATTCCTGATAATTTCTCCGGCTTTATTTACAAAATTTTTTACAAAATACCGGCCCCGGTCCGGGATACTAAACTCGTCAATCAGTTTTTTAAAGAAATAAAGAACCGGATTAAATTTCTGCACTAAAGATTTCCCTTTCTTTTTATCGTTATAAATCCTGGTTAAAAGATACTGGAGTTTATCATCCACATAAGTGACATTCCATTGCTTGATTTTGTCTTCATAGCCAAAATAGCTTATCATTTCCCCCCGGGCCGCTAAGATATAAACCTCCACATTATTTCTGGATAAAAACTCGGCTAACTTCAATACCCTTAAGCTTCCTCCGAGAGTAAAGCTATAAGGAACAAAATCCCGAACAATAATTAAAATTTTCTTTCTATCCATTTTCCCGCTCAAAAAATTCCGGCAGATTGTCCAATCCCGCCGTCTGGTAATTCTCCACCAGATACTTTATCAACTCCAGCCCAACTGCTGTCAGCATTTTCGGATGAATTTCCCAGACCAGAAGATTTTTTTCCCCAACTGACTTTAAGGAAACAAAAAACAATCTACGACTAATCCCATCCACAGTCAATGGCCGCATTTCGCCCTTAAAAATTCTTTCCAGTGCTTGCCAAATGTTTTTTCGCCCAACCAATAACTGACCATCACCATAAATATTATTTTTCTCACTAAAAACTTTTTTCAGACCTAAAAGCAGCAATTCCCTCCCGGTAATTTTACCGGTAGTTACCGGCAACTCCAGAAATTCTCCGTTTTCTTGTGGCAGTAAAGGATTTCGGGAAAACCTCCACAATAACAAATCTTTGGGGGCGGAACGAAAATCATATTGCCACTTTCCGATGTTTTTTTTCACCCCGGGCAAGACACTGGAATCAATCTCTATTCCGAATTTCCGGAAAGCGGTAGAAATTTTCTCAAACGGGTTTATCAACCAGCCGCCGGCGCGGAAAGATTTTATTCGGTAATTGGGTCTTACCGGAGATATATAGTGGTATAAAATATCCAGCCCCTGTTCAAACAAGCCAAGTATCTGACTCTCATCCAATGAATGAATATCGTATTTTTCCAGGGATGAAAATTTCCATCTGTCCCCAGCCGGACAGGCGTCCAGCCATTGGGGATGTAAATGCAGGCCGATGTCGCAGCCGGCAGCGGCAATTTCTTTTATTTGTTCACCGCACAAAGATAGCGAAGGATGTTGATATTTTTTCAGCGTTAAAAGATAGGTTGCGTCAATAAAAAATATCCCACAAGCCCGATAGTGACTGAACAAATCCAGAATTTTTTTTACTGGCTTTAACAAACAATTTTCTAATGTTCCGCTATCTTTTCCTAAAAAGAGTTCATAGTCAAAAGTCAAAACTATTTTCGGCATCTTTCCTCATCAATAATGTCCCGGCTGATTTTTTGCCAGCGCATCATCTGATATAAATATTTCAGGTTCTGATAAAATCCATATTTAAACTTTCTCAACGGATATTTCCAGAGATAACCCCGACGCAAATCTGCCCCAAAACGGCTTTTAAATCTCTGCAATGACTCCGGTTTGGAACCAGCTGGCGGATTAATTCTGGCACCGACAAAATCATATATCTTTACTCCTTTCCTTTTCATATCCAGAATTGCCTGCCAGTGAAGATAATTTAACGAACCCGGATAAGGATTTTCAAGGCTGCCTCCATAAAGATAATAACCACCGAGTTTATTCCAGAAAAGTACCGCACAACCCTGAGGCACATTTTCTTTTCTGGCGACATAGAAAGAGACATTTTCCTGAAGGTTATCGTGAAATTTTTTTAACTGTTCCCGGCTAACAAAAGGTTTTCTCTGTCGCAACATTGTCCGCTTTATCAAATAATAACAATCATCAATATAAGATTCGCCGGAAACTATTTCTATCCCGTCTTTCATCGCTTTTCTAATTGCATTGCGATGCTTCCCGTGGAGTTTGTTAAAAAGTTCTTCTTCACTCCGACTTAAATCCAGATAATAACTCCCAAACTCGCAAAAAATACTCCCCTCTGGATAAACGGAAAAAACCGCATTGGCCTGGGGCTGGCCAAGAAAATCAACTTCCATTTTCCGGGCAAATGCCAGAACCTCTGACAAAAACAATTTTTCCTCTTCCCGCGTAAATGATGGCGAACGATAAATTGTTTCGGTAGTAAATATCATCCGCCGGACAAAAAATGATTTCTTGATAACAAATGGTAAAACAAATTTATCGGAAACGAACCAGCCATATTCCGAACTTATGGCTGAAAGATACTCCCGGGTCGCAAAAACCGGCAAATATCCTTTTATCTCTTCAATAGCATCAGGAGCAAACAAAATTTTCATTTTAAAAAACTTTCCACCCGTTCAAAAAGATATTCCATTTTTTTCTCATCATCCTCAATCGGCAATTCGGCAATTTTTTCCGAGATATCCTGGCAATTCGGCAAATACTGCCAATCAGTGGTCAACAAAGAATAACCGGCTGAGCAATAAATTTTATTAGCCCGCATATAGTTAATAAATTTTCGGGCAATCTCCATCTCGGAAAAACATAAAACGATTTTGTGGTTAACCGGTTCGCCGCGTCGGGGCTGAATAATCCGGAAATATCTGTTATCCCTGAATCTCTCTACAAAAGCACTGAAATACTTTTTTCTGAACTGAAAACTTCCGGAAAAAACGCCTCCGACAATCCCACCCAGAATATTTTCCTCAAATTGACATATATCATCATTGCGAATATCAATCAAACGACTGTAGATTTTCCTCAACCCGGTCAAAGCTCCAAATACCTGATAAGGACGATATTGACCGCGCCTCAACCGGTTAAAATAAAAATCCAGATAGACCAGACGGTGAAACAGACAATGTCTGGTTCGCGCAAAAACATATTCAGGATTTTCCGTCCAGAAAAATGCCCCCAGATGGCCGGCAGTGGCCTTACCCGGAGAAAATGAGAAAAATCCGGCATTTCCGAATGAGCCGACCAGACGACCATCTAATTTTGCTCCAAAACTCTGGGCAGCATCATCTATAAGTTTTATCCCGCTTATTTGGCAAAATTTCTCAATTCCGGCCAGGTCAGCCGGATTGCCATACAAACTTGCCACCAGGACAGTTTTCACCTTAAATTTTTTACTCAAAAATTCTATTGACTCCCGACTGGCATTCAAATCATTTTTATCAATGTCATAAAACACCGGCTGAATTTTTAAAAGCCGCAACGGCAAAAGAACCGACGGGCAGAGATAAGCCGGAAGGAGAATTTTATCATGAATTTTTAGAGAGGAAAGTATATGATAAAGGGCAAAACGCCCCATTGAAGCATAAGTCAGATTTCTCCCAAAGATTTTATTTAATTCCGGCAGATTTAGTGACTGCCGGATAAAATCCGCTGGAGCAAATATATCAATTACAAATTTTTCAGCCATTTGATAAATTCTTTAATCCTTTCTTCCATCGCCCAGGAATCCCGATCGCGCAGAATATTATCCCGGAATTTTTTGTATAGTTCAAAATTTTTTAAATCTTCTATTGCCTTTCTTAATCCGTTTCTATCCCGGATATCCACCGCAATACCATAGCCATATTTATTTATTATATCCCGGGCATCCCCTTCGGGCAAAGCCCCTAAAATAGGAATCCCTAAGTTTATATATTCATAAAGTTTTGCCGGCACACAGGCCCCCAGATATTCATTAGCCAAAGAAACGAAACCAGCATCAATATTTTCGGTTACAAATTTCTGATACTCAACCAGAGGCATAGTCGGCAGAAAATAAAACTGCTTCCAAAATTTTCTTGTGGGCTTATAGCTCTCATAATTGCCAAGAAAGTATATCTCTACTTCATCTAAGTAAACTGCCACCTCCGCCAGTATTTCCGGTTGTTGCACTTCGCTAAAAGAACCGCCATAGACAATTCTCAGCTTGTCCGATGATTTTTTATTCGGTAATTGATTTATCTTATTGATGTATCCGTAATAATAAGAGAAAATTTTATTACTCAGGAAGGGATACTTTTCTTTAAGCGAGTCCCGGTTAACCGTTGAGGAAACAACAACCAAATCGGCATTTTTCAGATATTTTTCTTCGCATTTCTCGCGGCTGACATGGAACCGGTTATCAATCCGTCGACCTTGGACGAGTGTGTAATCAATCGGGTCCTGCAGATCAATTACCAATTTAGCGCCGGATTTTTCCTTTAACAAACTCCCCAGTTTAATACAGCCAAGTTCGCCGCCGGAAGTTGCCAGCAGGAGGTCGGCTGATTTAATTTTCCCCTCAAGATAACGGAAAGCAACTTCCACCCACTTATCCAGATAATCTTCCCAAAGTCCCAACATCTCCAGTAAATGGGCAAATTTAGTGTTATAACTCAACGGGATGTAAGTCACCTCATTTTTTATTTCCGGCGTTTTTTTTCCATAACCGGGAGTTATAACTGAGACATTAAATCCGCTGGCTTTTAAAATCTT
>Ga0123519_10003730_pt1 | contig 25080 bp, 18 predicted proteins | sample YelNatPaOPRAMG02_FD_87396 | JGI IMG/M metagenome (GOLD analysis project Ga0123519, IMG submission 87396) | Hot spring microbial communities from Yellowstone National Park - Yellowstone National Park OP-RAMG-02 (version 2) | ecosystem: Environmental > Aquatic > Thermal springs > Hot (42-90C) ...
GCGTCACAACTGGAAGAGGACAGGGCCAATTTGGTGATCGATGATACACCCCGCATCTGGGAGTACCTAACCCGGCAACCCCGTCATACGTTGGTGCTCATTACCGACAATGCCGGCACCGAGTTGCTAATGGATTTGGCTCTGGTGGATTTTCTGTTGAATCACTGCCTGGTGCAACAGGTGGTGATGCACCTAAAGCCTCAGCCGTTCTTTGTCTCAGATGCGATGGTGGCCGATGTGAGAGCCGGCCTGGAAGCGCTGCGCTATGGTAGTGAGCACGCCGAGGCGCTACGTGTTCGTTTGCTTGATTATTTGCGCGCTGAGCGCCTTGTGCTGACTTCACATTGGTTCTATGCCAGCAGCCTCTTCTACTTCGAGATGCCGGAAGACCTAAAATCCCAGCTCACCGCAGCTGACTTTGTGATTTTGAAGGGCGACGTCAACTATCGTCGCATTCTGGGGGATGCTCATTGGCCTGTGAGCACCCCCTTTGAGCGTATCACTTATTACTTCCCCGCTCCTTTTGCCAATCTGCGCACCCTTAAAGGTGAGCTGATTGTGGGCATATCCGAGGATCTTGCCGCGCAACTCTCCCGGCTGGAGCCGGATTGGTTGACCAACGGCCGGCGTGGGCTGATTCAAGCTCGCTTGTAGGTCATCCGCTCAATGTTCGTTCTTCGCGGCGTAAATCATCTGCTGCTTTAGCTCCCACAGCTTCTGGCTTAGGGAGACATGATAGGTATGGGGATTGACCAGGCGTCGCACACCCGCGTCGAGGCGCGCGACATCCGCTTGGCGCATCTCGCGGATGTGATGGATCGGGGGCAGATCGCAGACCAACTTGCCTTCCCGAAGCACCTCCACCAGCAATGTTTCGACCCCTTGCACTTCGTTGCCAGATAGTACACGATACTTGGCAGGTTCGGTGGGGTGGCGCAGGATGATCTCCGACATAGCGCCTGGATCCTCGTCCTCTAAGCACAACAAATCTGCAGTTGCTTTGCCGCGCGTATCGTAAATGCGCCATACCTGCTTATGACCAGGGTTGAGCGTCTTCTCGGGTGTCTCGGAGACTTTAAGCGTCGGGACGAAACGATCGCGATCCCACAGTGCCACCAGCTTATACACCCCATCGAGTGCTGCGTGGCCGGCTGAAGTGATCAAACGTGTACCGACACCAAACACCAGCCGCCGGATGACATGGTCGGGCTCCAGGCCATAGCGCGGTGCTTCCTCTTGGATCTGGGTGATGATCTGCCAGATCACCAGCTCATCGAGATTATTCGACAGCACAATCACGGTATCGGGGAAGCCGGCCGCATCCAGCATCTTGGCAGATTGAATGCTCAGGTAGGCCAGGTCACCGGAATCGAGACGGATGCCCAGCGGACGGTGTCCTTTACGACGCAGCTCTTCAAATACCTTGATGGCATTGGGTAAGCCACTTTGCAAAGTATCGATCGTATCCACCAATAGCAGACAATCGTCAGGATACAGATCGGCATAGGCACGAAATGCACCCAGCTCACCCTCACCCAACGCCATGAAAGCTTGTACCATGCTATGCGCGTGGGTGCCCTTGGGCGGGAAGCCCAGCACATGGGATATACCGGCATTAGAGGTGAAATCCGCGCCACCGATAAGTGCTGCCCGGGCTCCGGCAATGGCACCCCGATCCTGGGCACGACGCACCCCGAATTCGAGCAGCAGTTGTCCGCGGCCGCTTTCCCGAATGCGGTTCGCCTTAGTGGCGATCAGAATCTGGTAATTCAGCTGGTTGAGCAGCGGTGTTTCCAGGATCTGCGCCATAGCGAGTGGGCCACGTACCACGACCAGAGGCACATTAGGGTGCACCACGCGACCTTCCGGAATGGCACGCATCGAGATGCCCTCAAAATTGCCATTGGCGCGCAGCCACTCCAGAAAGTCATCCTGGAAGAGGCGCCGCCCCGTCTGACCGCAGTGACGGCGCATGTATTCCAGGTCTTCATCCCGGAAATGTGCTTCCTTCATCCAGTCCAATAACCAGGCTAAACCGGCATTGATGCAGTACCCCGCCTTGTGCGATCCATAATCCGGATAGCTGCGGAAGAAATGTTCGAATTCGGCCTGTCGCTCGTGCAACCCATAGCGAAAGTACAGCTGAGCCATCGTCAGCTGATATTGATCCGTGTAGAGAATACCCTCCGCCGTCAGCCGATCCGAGAGTTTCATAGAACAACACTCCAAAAATCGATAGGATTTCCTTTACGAGTATAGTACTGAGTGACCTTACGCGACAACGCAGTGCAAAGGCGCTATTCGAACGCAGGTGGCAAAGAGTTAGCGACCGGTCTTGAGCGGCAGGTTCCGGCTGACGGAGCCAGCGTTCAGGCACCCTAGTGCAAATACCAGCGCAGAATGTCTGATCCGTAGACCATCATGATGAAGCCACTCAGCGCCAGAAATGGCCCATACGGAATGGTGGTGAGGGGCTTATACCGATGCCGTATTACTTGTACGAGGACAATACAGGCCGCCACCAGACCGGCGGAGAAGATCGTTATCACCAAGGCGAATACTATCCCAGGCAACCCGGTGATCAAACCAACGAACGTCCCCAGCGTCACATCGCCAAACCCAAAGGGTACCTCCTCACTTGGACGCTTCGCCAGTCGGCCTATGAGGCGGCTGATCGGTGAAGCCAGCACGTACATAGCGTAAAGCAGCAACAGAGCGACAGCACCGCCTAACACGGCTTGCCGCGCCGTCATATCGCGGCTAAAGAAAGCCCCCACCAGCGCAATGAGCAACGCGGGCACCATCACTGCATGCTGGATCAGACGATGTTCCAGGTCGGTGATGGTCACCAACATCAGCACAACGCTGTATAGAGATATCAGTCCCAGTTGAACTGAGAAATCGTAGCGCCACAAGAGGCCTACAAACAGCAAGGGGGTAGCGAGCTCGACCAAGACAGAACGCAAGGCCAAAGGGCGACCACAGCCCAGACACACCTGACGGCCGCTCAGGTAGCCGAGCACAGCGCTCCACGCCAATGGAGCGCGCGGCATCCCACAACGCGAACATATGGGAGTTGTACTTAACGCTTTATGCCGCGGCAACACATCGGCAGTGTGATTGATCAACATCCCAACCGCCCAGCCGAACAAGGCGTAGAACAGCGTTTCAAAGCTCATCGCACGTTTGACTCGTACCCAACCGTCACATAGAATGCATGGCTATGGCGCTTTATGAACGGATCAGCCAGGTGGTCAGCTTCACCCTCCTGGGGCTGATCATCTATTTTATCATCGAATTGCCAACGCATACCATAGAACTGGTGTTCATGGGGACGCCTCTGACGCTGGTAGTATCCCAGCGTTGGCTTATGGCATTGCTGGTGGGTGGCCTGGCCGGCACCGGCAGCGCTATGGTAGCCAGCGCACATCCGTCGATGGTTTACCATCGTTCGGGCTATCTCCAGACTTTCATGTTACTGCCCGCTCTGCTGGTCATCCTGATCATCCTTGTGCTGCCTCTATTGGTCACCGACATACTCTGGTGGGTGGCGGGAATCTGGTTCAGCGGCTGTCTGTTGTGGCTTACCATCCTCGCTGAGTACCACACGATCAACCCGCGCGATCGGTGGTACGAACTCTCCCACTTCTGGCTCAACCTGGTGGGATTTGGGGTTGCCTTTGGCTTCTTTGTGCTCATCTATCAGACGCGGATGCGCAGTATTGTCACGGGCACCGCAATGGCGCTGGTAGGGGGACTGCTGGCGGCTTCGCTTCTGCGCACTGGACCGGAACAGACCGGCCGTACCTGGCTGTATGCCGGTGTCAACGCACTGGTAATGGCTCAGGCCATCTGGGCTTTCAACTACTGGCGTATCGCCCCTCTCACAGCCGGGTTCTGGCTGCTGCTGATTTTTTACTTGTTTGTTGGTCTGGCACAACAACAGATTTTGGGACGGCTAACCCGACAGGCACTTATTGAATTCGCGAGCATTGCTGCTATCGGCCTGATCGCGATTATGACGCTTGCTCCGTAACACGATTATGCCTCTCGGATAATGCGCAGCACCTCGTCGCGCTTCTGTTCCATCAGCTCTGCCGACCTGGCTTCTAAGTTCAGACGCAGCAGCGGTTCCGTATTGGACGGTCGCACATTGAAGTGCCAGTCCGGATAGATTACCGAGATACCATCGAACCAGTGAATTTCCGCGTCCCGATAGACTTCGGCCAGTCGTTGCATTTTGGCCATCGGATCTCCGGTAATCCGCGTGTTGATTTCACCCGATATGTGGTATTTTGCCTCCAACTCTTGCAACCAGGTGGACAGCCGCACACCCTCTCGTGACAGCATCTCTAACACGACCAGCGAAGGCACGATCCCCGAATCGGCACAGAAGAAGTCACGGAAGTAATAGTGCCCGGTCACCTCACCGGCGAAGACAGCGCCTTCGTCGGCCATACGTCGCTTGATAAAGGCATGTCCCACCCTTTCCATCAGGGGAATACCGCCCGCAGCTCGGATCATTTCGGGCACAGCCCATGAGGCGCGCACATCATAGATGATCTTCGAGCCAGGATACTTGGCGAGGAAATAGCGGGCCATCAGAGCGGTGAGAAAATCTCCCGGAACAAACTCTCCCCTATCATCAATTGTGAAAAAGCGGTCACCGTCACCATCAAAAGCAAACCCGATGTCGGCACCTTCATCCACCACGCGTTGTTGGAGCTCGGCGCGATTCTCGGGTTGCAGCGGGTCCAGTCCATGGTTGGGTAGATTGCCGTCCGGCTCGAGATACATGCCAATCAACTGAACCGGTAAACGTGCGTAGACGCGTTGTAATATAGGACCCACCATCCCGTTACATGTGTCCGCAACCACGCACAAAGGCTTCAATGTGGAGACATCGATCAAACCGAGCACTTTTTCGACGAACTGTTCGCTCAGATCCTGGGATGCAAGAGTTCCACGCCGCTGGGCTGGAACGTATGCATCGCGCTCGATGATGCGACGCAAGTCCTGGATGCCTTCGTCGCCACTCAGAAGATAAGGCATACGACGTACCATCTTGAAACCGTTGTATTGTTTAGGGTTGTGCGAGGCAGTTATCATGATTCCCGCCTCTTCCAGGGTCGCACACGCATAGTAGTACTGGTCGGTGCTGACCATACCTATATCGATCACATCAGCCCCTTGATCCATCAGGCCTCTGGTGAGCGCCTCACATAAAGATGGACCGGAAAGGCGCATGTCGCGCCCCACGATCACCCGACCTGCCTGCAAGAAGGTCACATAGGCGCGCCCCAGCGCGTAAGCGACCTCTTCATTTAGCTCGTCTGGATAAATGCCACGGATATCGTATGCCTTGAATATGGAGGGATTAACCTGCATCTGGATCCACCTTCTCGATAGAAGCGTAATCTGCTTTGGATAGGCCACCTTGCCGGACACTTATTATCAAGTGTCTCTATCATTTCGCATCGAGCGCTATTCGCGGAAGAAAGTCTCAATCCGCGTCTGGTCCTCCTCGGATGGAAACGCCTCAATAAAATTGATGCGATGCCATGGGAACATAAAGCGTGTACAGCTCGGCTCAATAAACACCAGATTCTTCCCATCACGCGCCCGCGGATTGGTACAGAGGATATAATTTGCATGAGGATCGGGCAAGGCATCCATCTCAGCCATAACGGGATCGCTGCCTTGTAAGTGGATCAGGACCGTAAATGCCATAAACTCAACCTCCGTGCTTTAGGGGTTTCTCTCAAAGTACCTCAATTCGAATAGGGAGACTGCCAATCTGAAGCTGGTCACCATCGTGGATCACTTCAGGTAGATACGGTGTGAGTCGCCTGCCGTTAAGGTACGTACCGTTAATGCTGGCGAGGTCCTCTATGATGATCAATCCTCGACGTGAGGAGAGACGCGCGTGGCGTCGTGATACCCCCTTCTCCAGACCGCCATATGGGGCCAGGTCGATTTCAGGAAATATTTGGCTGGTAGGATCAGAGCGGCCGATGATCAACTTCTTGTCAAGCGTAACCTCAGTACTCTGGCTAGGTTCCTCGCCAATGTGTAGGCGCACGGCCAAGGGCGGTCCCGACTGTGCAGTGGGTTCGATTTCCTCTGTTGTAATCTCAAGTGAACTCTCGTCATCAACCCATTCCTCAGGGTGCAGTAAAGCACCGCACTCACTACATACCAGAGTGTTTGCAACGAACCTGGCGTGGCAACTGGGACATTCAATCATGGCTCTTACCTCGCGAAGTCAGTGACAGCGCTCGTGTGCCGTAGTGGATCCTTTTACGGCCCTCAGGGGATAACGCTCCTGTGCGCGCCAGCTGGCCTGCTTCCAGCATCGCCGCACGTGCGAGCTCCGTCTCACCAATAGCTGCCAATCGACTGGCCATGGTTTCCAGGCGCTGAGTAGCAGCGTCGATCCGACCTGCCTCCAAGTCGGCGATTGCCTTTTCATGCATTTTAAATAAAACAACCCGGGTGAGAGCATTGGGTATAGCGGCCGGTATCTTGGAGCTTGAGACACGTGGTGCGTTGGGATCATCCGGTGAGAATCCTTCAACGTTCAACGTGATCTGTTCATGACATAATTTGTCCGGTTCGATGCCGCCTGGTGCCACGAGCTCTAAATTCAGGGAAGCGACCATCTGAACACCGGGTTTGAGATCGCGGATGCGGAATTCCATTAGGAGCTCACGTTCAGAATCTCTACTCAGCAGTCCCAACCCGGCTGTGCAACCTCGATCCGTGGTGGCAACGGCTACCCTCTGTATTTCAGGCGTGACCTGAAATACCTCGTGCAAATCTACCGACAGCCCTGACAAAATGTGCAACCGTGTCTGAGGTGAAACGACCCCGGATAAAAGATTGATAATTTGCTCAAACGCTTCTGACACTTTGCGCGGCGAATCGATGTAAATAGAACGTCCGCCGGAAAGGGCTGCCATCTGATCAAGAAGAGCTTCGTTCCAGTCTTCGCCAAGGCCCATCAAGCTCATGCTGACTTGATTTTGGCCGGCCCATTTTGCCATTTCCAGGCAACCTTGTTCATCACCATATGTGTGCCCATCTGTCAACAGGATGAGATGATTAAGTGAGTGCTCACCTTTGCCCTGTGTCACTTCTCGTACACCAGCTCCCAGTCCCTGCAGCAGCTCTGTGCCGCCAGCCGGTTGAATGGTGCTCACCATTGCCTTAACCCTGGCGCGATCTATGTTTCTCTGGTGGGATAGTAACACCTCAGCACGATCGTTAAACACCACGATGCTCAAGACATCGTCTGAGGAGAGGTGGTCAACAATGCGCTGAACCGCCTCCCGAACAGCTTGGAGTCGGATACCGCTCATAGAAGTGCTGCGATCCAAAACAAGGCAAAGGTTCAATGGCATCCGTTCATATGACAGGTCCTGTCGCAATGCCACATTCAGGAGCACATAATAGGCCTGTTCTTCCGCGCGTGCTGGCAAGTATTCGTGACTTCTGATCGCACGGAGACGAAGTACTGATCCAGTTCGTTCAACAGGCTGAGTTCCGGGGTTACTTCTACGCGGAATGGGTATCATGCGGACACCTACTCTCCTATGCTTCTCCAGATTATCTAGCCAGCCGGCCTCTCGGCATTCGTCATCTCAGCCTTCGTTGCACACGGCGAGGATCAAAGTAATGTTGTCCTCACCACCGCGTTCGTTCGCTACAGTGATTAGCTTGCCCACGGCAGATTGTGCGTCGGACTCGCTCATGAGTACCTTTGCAATCTCTGAGTCGGACATTTTTGCCCACAAACCATCGCTACACAGCAACAAGCAGCTGCCGTCGACGAACGACTCAGTGTGTGTGTCTACTTCTATCGTGCTGCTATGACCAACAGCCCGGTATAGAATATTACGATGGCCTAACATCTCTTCGGGGGTAGTTTGGCCAGTCTCAACGAGCCTAGCTGCGAGCGAGTGATCTCGGGTGATACGCCGCAGGTTGCCATTTTCGAGCAAGTACGCTCGACTGTCTCCCACGTGGGCCAGATAGGCTTTCTGTTTGAGCACCAGTGCCATGGTCAAGGTTGTGCCGGCGTCAGGGAGGCTGCGATACACAGCTTCGTTGGCGACTTGCACCGCGCGCACCAGGGTCTCATGGAGGGAGTAACGCTGAGCTCCTACCACTTCGGGCGAGAGGTAAGGCAGTATGGCATCCTGCATCACACAAGCAGCAGCAGTGCGGACCGCCAGTGTGCTTGCCAGATCTCCATCCGCGTGTCCCCCCATCCCGTCGGCCAGAATGAGCAAAGCAATCATTGTCTGACCGTCGTTTTCCTGATAGCTCAAATCCAGTGTCAACCATGCGTCTTCATTGTGCTGTCGCACACGCCCCACATGAGAATCTCGGACAATGGTTAATCCGCGTGGTGCAGTCCGCACCAACGCAGGTTTCAACCTGCTGGATCCCCCCTCAGGGGTCCTACGTCTGATGGGAATGGTGCCATATTCCCCATGGGGGGTGATAGCGTCTGGAGAAGAGGGGCTCATTTTATCATTATCAAGAAGCTCTTTTCCCTGGCTCTGGCACATTCCAGATATCCAACCGGAAGTTCGGCATAGAGAAAGAGATGTTGCGCACCCACTATGCCGAATGGTGGTCTACGCAGGGAGTGCATACACGTTGTGATCATTGGAGCCCACATAGACCGTCTCTTCATACACACAGGGCGATGAGGGCACAGGCCCTCCTGTCCTGAACCGCCATTGCTCTTTGCCTGTCTTTCGGTTTATGCTGATGATGTCCCCTCCCAACGTGCTAATGTATACACTCTTGTCCGTCACAGCAGGAGTGGAGACCACCTGACCCCCGGTATTGAACTTCCAGACCAGGCGGCCGTTGCCGAGCTCCAGCGCATAGAGGTAACCATCCGCTGAACCAATGTACACAACCTCATCCATAATCCGAGGTGACCCGACCACCGCATGGTTGGTACGGAAACGCCATACAGCCCAGCCGGAGCGCTCATCCAGAGCGTAAACGTTCCAGTCCATTGACCCAAAGACAACCAGGCCACCATGTAGGATCGGGCTGGAAATGACATTGCGATTGGTGCGAAACTTCCAGCGTTGACGCCCTGTTTGCAAGTCAATGGCATACAAGTGATAGTCGTCACTGCCCACATATACCATCTCGTCCCCTACTGCCGGTGAGGAGCGGACTGCTTCAAGTGCCTCAAAACGCCATACCACTTGACCGTTGTGGGCATTCACCGCGTAAAGACGCCGATCGTCAGATCCGAAGAAGGCATGTTCCAATTCCACCCGGGCGGATGAGCGGATGCGTCCTTCGGTGGGGCAGGTCCATAGAATACGACCCGAGCGAATTGAAACGGCATAGAAGAAACGATCCTCAGAACCAAACAGGACACGATCCTTCCAGATACAGGGCGTCGCTGCAATGCCCCCTTCAGTGGCGTATTTCCATATGAACTCTCCTGTCCTAGCATTAAGGGCATATAGATTATTGTCGTAACATCCCACATATAGGGTGCCATCCGCAACCACAGGGGATGAACGCACCTCATCTTCGCAACGAAACCGCCATATGGGAACAATGGATTCGCTCGCCACGGCCGCGACACCTTGGCCAGCTTGCGACTCGGCAGAGGATGTTGTCACACCTGAGCAATTTTCAACGGATGCGGGAGCCTGGAGGGAAGCCAATGTCACAGCCGAAGCTTCTGAGGGGGCACAACAGCGCAATAGAGCTGTCTTCATTTCCTCAGCGGTGCTATAACGCGCTGTTGGATCGTATTCCAGCGCCTTCATAACTATAGCCTCTAACTCCTTGGATACCGAAGGATTCACGCGGCTGGGCAGCTCTTCGGCAAAGCTGAAAGGCGGATGCAAACGTGGATCGCGGCGCGTCAACAGATGGTGCATGGTGGCGCCGAGTGCGTAGATGTCCCCCTGTGGGCTGGCAATACCGCGGTACTGTTCGGGAGGCGAATAGCCTTCTGTCCCGATCATCGTGCCCTTGTCTCCCACATTGATCGTGCGTGCGATGCCAAAGTCAATCAGCACAATGCGATTGGAGGGGCGCACCATAATGTTAGAAGGCTTCAGGTCACGGAACACGATGGGGGGATCATGGTCGTGAAGGTAGCTCAACACATCACAGATCTGGATAGCCCAGTCCACCACGCGTTCGGCCGGAAGCGGCGTGCGGATTACACGCAGCACTGCCTCAAGATCCAAACCCTCCACAAACTCCAGCACAAGATAGTGACGGCCTTCATAGGTGAAATAATCGTGTATTTTGGGGATAGAAGGGTGACTCAGCGTAGCCAGAATATTCGCTTCCCGCTCGAAAATCTGGGCGGCGAGGCGACGTTTAGACGGATCGCTCGTGTTGACGATCATCTCTTTCAACGCGCACAGACGTTGCGCAGCTTGAAAGTGTTTGTCGCGCACCTGATAGACTGCACCCATACCTCCCAAGCCGATCACCTTTATGATCTGATAGCGCCCTTGCAGAATGGTGCCAGGGGGCAACGTGGTGCTTACTGCCTTGTGCTGTCTACTTTGCTCGGGCTGGAGCTTGAGGGTTTCCATTAAACTCACTTCTCTTGTGCAGGCTGCGGGTTGGTCACTACATAAACATTATACTATCGCTATTTGGCTGCGTCAATGCGTTTTGTTCCAAGGAGATTCGTCGCGAGTCAGTGGGTGAGACTGCCGAGATACCGAGCTAAGCGGAAATTTGACAAGCGTATTTTTATAGGGTATAAAAATCTTTTGCAAATGCAAAAGGCCTTTGCCGGCTGGCCGGCATTTATGGGATGGTTCTTTGCAACTGCGAATATAATCGCTGTGTTAAGTCTGAGATTGTCAGGCATACCCCAAAGAGGCGGGGTCTCAACCACTTCACTCCCTTCTCGCATGTCCGTCTTGATCTTCTCTGCAATGGCGATAAGGGTTTTTACAAACTTGAAACCTGAACTGGTCAATGTTAGGTTTTTCTAGTTTTATTCAGCTTTGCTAATTTTTGCTCCACATGGTTTGGAATGTATCGGTGAGATTCAGTATCGCGTAGGTGAGGAGTGGAAAACCTATGGCATATATAAGAGCATCTAAAAGCTATGCCCGTATTCCGGATGTGGTGGAACTGCCGCGCCTGATCGAGGTGCAAATTGAATCGTTCCGCTGGTTCTGCGAAGAAGGGCTCAGGGAGCTGTTCCAGGAAATCTCGCCTATCGTCAGTTTCAACAAAAACCTGGAGCTGCACTTTCTCGATTATCGCTTTGACGAGCCGAAGTACTCCGAAAAGGAATGCCGCGAACGGGATATGACGTTCGCCAGTCCTTTGTGGGTAAAGGTCAGGCTGATCAACAAAGAGACCGGAGAAATCAGCGATCAGGACGTGTTTATGGGGGACTTTCCCTTGATGACGGACAACGGCACTTTTGTGATCAACGGTGCTGAACGGGTCGTAGTCTCCCAGCTGATCCGCTCACCGGGTGCATACTTTACAGTGGAAGAGGATCGGGTAACCGGTCGCGCTCTGTGCTTTGCTAAGCTCATCCCCAATCGAGGGGCATGGTTGGAGTTCGAGACGTCCAAGCGGAACGTCATTTCGGTCAAGGTGGATCGCAAACGGAAGCTGCCGGTCACCGTGCTGCTGCGCGCGGCGGGATATGGCACCGATGAGGAGCTTTATCGGCTATTCGAGATGGAGGATGTTCATTCCGACTATCACTATATCGAAGCGACCATCGAGCGCGACCCGACGAAGTCAATGGACGAAGCGCTGCTGGAATTTTACAAGAAGCTGCGCCCGGGTGATCCACCAACCCTCGACAACGCGAAAGCGTTTCTCAATTCGCTGTTCTTCTCGCCCAGACGTTACGACCTGGGCAAGGTGGGGCGGTACAAGCTCAATCGCCGGCTCGATCCCTACACCAGCGAAGAGGTAGGGGGTGTGCTGGGTGATCTGCTTGACCTGTTTGAGGTCTCCGAGACCGATATGGATCGTGCTGAGGCGGTTGCGCTGGTACAAAGTATCAGGAACCTGCCCGTTGACGAAGCTTTGGTGCAACTCTACCGGCGACTGTGCCGTCAGGAGTCGGCGACTCTCGAGGATGTGGAAGCTTATCTTGCGGCGCGACCGTTGAGTAAGGTGACCTGGTATCACCTCTCCCGCCGCCTGGGCCTTCACGAATCGCTCAATCAGCGTACGTTGACCCCGAACGACTTGGTGAAAGTCGTGGCCCATATGATCCTGGTCAACAACGGGAATGAATCACCGGACGACATCGATCATCTGGGTAACCGTCGTGTGAAAACGGTGGGCGAGCTGATCCAAAACCAGCTGCGCATCGGCCTGCTGCGCATGGAACGTGTCATTCGGGAACGCATGTCGATTCGCGACCCCGAGCAAGTCACAGCCACGGCGCTGATCAACATTCGCCCGGTAGTGGCCGCCACGCGTGAGTTTTTCGGCGGCAGTCAGCTTTCGCAATTTATGGATCAAACGAACCCCTTGGCTGAGCTCACACATAAGCGCACACTCAGCGCTCTGGGACCAGGTGGTTTGCGTCGCGAAAGAGCTGGTTTCGATGTACGTGACGTCCATCACAGCCACTATGGTCGCATCTGTCCCATCGAGACTCCTGAAGGGCCCAACATCGGCCTTATCGGACGCCTGGCCACCTTTGGACGTGTCAACGAGTATGGCTTTATTGAGACACCTTACCGCAAGGTGATCAATGAGTTGTCGTGTCAGGATACGGATAAGCTGGTGGGCAAGGTGCTACGCGAGACGGTAGTAGATCCACGAACGGGGGAAGTAATCGCGGAAAAGGGAACGCAAATTGACGAAGAGATGGCGATCCGCATTGGTCAGCTGCCCACGGAGGAAACGGTCAAGATCAAACCCGTGGTGACCAATGAAATCGTGTACATGTCAGCCGATGAAGAGGATCGTTACACCATTGCGCAGGCCAACGCCAAGTTGGATGAAAAAGGGCATTTCGTCGAGCCACGTGTCAGCGTGCGGCGACATCAAAGCTTCTTCCTCGAAAGTCCCGAGCGCGTGGACTATATGGACGTATCACCCAAACAGATCGTGGGGATCAGCGCCGCTCTGATTCCCTTCCTGGAGCACGACGATGCAAACCGCGCGTTGATGGGTTCGAACATGCAGCGTCAAGCGGTGCCACTGGTACAACCGGAAGCGCCCGTCGTGAGCACCGGCATGGAATTTCAGGCGGCTGTCGACTCGGGACAGGTGGTCTTGGCACGAGGGGATGGCGAGGTCATCAGTGTGACGGGGGACCGTATCGTGGTACGGCGGGATAGCGGCGGATTGGATGTATACACATTGCGCAAGTTCAATCGCTCCAACCAGTCCACTTGTATCGACCAGCGGCCGATAGTGCATAAAGGCGATCAAGTGCGCAAGGGGGATGTTCTGGCCGACTCGAGCTCCACAGATTATGGAGAGCTGGCATTGGGCCAGAATGTTCTGTGCGCCTTCCTCAGCTGGGAAGGGGGCAATTACGAAGATGCCATCCTGATCAGCCAGGATCTGGTGCGCCGTGACAAGTTCTCTTCGATCCACATTGAGAAACACGAAGTTGAAGCGCGTGATACCAAGCTGGGACCGGAGGAGATCACGCGTGATATACCCAATGTGGGTGAGGATGCGCTGAAGGATCTCGATGAGGGCGGCATTGTGCGCATTGGAGCTGAAGTGCGTCCGGGGGATATTTTGGTGGGCAAGATCACCCCGAAAGGTGAGACCGAACTGACCCCGGAAGAGAAGCTTCTGCGCGCTATTTTCGGTGAAAAGGCGCGTGAGGTGAAAGATTCCAGCTTGCGCCTTCCCCATGGTGAGAAGGGTATCGTGGTGGATGTGCGCGAGTTCAGCCGCGAGGAACACCGGGATCTGCCAGCCGGCGTGGACAAGATGGTGCGCGTGATGGTCGCCCAACGACGCAAGATCACCGAAGGCGACAAGATGGCCGGTCGGCACGGTAATAAGGGGGTTATCTCTAAAGTAGTGCCGGTCGAAGATATGCCATTCATGGCAGATGGCACACCGATCGAGATCATCCTCAACCCTTTGGGTGTGCCGGCGCGCATGAACATCGGTCAGATTCTGGAAACCCACCTGGGCTGGGCGGCATCGCGCCTGGGGTTCCAGGCGATCTCCTCCGTCTTTGACGGCGCACGCGAGGATGAGATTGCCGCGGAGCTGGCACGGGCATGGTTGATTGACCATGCATGGCGCATTGTGACCGAACGTGCCTGGAGCTGGTTCCTCTCACAAGATGAGGTCTCGCCTGAGGATGTGGAAGATGAGAACGAAGTGATCGCGCTCTATCTGGTGCGGTGGCTCGGTGAGCAGGGATATGATCCAGAGCGGTTGGCGATGGATCAAATCTATGCCCGGCGTGCTGTGCTGCGCGAGTGGCTGCGTGAGCGAGGGTATGATCCAGACTTCTTGCTAGCTTTTGAGGGCGCACGACGTGCCGAGGCGTTAGGAGTACAGGCTCGCGAGGCAGTACGCATTGCCTGTTTGCGCGAATGGCTGCATTTCTTGCGCGAAGAGCGTGAGCGCAACCCCGATCCGCGTTATGCTCGACTGCCGCAGGAACTGCTAGAGGCCGACCTGGCCAGGATGAGCGCGGAGGAGATTGATCAATTGGCCATCGCGTGTATGCGCGCAGCGGACGTACCGATGCCCACAACTGGCAAGATGATCCTATATGACGGCAAGACAGGCGAACCGTTCGACCAGCCGGTCACTGTGGGGGTGATCACAATGTTGAAGCTGGCGCACCTGGTCGAAGACAAGGTGCACGCACGCTCCACTGGCCCATACTCCCTGGTGACGCAACAACCGCTGGGTGGTAAGGCACAATTTGGTGGCCAGCGCTTCGGTGAGATGGAAGTGTGGGCGCTCGAGGCGTACGGCGCGGCATACACTCTGCAAGAGATGCTCACCGTCAAAAGCGACGACGTAACAGGTCGTGTGAATACCTACGAAGCGATCGTGAAGGGTGAGCCGATCGAGGAGCCGGGTATCCCAGAAGGGTTCCGTGTCTTGGTCAAGGAGCTACAGTCCCTTGGCTTGGCAGTCGAAGTGATCACGGACAACGAGGAACGCATTCAGTTCGGCAAAGAAGACCAGAAGGAAAAACCCCCCAAGCTGGGGCTGGGGTTGGGCCTCGATATGATGGCGCCCCCTCGCTAGTGCAGACAAGCGGATACGGAAAAAGGGAAGCCCTGGGATTATAATGTAAGTCTCAGGGGCTTTCCTTTTTTAAAGGTTATGTCCGGGGTGTCTATGGGCGATAGAATGCCCTATGTCAAGGTCACGCCAGCGCAACTACCTGTCCGTTGCGGTGCGACTCCAGCGCTGCGGTGAAAAGACGGTGGCTTTCCGCCGTCTCCTCAGGGGTGGCGCAATAGAACGGCTGTCGCATATTCTGACCGTTCACCAGCTCGTCGCAAAAGGCCGCCCACATTTGCAAGATCGAATCAGAAAAGCCGAATTCGAAAATGCTCCCCGTGATGACCGGATAGGCAGACCGGTAGGGAACATCGGCGACCTGCCAGACCTGATCACCTCCTGGTGTGTAGGGCAGCCAGGCCAGTTGTTTGGGATTATGCGTGCTGAACTCAGCCGACAACGCTGTACCGGCAATGCGGATGAACCATGTATTCGCGTGTCCGGGCGCAATGCGCTTCATCGAAAGCAGCATGGGAAATTCCTGGCCATCCACGCCGGCTTCACAAGCCAGAACGGCATTGTCCCATGTCTCGCACGCTACCATTGTGCCACTTCTATCAGGCCGCTCTTTGACGATTTTGCTGAGCAGGGCACGCACATTGCGTGGCTTCCAGCCATAACGCAGTGGCATATGCACCACATGCATGCCCAGGTCACCCATGCAGCCGTACTCCCCATTGGTCTCGCAGCGCCGCTTCCAGTTGATGGGCTTCTGCGGATTCAGGTCGCTGCTGTGCCAGAAGCCGGCCTCTACCTCAATAACTCTGCCGAAGCGTCCCTCGCGCATCCACTGGCCGATGCGGTAGGCACCGGGATGGAAGGGGAATTCGGATGAACAGCGCACCAACACCTCAGGATGGCGTGCGGCAGCTTCCAAAATCGCCTGGTTGGCTTGCAGGTCGATTCCGAACGGCTTCTCTCCCATCAGATGCTTGCCCGCTTCGATGATGTCGATGTAGAGCTGAGCATGCAGGTTGTGGGGCACGGCACAGTAAATCGCCTCAATCTGCGTCTCGTTGAGCAGATCCCGATAATCCGCTGTGACCAGACGCACTGAGGGTATCTGGTCACGAAACCACTGCGCCGCGGTGAGATTGGTGTCACATGCCGCGATGATCTGGGGCGCGAAGTCGAGATCGAGCAGATGGCACCAGCGCCCCACCGCGCTGGCGAACTCACGCCCCATCAGACCGCAGCCGATCACGCCGAAACGGATGATTCTCTTGACCATCTCAGAAATACCCCAACTCTTTCTCCGTCTCGTAGACGCTTTCCTCGATGATGTCCATCGCCTTGAGCGCGATCTCATCCTGCATAATCATCGGCGGGGACATGCGCAAGATATGCCAGGCCGGTATCCACGCCACGCCCTTTGAGAAAGCTTTCTGGTAGACCATACGACCGGCTTCCTCAAATGGCTCCCTGGTTCCCTTGTCTTTGACCAGTTCAATGCCCAGTAAACAGCCGACACCGCGCACGTCGCCAATGATGGGATGGCGCTCTTGCATCTCGCGCATACGTTTGAGCAAGAGATTGCCCAAGTGAGTTGCCCGCTCGCAGATGTTTTCCTCTTCGATCACTTCGATTGAAGCCAGTGCCGCTGCGCATGCCATCGGATTACCACCATAGGAGGTGGAAGCACTGATGGTCTCGACCTTGCCCTTGTAGCGTTCGCTGACCAGCATTGCCGTGACGGGGAAGCCATTCCCGAACCCCTTGCCCAATGTCATCACGTCCGGCACCGTGTTCCAATGTTCCATAGCAAACATCTTACCGGTGCGTCCCATACACGTAAGCACTTCATCGGCCATCAGCAAGATACCATATTCATCACATAGGGCACGGATCTTTTGGATCCACCCATCCGGCGGCACAACCGAGCCGGCCCAGCCCTGGATGGGTTCCAGCACGATGGCCGCTACACGGCCGGATGTCTCCTCTTTGATGACCGTGCGAATATAATCCACACAGTAGATGTCACACTCTGGATATTTCATCTTAAACGCACAACGGTAGCAATTGCCACGCGGCACCAGGAAGAAGCCTGGAGCACGCAAGCCCTGGCTGGAATCCAACCGCCCACAACCCACTGCGCCCATTGTCTTGCCATGGAAGTCCATATGGAACGAAATGAACTCAAACTTGCCGGTCGCCGCGCGACACATGCGCAGTCCGGCCTCCACCGCAGCGGTGCCGCTGTCGTAGAACTGCACGCCGTTCAGCTTGCGATCCCCTTCTCCCATGGTGATCTCGGCGAGCTTTTCCAGCAGCTGCATGCGGATAGGGGTGGTGAAATCGTGAGCGTTCATCAACGTCGCAGCATATTTCTGCACCGCCTCGGTGACCTTGGGATGGCAATGCCCCAATCCGGTGACGTAGATGCCCGAGGAAAAGTCAATGTAGGTATTGCCATCCACGTCGGTCAGCGTCACGCCGTGCCCCTTCTCAAACGTGACCGGAAACAGACGCACCTGAGAGGAATAGCCCTTCATGTACCTGGAGGCGCGGGTGTGATATTCGCGTGACTTAGGCCCTGGCGGGGGCACTTTGATAACGGGTACACTATCGACCGGGATATCGGCCCAATACTTCTGTGACATTGGATGCTCTCCTTGCGTGTGATTATATTTCGTATGATGATAGCTGTTTCACTATATCAAAGGCTACCCTACTACTCTGAAAACACTGTAATAGACCGTTGTCCGCCACGTATCTCGCCGAGTCTTGGTATGCAGTGCCTCAGTCACTTATGAGCTCGATATCTAGCAAGCGACAGAGGATGGCAATCTCCTCACGCACATCGCCATACGCGATCGCATAGTGTTGGCTTGGCACATGTTGCATAAAGTCGGCGGTGCTGCCGTCCAGCGCGACATTCACAAAGGGATAGGTCGGACAGCCCACCTCGTGAAACGGCGGGGGCAGCTCGGCATTTCCGGCAGCGACGTGAAGTTTGAAATGCCCACGCCGCGCACCTAATCGGAGCAATGTCACCCGCCCTGGCTTGTAAGGTGAGCTGTTCAGCAGCCCTTCGTAGAGCGCGGTGTGCCTGTTGATGACCGGCGCAGCGGCGGCATAGCAGAGCGGCGCAAAGCCACATGCGCCCAGCAGGATGTGTGTCGGTGTGGCATTGTGCAAATCTCCATAGCTGGTCGGTTCGCCGGTGAGGTAATGCAGGATGAGCTGGGAAACCACCAACGGCAGGTCACCTTCGCAGCTGACTACATGCCGATCACCAAGGATGGAAAGGGGCAGGCAGGGAGCCAAGCCAAACGTGCGCGACAGCTCATATTGACACTTGACGGTAAACGCATCCCAGGCACGTTCCTGAGCGATACGCTCAATGGCAAGTGCCATGCGAAATGCCTTGCGCAGGTCGGCGGGCGTGACCCCCTCTCCCAACTGCCAGCGCTCCGCCTCCTTGAGCCACCCCTCCACCTCTTGATCGCCGATCTTCTCGTAGCGCACTACCACTTCGTATTGGTCGAGATGATCGATCTCCGGGCCCAGCTGGCGACGCAGTTGCGCATGATCGATGGTACCGGTGTACATCCCCATCGAGGCATAGCCGAGCAAGCCAATGCGCGCCTCCGCCAGCTTTCGCCTGGCGCTGGCAGCGTGGACAAATTTGCGAATGCTCTCCAATAGGGGCAGCTCTTCCGGCATGCCATAAACAAAAGCGAAGCGCGCTTCCATTTCCTCTAGGGTCTCGCGCAGCACACCGGCTGCCGGCAAAGCCCCCAGTGTCAGCCCAACACCGTTCTCCGAGAAGATTGTGTGACTCCACAGCAAGATGGGTTCGTTGAAGAACGGACGCAAGGTAGCGACAAACAAGGGTGCCTCCACCCAGCTGACCACCAGGGCCACGATGGCGTCATATGAAATCGTGCGGAGCATATGGAGCGCAGGTGCGACATGATCTGGCAGCATCACGGGAGCACTGGCTGTGACATTCAACCCGGCTGTTTCCAACGCGCGGAGTGATGCATCGATCTGGCGTTGCACATCCTGGGAGGGATAATCCGGGTAGGCAAAGGGGATGACCATGACAGATGGGGGGCTCAGTTCTGGCATTCACATCCTCCTTGGTCTGGCAGACTGATCACAAGCAGCAAGCTCTTGCTCAACTGAAATACAGCATATGAGACGCGGCGCAATGATGTTTGCAATCGAAAAGAATTATAACATAGATGTTTTCGAATGTCAAGGACATTGACAAAAATGAAATAATTATGTATCATGAATGTGACCGATTTCGAAACATCTGATATGGCTCGGATTCTGAGCAACCCTTGCGAACGGGGGTGCATCGCCGATGGCTACCATGGCAGCTGAGCGACGCAACGCGATCCTGGAGCTTTTGACACGCAATCCACTGTTGCGCGTGGCAGAGCTGAGCGCTTACTTCGGCGTATCGGAGGTGTCCATCCGCCGCGATCTACGCCAATTGGCGCGCGCAGGCCTGCTCCAGCGTATCCACGGCGGCGTGATCGCGAATACCACGACCCTCAATCCGCCGCCCCAGCTCACTCCCTTCCTGATGCAACGTATGGAACACCGCCGCGAAGTCAAAGAGCGGATCGGGCGAGCCGCGGCCCAACTGGTACGCCCCGGTCATCACATTATGTTCGACGCCGGCACAACCACATTGCAGGTGGCACGTTCCATTCCGGCCGAATTGTTGAGCAGTGGCAATCTAACCGTGATCACCTGTTCCTTGTTAGTGGCAATGGAGCTGGGCGCCTGGCGCAGCGTCAACGTTATCTTGCTGGGTGGCCTTTACCAGCACGATTTCTACATGAACGTCACCGGTCCCAAGACCATTGAGGCGCTGCGCGGGTTGCACGCCGATATCCTGTTCCTGGGCGCAGATGGCATCAGCATTTCCCACGGTGTGACCATCGCGCACAACTTAGTGGAGGCAGAGACGGACAAAGTGATGATCGCTTCGGCATCGCGCGTCGTGGTGGTGGCCGACTCAAGCAAGATCGGGCAGATCGGCCTCACCAGCATTCTGCCTCTCACCGGCATCCACACCTTTGTCACCGACAGTGACGCACCATCCGATTTCTTGGAACATCTGCGTCGTCAAGGCACCGAGGTGATTGTCATCTGATCGTGGTGCCATTATCGTTGTCAGAGAAAGGAGCACCGCAATGGGTGATATATACCTTTTGGGTCTCGACCTGGGTATCTCCTCGCTCAAAGCTGCATTGTTTACTGCCGAAGGCCGGCTGGTCCACGTCGAACAGGACGAGTACATGATCTATCCGGAAGGTGACCGGGTAGAGGTCGACCCCCAGGTTTATTGGACGCCGATGGCGTGTGCGATCCGCCGCCTGCTGGAACGCTGGGGCGGCCCGCCCGAAGCCATCGCCGCCGTATCGGTCTCCAGCCACGCGGAAACGGTGATCCCCATGACAGCCGACGGACAGCCGGCACGCAAAGCGTTGGTGTGGATGGACAATCGTTCCCAACCGGAAGCAGAAGAATTGCTGCAGCAGATGGGGTTACGCAGGGTGTTGGAGATCAGCGGGCAACCTGACATTGGACCCATTTGGCCGGTGACCAAGTTTCGCTGGCTGAGCAAGCATGAACCGGAGACGGTGCAGCGCACTGCGGCGTTCCTGCTGCCCGAGGACTACATCCTGTTCCGATTGAGCGGCAAGTTTGCCGGCGAGTACTCGCTGTGGTCTTCTTCCCTTGTGCTGGACATACGGCGCAAGGTGCTCTCAGATGAGATGCTGGCTTTCGCCGGCATCTCAGCGCGTCAGGTCCCGCCACTTTACCCATCTGGGACAGCGATCGGCACCGTCTGCGCCGAATGCGCTGCCGAAACCGGCCTCAGCACGCGAACGGTGGTGGTGACAGGCGCCATTGATCAGGCATGCGCCGCGATTGCAGCCGGCAATGTGAGACCCGGCATCGTAACAGAGAGCACAGGCTCGGTGTTAGCGCTGGTGGCTACCATTTCCAAACCTATCTTCGACTCCGAGACACGTGTGCCGTGTCACATCCATGCCTTGCCGGACATGTACTGTCTGTTGCCATGGAATACCACTGGTGGTTTGACTTTGAAATGGTTCAAAGATCGCTTCGCAATTGACCTCAGTCAGCAAGCAGAGGCAAGTGGCCAGGATGTGTATACCCTCCTCACCAATGCAGCGGAACAAATTGCACCGGGAAGCGATGGATTGATTATGCTACCTCATCTGGAGGGTGCTTTCTTCCCAGAATATAACAATCAAGCGCGCGGTGTGTTCTTTGGATTCACCCTCAGCCATACGCGCGCCCATTTCACACGCGCTATTATGGAAGCAGTAGCCTATATGATTCGCCGTGACCTGGAGGGCCTGGCACGTTTGGGGGTTTCGGCAAATGAGCTGCGCGTGTTGGGGGGCGGGGCCAAAAGCAAGTTGTGGTCCCAGATCAAAGCAGACGTGTGCAACCTACCGGTGGTGATGCCCAGCCAAGGTGAAGCGGCCGTCTTGGGCGCAGCCATGTTAGCCGCAGTGGGCATCGGGCTGGTGCCCGATATCCCCTCTGCCGCCAACCTCATGGTAAAGGAAGGCGAGCGCCTCTATCCCAACCCCGTGGCGCATTCCGTCTATGAAACGGCGTACCGCTTGTATGTAAACCTGTACCAGGCGACAAAAGGCCTGTATCCGGACTGCAGCACGATTCAGAATTTGACCAAAAACTGAGAATTGTCATGGTATCCCGTTACATATTGGCTTTCACGGGCAATTTTGGAAACAATAACAGTGGTTAAGTCTCCCATGGGGAAGGAGCAGCTCACCCGGACTCGAGAAGTAAGCTGCCCCGATTGCGTTGTCTAGGGTTAGCTCATCGCCCTGCTAAGCGAGCTGCTCGGTTCTGGTGTGGCTTCGAGGTTGACACGCGCGTAGAAAATCTGGGTCTTGGCCGCCTTGTCATCACGGATCAGCAGGATGACCAACCCAACCTCGCGATTGCCTTCTCGCTTGGAGAAAAGGCACATGTCCTGAACGGGTGTCTGAGACTGCGACTTATCCGATGTGGTGATTTCACAACCTCCTGACTCGTTCGCGTCCCAACCCGAAGCGACCATACGTTCTTTGGTGTAGAAGTCCTTGACCGCCTGCACCGACTGCGGTGTGGTGTAGACGATAAATTCCATCTGGCCACGCAACATGGCCTGCAAAGCTATTCGTGCTGGCAAAGGTAGATCAATATTTTCACGGGTAGCCCCTTCAAATGGCGGCACATCGGACCACAATGCCGACGCAGTGCCGGCGGAGCGACCACCCGGGATCAGACTGGTCAAGTTGCAAGCAGCGGCGAACAACAACAGGACAAAGGACAAAGCGAGCACATTTCGTTTGTTCATCGAAGCCTCCTGGGCACTCAGCCCACAAAATATGGACAAAATAAATCTGGTATTTTCATTATAAGCCTGTTTCTTTCCTTGTCAACCGGCTCATGGAGGATGTTTTTATAAAAAGTCGGTGTTTGCCGCGCTCTTCCCATGCTTTCCTGGAAAGGTCTATGCGCTCAACGCAAGCGCACACCTGTGCCATCACTCCACACGACCCGGCTGCCATGCGGAGCAGCGATGACATCTGTCGAGCGCAAAGGTTGTGCAAGGGGCACGATTTCTACAACCTGATACTTGTCGTCGACAAGGAGACAGCCAAGCAACCGGCGCACCGACAATCGCAAGCGTCACCCCCCGGTGCGCCGGAGCGCGATCAGCGAAACAGAGGCGGGTACTCTCGTCAGAGAAAGCACCAGCACCTCTGATACCCACATTATGCCATCTAAGCGATGATCGCCTTATCGGAAGGCATCCGTTGGGCTAGGTCGGCGATGAGCTGCGTTGCTGCGCTCACACCCCACTTCGCTGTGTTGATGACGAGGTGATATAGGGATGAGTCGTCCCAACGAATGCCAAAAAGGTGATGCAGATATTGCTCCGCGATTTTATCCTGACGCTTCACCAGGCGCTCCGCCTCTTTGAACCCTATTCCCTCGCGCTCTTGCACACGGAGAATGCGCGTCCTCAAAGGAGCCTCGATGCGCACGTGCAGCACGCCCGGCATATCTTGCAAGGTTGCCTGACCACCGCGTCCCACAATAACCGCATTACCTTGCTGATAAGCGCGATGGACAGCACTACGTACCAATGCCGCACAACGTGCATCATTGAGCTGAATGGTGCTGGAAATTTCCTCGCCGCCGGTATCACATTTGCGAATGGAAACTTTCACGAAGGTGTGCGGACCGGGAGTGACAATGCGCAATAGAAAGTTTCTGATCTTCGTGTACTCCTCCGAAAACTCGCCCAGGTCTTCCATCGACAGGCCGACTTCTTCAGCGATTTGGGTCATGATAAGCTTGTCGAGGTAGCTGTAACCCAGCATTTCGGTGACGCGCATAGCGATTTCGGTGCCACCACTACCGTATTGTCGCGAGATTGTGATCACTGCCATAATGCACCTCCTTGTGTCACTAGCTGATCATTGCTATTTTGATCGAGGCGCTCTGCCTTTTCCCCTTTTTATTATATCACACTTTTTTGCCTATGGACCCGGGAAAATTTACATCTTTTCCGTACAATCTGTTGTGGAGCGCTCAAGTATGAGCTATAATTAGAAGAGAGCTCCTATGCGACGAGATTATCATTTCACCTCGCATCTCTATTCACCGGTGCAGCGAGCTGCTGCTCTGCTGCGCGAAGCTCGTTGTGCTGTGGCGCTCAGCGGTGCTGGAATCAGCGTACCATCCGGTATCCCGGACTTCCGCAGCCCCGGAAGCGGATTGTGGGAACGGTCCGATCCTTTCACCGTCGCATCGCTGGAGAGCTTTCGTCGGCATCCCGAGGCATTTTACAATTGGATACGACCGTTAGCTCGTACTATCTTGCAAGCTCAGCCGAATGCCGCGCATGCGACATTGGCAGAGCTGGAAGCAACGCAACGGCTGGAAGCTGTGATCACCCAAAACATTGATGGCCTGCACCAGCGTGCCGGTTCACGCCGAGTGTACGAACTTCACGGTCACATACGCCAGGCAACCTGTCTGCGTTGCCACAAGGTTGTGTCGACTGACGAGATGATCCCGCTCTTTGTTGAAAAAGGCGAAATACCGCGCTGCGCATGTGGGGGTGTCTTCAAGCCCAACGTGGTCTTGTTTGGCGAAATGCTACCTGAACATGAGTGGAACACTGCCGTGGAACTGGTTGAAAGATGCAATGTTTTGTTGGTGGTCGGTTCCTCGTTGGAGGTGTCACCGGCTGCAGACTTGTCGCTTTATGCCACTTCCCACGGAGCGCACCTTGTCATCGTGAATCTTGCTCCGACGCCCCTGGACCGGCTGGCCGAAGTAGTTATCCATCAGGATGTGGCAGTTGTGCTGCCGCGCATCGGGGAGTTGGTGCTCGCACGGGATAACGACAGGTCATCCTGAAACAAATCAATTGGGAAATGCTATGTTGACCTTGCGCATTGTGCTCGCTCAGATTAATGCAACAGTTGGCGATCTGGAAGGCAATCGAGACAAAATCGCGGCACGCATTGAGGAAGCGCGTCGTATCGGGGCTGACATTGTGGTCTTTCCCGAAATGTGCCTGACCGGCTATCCACCTGAAGATCTGCTGCTCAAGCCTGATTTCATCGAGGCGGCACGTGGCATTTTGCTTGGCTTGGCACCCGCCAGTTACGGTTTGACCGCCATTGTGGGCACTGTTTACGCAGATGGTGATCTGCATAACGCCGCCGCCGTGCTGCACGATGGTCGCCTTGCCGGGGTGTACTA
>Ga0123519_10003735_pt1 | contig 25073 bp, 25 predicted proteins | sample YelNatPaOPRAMG02_FD_87396 | JGI IMG/M metagenome (GOLD analysis project Ga0123519, IMG submission 87396) | Hot spring microbial communities from Yellowstone National Park - Yellowstone National Park OP-RAMG-02 (version 2) | ecosystem: Environmental > Aquatic > Thermal springs > Hot (42-90C) ...
AGGTGGTGATGCGCCCTTTCTTTAACCGTCCAACCGGGTGGGGCTACGATACGTGCTGGATGCTCTTTGGAGCCCAGTTCATGATCGGCGGAGCCTATACGTTGCTTCACCAGGGCCACGTCCGAATCGATATCCTCTACAACCTCTTTTCTTCCCGGGGCAAATTGATCTTCGATACGGTGGTCTATGCGGTCTTTTTCCTCTTTGTCACGGCCCTCTTCACTTGGGCCGGCGTGACATTTGCCTCCCAAGCCTGGATTGCAGGGGAAAAGCTCTCGACGACGAACTGGTTCTTCCCTTCAGGCCCGATCAAGACCGTGATTCCCCTCGGTTATGCCCTCCTCGGCCTTCAGAGCATCGCGGAGATCCTCCGAAACCTATCGCGTCTTCGAAAGGAGGGGAAGGGATGAGCCCAGAGCAGATAGCCTCGATCATCATGTTCTTTCTCCTTCTGGCGATCGTCATCGGCGGGGTTCACCTCGCCTTCGCCTTGATGTTCATCGGCCTGGTCTTCGGTCTGATCTTCCAAGGCCCCTCCATCTTCCCCATGGCCATGCTTCAGACCTTCGATGTCATGGAGAGCGAAATCCTGATCGCCGTTCCCCTCTTCGTTTTCATGGGAACGATCCTCGAACGAAGCGGAATCGCCGAGAAGGTCTACCAAACCCTTTACGAGCTCTTTGGCCCTGTCCGTGGGGGCCTGGCCATCGCCACCATTGTCACCTGTACGATCTTCGCGGCCTGTACGGGAGTCATCGCCGCCACGGTGACGGCCATGACACTTATCGCCATTCCATCGATGCTGAAACGAAATTACAGTAAATCCCTGGCAAGCGGCGTGGTTTGCGCAGGAGGGAGCCTGGGAATCCTGATCCCTCCAAGCGTCATGCTTGTCATGTATGGCCCCATGGCCAACCTTTCCGTGGCGAAGCTCTTTGCTGCCGCCCTTTTTCCGGGCCTTCTCCTCTCGCTTCTTTATCTTATCTACATCGTGTTGCTCTGTCTCTTTAAACCCGAGACGGCTCCCGCCATCCCGGTGGAGGAGAGACCGGGCTTCGGAATTAAGATGCTTAAGAATACGGTCATTTACATGTTGCCGTCTGCCATACTGATCATTGCAGTCTTGGGCTCTATCATCGGAGGCATTGCCTCTCCTACCGAAGCCTCGGGAGTGGGGGCCTTCTGCGCCCTCGTTTTGGCTGCGGTCTACCGCAAGTTAACCTTCCAATACCTGAAAGAGGCCGCCTACTCCACATTGATTGTGACGGCCATGGTCTTTTTCATCATTTTGGGAGCGGGGATTTTTAACGCTGTCTTTCTCTATCTCGGCGGTGGGGCCTTGGTTCGGGACCTTCTGATCGGCTTACCCTTCGGCAAGTGGTTCATCCTGGGAACGATGATGTTCATCCTCTTCATAGGAGGGTTCTTTATCTCCTGGCAAGCCCTCCTCTTCATCGTGGTTCCCATCTTCTTGCCGGTTGTTTCGTCCTTGGGTTTCGATCCTCTGTGGTTTGCTCTCCTCGTTTGCGTGAACCTTCAGATGTCGTTCCTGACCCCTCCCTTTGCTTACGCCATCTTTTTCGTAAAAGGCGCTGCACCGCCCGAAGTGACTACCTGGGATATCTACAGGGGGGTTGTTCCCTTTGTATCGTTGCAGGCCTTGGGACTCCTGATCTGCATTCTTTTCCCTGAAATCATTCTTTGGCTCCCGCGAGTAACCCTCGGAGCCGGCGGCAGGTAAGAGGAGAGATAAAGTGGGTGAAAGATTGAAAGAAAAAGTGGCCCTGGTAACAGGAGCGGGTTCGGTCGGCCCTGGCTGGGGAAACGGAAAGGCGACGGCCGTTCTGTTCGCCCGTGAGGGCGCCAAGGTTTTTGGAATCGATATCAACCTCGATGCAGCCGAAGAAACTCGATCGATCATCGACCAAGAGGGTGGTACGTGTGCGGTGATGAAGGTCGACGTATCGAAGGCCGATGAGGTTCAATCCATGGTTGAACGCTGTATCGGGACCTTTGGACGCATCGACATCCTCCACAACAATGTCGGCATCGTCGTCGTGGGGGGTCCGGTAGAGACGGATGAGTCGACTTGGGATCATGTGATGGCCGTCAACTTGAAGAGCATGTTCCTGACCTGTAAGTATACGATTCCCCATATGGAGCGCTCGGGGGGCGGGGTCATCCTCAACGTCTCTTCGATCGCTGCCATCCGCTACACGGGGATCCCCTACATCACCTATTATGCGAGCAAAGCAGGGATCCTCGGCCTGACGCAGGGCATTGCGCTGCAATATGCGTCGAAGAACATCCGTTGCAACGCCATTCTCCCGGGCCTTATGGATACGCCTCTCATCCGCGAACCCCTCAAGGAATTCTATGCACACGGTGACATCGAGGCCATGATCGAGATTCGAAACCGTCAATGCCCTACCGGCAAGATGGGAGATGCCTGGGACGTGGCCCATGCGGCCTTGTTTCTGGCCTCGGATGAGGCAAAATACATCACAGGAGCCCAAATCGTTGTGGATGGCGGCTTGAGCTGCAAGTGCGTTTAGACGTCATGGAAGCGGGAGGGATAAGGATGATGAGGTTGCAAGATCGGGTGGCCATTGTCACAGGAGGGGCAAGAGGGATCGGGCGGGCCTGTGCCTTGGCTCTGGCAAGGGAAGGCGCGGACATCGCAATTGCGGACCTTCTCCCCATGGACGAAACCCTTCGCGCCATTGAAGCCTTTGGAAGGCAGGGTCTCGGGATCAAAACCGATGTGACAAGGAAGAACGAGGTTCACCCTATGGTCGAAGAGGTGGTGAACCGCTTTGGAAAGATCGACATCCTGGTCAATAATGCTGGGACTTGTGCACGCGTTCCTCTCGAAGAGCTCACGGAGGAACTTTGGGATCGGGACGTCAATACCATTCTGAAAGGCACCTTTCTCTTCACCCAGGCGGTTTACCCCCATATGAAAAAGAACCGCTATGGGAAGATCATCAATATTGCATCCATTTCCGGCCGGATCGGCGGAGCGGTTTCGAAGGCGGGAGAGGGAATCGAAGGCAAAAGGGGCCGATCGGGCCCAGGCTATGCAGCCGCAAAAGGGGGCGTCATCGCTTTCACCCGCTGGGTGGCAAAGGACGCCGGATGTTACGGCATCTACGTGAACGCGATAGCCCCCGGCGGCATCGATACGGAGATGACGAAGGGCTACGTCTACCCCATCGAAGAACTGCCCATCTCGAGAATGGGAAGACCGGAGGACGTAGCCGAGGCGGTGGTCTTTTTTGCCTCCGATGCCTCCAACTACGTCACGGGCCAAACCCTCAACGTCGACGGAGGGTGGGTGATGAGTTGACCCGTCCGTTGCATGACGGAGCCCCGGAAAGCATGCCTCAGAGGCCATGTCGAGGGGGTTTCGTTGACACGTGAGCGGTTATCGCAGACTCCGCCAAGGCTCAGGTCCGGCAGAGGTAACGGAACTTGGTATTGAACCTCCTCAAGGTGCCGCTACAAGCCCTCTCTGGCGTCCTAACCGGGACCTTCAAGCAGGATTTATTGCAACATTAGGGTCGACTCCTTCATCTTCGCCCCAAGTGCTTCCTTGATGAGATACAGCCATCGATCAAAGGGACCTGTCGAGAAGGGAGGAAACATGTTATAAGAAACCGGCGATCCTCCCTGGTGGGGGGCATCACCGATTTCGACAGGAGGTCAGGTCATGAAGGTTTATCGCGTTGCAGTGATTCCGGGGGATGGCATTGGGCCGGAGGTGACGGAAGTGGCTTTGGAAGTCTTGGAGAAGGCAGCCGAGAAGATCGGTCAATGCCGTCTCGAATGGGTTCGGTTTCCTTGGGGATCAGACTATTATCTTCAACATGGGGCCATGATGCCTTCGGACGCCTTGAAAATCCTGAAGGATTTCGACGCCATCTACCTGGGCGCTATCGGCGACCCGCGGGTCCCGGACCATATAAGCCTCGAACTCCTTCTCGCCATACGGAAAGGGTTTGATCAGTACATCAATCTCAGGCCTATCAAGCTCCTCGAGGGGGTGGACTGTCCCCTTCGTATCGAGCCCAATAGGGTGATCGACTTCGTCGTCGTCAGGGAGAATACGGAGGGGGAATACAGCCGCTTGGGAGGCCGCTTCAAGCAAGGAACCGATGAGGAGACAGCCATTCAACTTGCGGTCTTTTCACGGAAGAGAACCCGCGAGGTCATTCGCTACGCCTTTGAGCTTGCACGAAAACGTCAGGCAAAATCAAAAGAGGCTCCCCGTCCCCTGGTCACGAACTGCACCAAGTCCAATGCCCTCAACTTCTCGATGGTGATGTGGGATGAGGTTTTCGAGGAAGTGGCAGCCTCCTATCCGGATGTGCACACGGACAAGGCGATGGTCGACGCCATAACGATGTGGATGGTTCGAAAACCCGACTACTACGACGTGATCGTGGCCTCCAACCTCTTCGGAGATATCATCACCGACCTGGGAGCGGCGATTCAGGGCGGCATGGGGCTTGCGGCAGGAGCGAACATCAATCCGGAACGGAGGTATCCCTCCATGTTCGAGCCGATCCATGGATCTGCTCCCAAGTACAAAGGACAGAACCGATCCAACCCCATGGCTGCCATCTGGTCCGGTGCGATGATGCTCGATTTCCTCGGAGCCAAGGAAGAAGGTGCCCTGGTCATGAATGCCCTCCAGGGGGTCCTTCGTGAAAGAAAGGTTCGAACCTACGACCTTGGCGGAACCGCCACCACCACGGAGGTCGGCCGCGCCATCTGCGAAGCCATGAAGCGCAAAGAGTCGTAAGCCCAAAGCACGAAGGGCTGACTCGAATACCTTGAGCAATGTTCTGGATCCCATAACACCTCAGCTTCGAGGAACCATGTTTCTCTTTGCATCTTTGCCGCCGGAGAGGGGCCCCTTCGTCCTCCCATTTCAGAACGCGGGTCGTTTTGACAGAGGGGCAAGGGAAGTAGGCCGAAGTAGTCCTCGTAGCACGGATTGGAATGGCGGAGGGGCACCGTTGGGTCCGGCAAAAAAGAGGTATCCGCCGCTGAAATGCTGCGGGTTAGAGACGTCTCTCCCCACCCCTTAACTGACGTATTAAGGGTTCCCAGAAAAAAAGACTTGACAAAAATTGTGGTTTTGTTATGAGTAGAGAGGTTTTGGGCAGCCCAAAACGAGCGGCCCGAAGAAAAGGAGACCATGAGCGATGAAAAAGACGAACGAATCGTTGTTATCCGAGAGATTGAAACACGTACCCCAAGGACCTTTCAATACCCATCCCATTTTTGTGCAGAAGGCCAAAGGAGCCATCATCACGGACGTGGAAGGGAAAGAGTACGTCGATTTCGCAGGGGGTATCGGCGTGGAGAACGTCGGCCATTGCGACGAGGCCGTTCTCGAGGCCATTCGGGATCAGATCGAGCATTACATCCACCCCTGCTTCCATGTAGCGATGTACGAGCCTTACGTGGAGCTTGCCAAGCGGCTCAACGAACTGACTCCGGGATCGTTTCCCAAGAAGACCATGTTCGCCAACAGCGGAGCCGAAGGGGTGGAGAATGCCATCAAGATCGCCCGTCACGCGACCGGACGTCCCGCCACCATCGCCTTTGAGGATGCCTTTCACGGCCGAACGCTTCTCGCCCTGAGCCTCACGAGCAAGAATAAACCCTACAAGTTCGGGTTTGCTCCCTACGCGCCCGAGATCTACCGCATGCCTTACGCCTACTGCTATCGGTGTGCCTTCGGCCTGGAATATCCTTCGTGTGAAATCCGCTGTGCCTATTTTCTCAGGGACTTTTTCCACACCCACATCGCCGCGGAACAGGTGGCCTCCCTCATTGCCGAGCCGGTGCTGGGAGAGGGAGGGTTTGTCGTTCCGCCCAAAGAGTACTTCAAGGTCCTCTCGAAAATCTGTAAGGACAACGGCATCGTCTTTATCGCCGATGAGGTTCAGACGGGCTTCGGCCGGACAGGAAAGATGTTCGCTATTGAACATTACGAGGTGGAACCCGATCTGATCGTCACGGCCAAATCGATCGCGGCCGGCCTGCCTCTAAGCGGTATAACGGGAAGGGCCGAACTGATGGATCATCCTCAGGTTGGAGGTCTCGGAGGAACCTATGGCGGAAATCCCGTGGCTTGCCGGGCTGCCCTGGCGGTCCTCGAACAGTTCGAGAAGAAGGGTCTTCTTCAGAGGGCTCAGCAAATCGGTAAGAAGGTCTTTGACCGCTTTGAAGACTTCCAAAAAGAATTTCCCGTGATCGGCGATGTGCGGGGGCTTGGAGCTATGGTGGGTATGGAGTTGGTCGTCGACCGCAAGACCAAAGAGCCCGCGACCGCCCTAACGAAACAGCTCGTCGCACGGTGCCGTGAGAAAGGACTGCTGTTGATTTCCGCGGGAACCCACTCGAACATCATCCGAACGCTGATGCCCTTGGTCATCACCGACGAGGAGCTCGAAAAAGGGCTCTCCATCATTGAAGAAGCCCTGGGGGAGCTGTGCTCAACGTAACATGAATGGGAGGATCCGGGAAGCGAGCCGAGACTTCTTCTTTTGGCCAAGGGGTTTTGTTTGGAACGAAAGGGGGGATCCAAAGGACCTAAAATGACAAGAGGGATGGAAGAGGCGAAACGGGCGGAAGGAACCACTCAAACCTGAAGGAGGTGTGATCATGCAAAAGCAAACTTTCAAGAGATGGTCGTTTCTCATCGTTGTGCTTTTCTTGACATTCATGGTGGTAGCTCTTCCGGTTAAGGGACAAGAAAAGAGGGATTATTTCAAGGTGGGTGTGGTCACCTCACTATCGGGTGAGCTCGTCTTCGGCGGTACGGTCACCAAACGAGGCTACGACATGTGGGCTGATACGGTGAACGGTCTGGGAGGCATCGAGATCGGTGGCAAACGCTACAAGGTGCAACTCATCTATGCAGACGATCAGAGCACACCGGCCACGGCAGCCGTCGCGGGCGAACGGTTGATCACCCAGGAAAAGGTGGACTTCATATTGGGCCCTTATGCAAGTGGACCCACCCTTGCCCTGGCCCCGATCACCGAAAAATACAAGATGCCCCACATCACAGGATCTGCGGAATCCCCTTTGATCTGGCTCAAAAAGTTTAAATACACCTTCGGAACGATCCCTTCCGTCAATCTCACCGCTCAGGGGATCATTCGAACCCTGGCCGAGGATGTCTCGCCCAAACCCAAAACGATCGGGATCCTCGGTATCGACGATCCCTTCTCGAAGTTCACGGCTGAGGCCTTCAAGGTCGCATCCGAAAAACTTGGTCTCAAGGTCGTCAAATACGAGATCGTCCCGGAGGGGAGCGACTATACGCCCTCTATCAGCGCCATCAAGGCCCTCAACCCCGATATCTTTGCCATGGGCAACCATGAAAAGGCCGCCATCGAGATGATGAAGATCGCCAAGGAGCTGAAGTTCAATCCCAAGGCTTTCGTCCAGCATTATGGGATGACGACTCCCGACTTCCGGAAAGGTCTAGGCAAGGATTGCGAGTACGTCTTCGGCAACGCGGTCTGGACACCGAACATGAAGCACCAGTCGACAATTCTTTTTAAGACCGCCAAAGAGTATACCGATGCCTTCAAGGCCAAGTTCAAAACCGACCCCGACTACACCGAGGCAGGCTCCACGGCAGCGGGCATCGCGTTTCAGGAAGCCCTCCGTATGATCAACGCGACCCCGCCGCTGACCGATGCCCAGAAAGATGCTCTCATTGGAGCTCTCGAGAAACTGGACATCATGACCTTCTACGGCCAGATCAAGTTTGCAACCTCGGGAGAATCGTACCATTGTAATGCGGGACTTCAGCCCGTTGCCCTTCAGTACCAGGGAGGGGTGACGGTCGAGGTGGGGCCTGGCAAACTCCGGGTCGTACCTCCCAAATACCCGACTCCACCATGGGATAAGCGGTAGAGACAGGGGCGAACGTCAGGAGGGTCAGGGAAAAGGGATGGCTCCCCGAAAGGGGCTTTTCACCTGGCCCTCACTCTCAACCGTAGCATTCACCACAGCAGGCCTTTTATGGAACTTTTTCTTCAGACCCTGATTGACGGACTTCTGATCGGCGGCCTCATCATCGTTGTGGGGATCGGTTTTTCCCTCTGCTTCGGGGTCATGCACATCGTCGATTTTGCAGTGGGCGAGTGGGTGATGGTGGGCGCTTACACGGGGTTTATTTTCGTCAAATACTTCGGTCATGACCCGATGACCTACCTTCCGATCATCTTTCTCATCTTCTGCGCCCTGGGATGGCTGATCTATCCTCTCATCTACCGGGCGGTGAGCGGCAAACGGCATAACCCCGTGCTCATGGGGCTCGTCTTCACCTTCGGCCTCTCCATCCTCGCCAAGGGCGGTGCCCTCTCCGTCTGGGGGTATCATATCCAATCGATCAGCACATGGCTTTCCGGCAAGAGCTTGGACGTGGTTGTAGCGACGGTGCCTGCTTTGCGCTTTGCGGGTTTCGTTTTTGGAATCCTCGTTACCCTTTTTTTTATGCTCTTCCTTTACAAGACGAAATTCGGTGTGATCATCCGGGCCACGGCCCAGGACCGGGATACGGCAAGCCTTCTTGGTGTGGATGTCCGGAGGGTGGGAGGGTTGGTTTACAGTCTCTACGCAGGAATGACCGGAATGTCAGGCATCTTGATCGGAGCTCTCTTCTCCATTCATGCGGCCATGGGAGCCAAATACTCTACCTTGGCCTTTTTTGTCGTCGTTCTGGCTGGAATGGGATATGTGCCGGGGGTGATCATCGCTGCTCTGGTGCTTGGTCTTCTCCAGTCCTTTGTAGGCGTCTATATCGGAGGCCGCTACACCCTGGTGGCCCTTTTCATGGTGATGTATGGTGTCCTGCTCATCACGCCAAAGGGCATATTGAGGAGAGGGATCTGAATGGCTGAAAAGTTGAACCGGCGTCTGGGGCTGCCTATCGCCCTTCTCATCGTTTGTTTGATCCTGCCCTTCTTCCTCTCTCCCCTCTGGATCCGGATCACCACCGAGGTCCTCATGTGGGCCGCTCTGGCCCAGAGCTGGAACATCATCGGCGGCTACACGGGTTATCTTTCTTTTGGCCATGGAGCCTTCTTCGGCCTTGGCGCTTATGTCACGGGCATTCTCATGGTCCATCTGGGATGGCCTTTCGGAATCGGCCTTCTCGCCTCAGGGATCCTAGCTGCCCTGCTCGCCTTGGTCATCGGCTATCCCACGTTGCGGCTCCGGGGAGCCTACTTTGCCATTGCCACCTGGGCCTTTGGTGAGATGATCCGTCAGATTGCCATCATCCTCGAGATCACAGGCGGGGCTTTCGGCATGCAACTCCCCTCCTACCTCAACCTCCCCTTTTTCTACTATCTCATGCTGGGCATCACCGCCCTGACCTATTTGACAACCCACATCCTTCTCGAACGAGCCCGTTTCGGCCTCAAACTCCTCGCCATCCGAGAACAAGAGGAGGCCGCAGAGATGGTCGGCGTCGATACGGTCTCGATCAAAATGGAGGCCTTTGCCCTCAGCGCCTTCTTCCCCGGGGTGATCGGAGGCATCAACGCCTATTGGGTCACCTACATTCACCCTGACAGCGTCCTGGGGGCACAACTGACCGATTTCATGGTGGTCATGGCCTTCCTGGGAGGCATCGGCTCCCTTTGGGGACCTTTTCTCGGGGCGGTCCTCGTTCAATTGGTTCAGCGTGTGCTGTGGCTCGTCTGGGGCGAGGGAACGTTCTACCTCGTCATTATTGGAGGGGCCATCTGCGCGGTCGTCCTTTTCATACCCAATGGCCTGATCGGGCTGATGGAGGCCCGCATCTTCTCCCCCCGAGAAGCCCTCGGCCAGTGGCGAAAGGCGATCAAGTGGTAAGATGATGATTCTTGAAGCGATCGATCTGACGAAATCCTTCGGCGGCGTCATGGCGATCAACCACCTCTCCCTCCAGGTGGAGAAGGGGATGATCCTCGGATTGATCGGGCCCAACGGCAGCGGTAAAACGACCTTTTTCAACCTGGTCACCGGGCTCTACAGGCCTGACGGGGGAAAAGTGATCTTTCATGGGAAAGAGATCACGGGCCTTCGTCCCCACCGCATCTGCGGTCTCGGAATCGGCAGGACGTTCCAGGTTCCGGCGCCTTTTGGCAAGATGACGGTCCTCGAGAACGTCATGGTGGGAACGTTTGTGCATGCCAGCACCATGAAGGCTGCACGGAAGCTTGCCCTGGAGATTCTCGAGAAAGTGAGGCTGGACGATAAGGCGGACCAGTTGGTGTTAAACGTCACCCTGGAAGATCGGAAACGCCTCGAACTGGCCCGGGCCCTGGCGACGAAACCCTCTCTTCTCCTTCTCGACGAGGTCATGTCCGGACTGACACCTGCAGAGGTGAAGGCCTCGATTGAGCTCATCCGGGAGCTCCGAACCGAGGAGCTCACTCTCATCGTGGTCGAACACATCATGGATGTGATCCTGTCCCTTTGCGATCGGATCGCCGTCCTCGATTACGGTCAAAAGATCGCCGAAGATATACCCGATCGTATCGTCAACAACCCGGAAGTGATCAAAGCCTATTTGGGAGAGCGTTACCGTGCTTGAGATCAAGGATGTCACGGTCAGCTATGACATAGCCACCGCCCTTTGGAACGTTTCTCTCTCCGTTTCCGAAGGGAAGATCGTCTCCATCATCGGCTCGAACGGAGCGGGAAAGAGCACCACCCTCCGAACCATTTCAGGAGTGATCCACCCGAGGGCGGGAACCATCCACTTTGACGGAAAGAGGATCGACCACCTTCCTCCCCATCAGATCGCGCGGCTCGGGATCTCTCACGTTCCCGAGGGACGTAAGATCTTTCCTTTTCTCTCGGTGATGGAGAATCTGACCATGGGCGCCCTTCCCGTAAAGGATCCTAAACGCTCAGAGATGCTCTTAAGCTATGTCTTCGAGCTTTTCCCGATTCTTGCCGAGCGTCGAGGCCAGATGGGAGGAACCCTCTCCGGGGGCCAGCAGCAGATGCTCGCCATCGGACGAGGCCTCATGTCGGATCCGAGGATTCTCCTCCTGGACGAACCCTCCCTCGGCCTTGCGCCGATCATTGTGGACTCCCTTTTCGATGTCATTCTGAGGCTTAACCGGGAGGGACGGACCCTTCTTCTTGTGGAACAGAACGCCTACCGTTCCCTCGAGCTCGCCCATTACGCCTATGTCCTTGAAACGGGCCGAATCACCCTCGAAGGCGAAGCCGCGATGCTGATCGATCATCCCCATGTGAAAAAAGCCTATTTAGGAAGATAAACCATCCTTAGGAGGAAAACAGCGCGACATGGATAAGGATTCTCATCTCATTTTGCAGAGGACCCCGAAAGAGGCGATCGAAAAAGGGATCACGGTGATCACTCGAGGGGAAGGGGTTTGGGTCTTTGATCAGGAAGGGAGACGCTATCTCGATCTCGTTGCGGGTGTAACGCGGCCCGTTCATGTGGGCTATGGACGAAAAGAGATGGCTCAGGCCGTTTACGACCAGATCTGTAAGCTTCCGTACTTTACGCCCATGCACTTTGCCAACGAACCGGCCATAGCCCTGGCGGAGGTCCTTTCGAAAATCGCTCCGGGCCGGATCAAGAAGTTCACTTTTGTTTGCGACGGATCAGAGGCCGTGGAAACGGCCATCAAGCTTGCGAGGCATCATCACTATTTCAAGGGGGAAACCAAACGGTTCAAGGTCATTTCGAGAAGGGGGGCCTATCATGGCGTCACGGCCGGAGCCCTTCGGGCCCTGGGCACGGTCCTGCCCATGCGGCAGATCATGGAACCTCTTCTACCGGGTACGGTCTTTGTGGAATCGCCCTACTGTTATCGCTGTCCCCTTCATCTCACCTATCCTGCCTGCGACGTGGCTTGTGCCCGAGATGTGGAACGGGTCGTTCAGTTCGAGGACCCCGAGCAGGTCTCCGCCTTCATAGGAGAGCCGATCCAGCAGGGATTCGGTGCCTATGCACCGCCCAAAGAGTACTGGAAGATCATCCGGGACATTTGCGACCGCTACGGCATCCTCCTCATCGTCGATGAGGTCATCTGCGGCTTCGGCAGAACGGGAAAATGGTTCGGGGTCGAGCACTTCGACATCGAACCCGACATCATCACCATGGCCAAAGGGATATCGAGCGGCTACGTGCCACTGGGAGCCGTGGGCTGCACCGAGGAGGTGATGAAACCCGTCTCCGTCTTCCATCATCTCCATACCTATGGAAATCACCCTGTCTCCTGTGCCGCGGCCCTGAAGAACCTCGAGATCATGGAGCGGGAGGGCCTTGTCGAAAAGGCACGGGAAAGGGGAATCTATTTTCTCGAAAGGCTCAGAACCCTCGAAGGCCATCCTATCGTGGGCGAGGTGAGAGGAACGGGCCTTTGGACCGCCATCGACCTGACGCTGGATAAGAAGACGAAGGCCCTCTTCCCCCAAGACCGCATGAACCGTATCATTGAGAGAGCCAAAGCGAAGGGACTGATCATCAAAACCATGGGCCATGCCCTCGAATTCGCTCCCCCCCTTATCATCGATCGATCCGAAATCGACCTCGCCGTCGAGATCCTGGACGAGTGCATCCGCGAGGAAAGCTCGTCTGTCAGATCGCCTTGAAAAGAGGGCCAAGTTGATATACGATGATACGGTTCCAGGAGCTTCTGCCCCTACATGCTGAACTTCCAAGGAGCGAATCATGTCATCTGGACAAGGGATGACTTCCCATCCTGTTGCTGAGGTACGAACCCTTTTTGCAATCGCCGAGCTTTCGCATCCCCAAAAACGGTTGCCCCATCTCAAAGATTACTTCAACGAGGTGAGCGCCATTCTTGCCCGGGAGTTCCCGATCCATTATTCGGCTCTGATTCTAAGAGATCCGAAAAAGGATTCCCTTTCCGTTGAGGCTTGTTTCGGTCAAGGGATCGAGGGGATTGAAAGCCATCCCCGCTCGTGCGGGGTCCAACAAGGAGCGATCGGCAAGGCTCTCCAATGCCAGGAGCCTGTGGTCATCCGAGATCTCGCACGGGAACCTCTTTATGAAGCGTGGGTGAAAGGGCGAGGCGAGACCATTCCCATACGGATCCCTTTGCTCTGTTTTCCCTTGATCGGCGAGGAGACCCCTCTGGGGGTCATCAACATCGAACCTCCGTATGGCCAAGATAAGGCCTTACTCAGAGACCTTCAGTTTCTCCAGGCGGTTGCGGCGCTTCTCGCACCGATGGTGAAGAGCTATCAAGAAAAAAAGGCCGGACCCCTTGCGCGTCACGAGAGTCAGAAGTTACGATTTCCTGGGTTGGAGGACGTTTTGAGCGAGCGGGTCGGGGAGCTCCTGAACAAGATCGATCCCTATGCCAAGACCAAGGCCGGAGCCGATCTTTTTGACGACGTCGTGAGACTCGTTGAGCGGATTCTCATCAAGTCGGCCTTAGAGAGGGTGAACTACGTTCAGGTCGCCGCGGCCGAGCTTCTCGGGATCAACCGAAACACCCTCCGAAAAAAGATCAAGGACCTGAAGATCAAACTCCCCTGACCGAAAAGAAACCCATCGCCCAAACGAAGAGGAATGCGAATGATGCTCGAAATGGAGAACACGGAGGCGATCAAAACCCTCTCTCAGCAATGGGGATGCTCCCTTTTTGGTGTCACTACCCTTCAAGCCCTAAAGAGGGATGATCTTTGCCTGCTCCCCTCCACGGTAGAAAGGCTACCCTTTGCGCTTTCTTTGGGATTTCATCTTTCGGATGCGATTCTCGAAGAGATCGACGACCGGCCTACCCCCCTCTACTTTCAGCACTATCAGAGGGTCAATATTCTCCTCGATACGGTGGGTCTCGTCGTCACGTCCAGGATTCAGGGAATGGGTTACGAGGCCCTCGCCATCCCGGCTTCCCAAATTGTGGACTGGAAAAACCAGAAGGCCCACCTTTCTCACAAACACGTGGCAAGGGCCGCCGGCCTCGGATGGATCGGACGAAACAATCTCCTGGTGAACGAACGATTCGGATCCCGAATCCGGCTCGTCACGATTCTCACCAACCTCCCGTTAACGTTGAGCACCCCTACGTCAACGGACTGCGGAAGCTGTCGGGCCTGCATCTCGGTCTGCCCGGTCGGGGCCATTTCGGAACGGCCCGAAGATTTCGATCACCTTCGATGCTATGAGCAATTGAAGGTCTTTTCAAAAACCCTCCATTTCAGTCATAATATCTGTGGGGTCTGCGTAAAAGCCTGTCGCGGCCGCGGCAAAGGCTCTTACGCCCAAACGAACCCGGGGTGAAACGTCTTTCCCGAAACGTACGAGCCCCGACCGAATCACCCCAAAAAAAGCGGTTTCCGAGATTCCATGGCGACATACGACGTGATCGTGGTGGGAGGAGGCCATGCCGGCATCGAGGCGGCTCTGGTCTCGGCCCGATTGGGCCACCCAACCCTTCTCCTCACCCAGAATGTGGACCAAATTGGTTATATGTCGTGCAATCCTGCTGTGGGTGGCCTGGCAAAGGGTCATCTCGTCAGGGAGATCGATGCCCTGGGAGGCGAGATGGCGAAGGCGACGGACGAGACAGGCATTCAGTTCCGGCAACTCAACACGGGAAAGGGTCTTGCGGTTCGTTCCTCCCGGGCCCAGGTTGACCGGCAGCTCTATCGCCTCCGAATGAAGCGGGCCGTTGAGGAGCAAAAAAACCTCTTCATCAAGCAGGCCACCGTCGAAAAGATCCTTGTTGAGGGCAGCCGGGTCGTGGGAGTCGAAACCCACCTCGGCGAAGTGCTCTCGACAAAGACGCTCATCCTTGCACCTGGAACCTTTCTGAACGGCCTGGTTCACATCGGCCTCACCCACTTCCCTTCGGGAAGGATGGGCGACCCTCCCTCTGTGGGCTTGTCGGAGTCGCTCCGGGCCTTGGGATTCCGGATGGGGCGTCTCAAAACAGGAACCACACCCAGACTCGACGGTCGAACCATCGACTTTTCAAGGCTTCCGGCTCAACACGGGGACGAACCTCCTCAACCCTTTTCCTTCTCCACCCAAAAGATCGAGACCGAACAAGTCCCCTGCTATATCACCTATACCAATCCCACGACTCACGGAATCATCCGAAGCGGTCTCGATCGCTCACCTCTTTACCGGGGCGTAATCAAAGGGATCGGTCCCCGGTACTGCCCTTCCATTGAAGACAAGGTGGTGCGATTTGCCGACAAAGAAAGGCACCAGATCTTTCTCGAGCCCGACGGTCGCGAAACGACGGAGATCTATCCGAACGGGATTTCAACAAGCCTTCCCCTTGACATCCAGATCAAGATGCTTCGCTCGATCGAGGGATTGGAAGAGGTCGAGATCATCCGGCCGGGTTACGCCGTCGAATACGATTTCGTCGATCCCACGGAGCTCAAACCCACCCTTGAAACGAAACGGATCCGAGGGCTTTTCCACGCGGGTCAGATCAACGGCACCTCAGGTTATGAGGAGGCGGCGGCCCAGGGCCTGATCGCAGGGATCAATGCCGCGCTCCTCGTCCGCAGCCGACCTCCTTTTATCCTGAAACGATCCGAGGCCTATATTGGCGTGCTCATCGACGATCTTGTCACAAAAGGAACAACGGAACCTTATCGCATGTTTACCTCTCGCGCCGAGTACCGGCTTTTCTTGAGAGAGGACAATGCGGACCTCCGACTGATGGAAAAGGGCTACGAGTTGGGTCTCGTTGAGGAGCGTCTCTACAGAAATCTCCTTCAAAAGAAGACCGCCATTCACGAGACCCTCGGTCGTCTCTCCTCCCTTCGCTTGAGCCCGACCCAAAAGAATAACGACATCCTCCGTCAGTGGGGAAGCGCACCTTTGAAGAAGGAGATCTCTTACGGTGAACTCCTTCGAAGGCCCGAGATCCACTTCGAGCACATCGTCTCCCTCGATCCCCACCTCGGAGACCTCGGACCCGAGGTCCAGGAGCAGGTGGAGATCGAAATCAAGTACGAAGGCTATATCCGAAGGCAACTCGAACAGATCGAACGGTTCCGAAGGCTTGAAGAGATCCCTTTCCCGAAGGATTTCGATTTCGCCTCCCTCGTGGGTCTATCCACCGAGGTAAGGGAGAAGCTTGTGAGGATCAGGCCCGTCTCCCTGGGCCAGGCCTCGAGGATCTCGGGCGTCACCCCTGCGGCCCTCTCCATCTTGATGGTCAACCTGAAGAAACAGGGACATCTCTGACTTTCCCCGCCAGTTCCGTTACGAAGCTCCAGACCCTTCTTTCGAGGCTGCCCCAGCTGCCGAGCCCTCTGACGGGCAGGACAATCCTTGCCGATCCCTCAAAAACATGCTACGTTATGAGGTGAAGGAGGTCGTAACATGCCGATTTACGAATACCACTGTACCGAGTGTGACCACGAATTTGAAAAGCTTGTCTTCAGGACCTCGGAAGAGATCGTTTGTCCCAAATGCGACAGCCGAAAGGTCAGCCGAATGATGTCCGCTTGTGCCTTCTCCGTTGGTGGAAAGTTCACAAGCACCGCAGGCTCCTCTTGCGGTAGTTGTTCGTCAAGCAGTTGCTCGTCCTGTGGATCGAAGTAAGGGCATTAGAAACAAAGGGAAACCGGTATCCCTTTCTCTTCAAAACGCCTTTTCAATTCCCGACCGTATAGGCTAAAAAACCCGTCTTCGAGGTATTGATCAAGACCTGCCCTTCGATAGAAACCTTTCACACGCCCCGAGTAGTTTAGCCGATCGATCAGGACCTCGTCGACGCACCCCTCCAGTAGTGCTACCAGCCTTTCGGGATCAAGGGGAAGCATGGGGCCGATGAACCCATAGGTTCGTACACCTTCCCGGTGAAGGACCCGAAGGGTTTCGATCCGGGATGGGATGGAAGAGGAATGGGGCTCAAAAAGGCGCCTCATCCTCTCGTCATCCGTGGTGACCGAGAGACCGACCTCGATCCTCTCGAAACTCTTGAAAATCTCAAGGTCCCTCAGACAAAGGGGCGAGCGGGTGAGGACATGGACCGAGCAGGGATGCTTCTGCAAGACCTCGAGACATCGCCGCGTCAATTCGTATCGTCTCTCGACGGGCTGATAGGGGTCGGTCACCGAGCTGAAGATGACGGAGATCTCCCTCGCCCTTCGTAACTGCCTTTTCAGAACTTCGGCCGCGTTGATCTTCACATCGACGAACTCACCCCACGGTTCGTTGTGGCCGGAAAACCGTTTCATGAAGCTCGCATAGCAGTACCGGCAGCCATGCCCGCATCCTCGATAGGGGTTGATGGCGTAATCGAACCCTTCGATACCGGTTCTTGTGAGGATCGTCTTGCAGAAGATCTCTCGGATGATCATGAAAACAGCATGAAGAGCAGGCCCCCGGCTCAAGACGCCGGGCTGGAAGGAAACTGCCGGCTCTGGAGAGGGCACCGGACCTTAGAACCCTTTAAGGGTAAAAATCCCCCCGGGATGGGAATGAATCCTTTGAAAGACCTCGAAGACATCGAGGGACCCCTCTTTTGCCCTTTGCCAAAGTTGGTACAACTGATGGGCAGAGAGGAAGATGAGGCGATGCCGCGTCAAGAAATCCATCGCTTCCGGAGTGACATCACTCATCCGTTCTCGCTCAGAAAGGGGGTGGTGGACATAGGTGCTCCCGATGATCAGTGTCCTCTCGCCTTCTTTTTTCCCTCTCTCAAATTGAAGGGCCCGCTGGAGTTTCGCATGATTTCCTTCCACTCCCCTTTCGGTCATGAGGATCTCCAGACCGAAGGTGCTTCCGCTACGGGGGATCCTGAGGATTCGATCGATTGTGCCGTAGTCGGCCCCGGTCGTCACCTTGAACCCAAGGTTGCGAAAGATCGTATGGACTGCATCGATGAGGAGGATCTCGCTTTTAGGCCAGAGGAGCGATTCGATCAAGAAAAAATCCTGATCCTTGGACTGGCCCGCCTCCTTCTCCCTCATCCGGTCCAATTCGGCTTTCAGGAAGACCTTGCGGGCCTGCGCCTTCTCCGCCCGCTGCCGATCGATCCGGCTGATCACGAGCATCGCGACGAGACACGCCAGAGGAACAAGGAGCCTCGTTTCCTCCTCAAACCGCAGGGCGCTGTAGATCGCGAAGATGGCAATCAGAAGCTGCAACAAAAGCAGCATGAAACGCCCCCGTCAGAGACCCAATCTCGTCAACGGAATAGATACTCGACCGTCCGGTTCAACATCTTGGCCCCCTTCACCTCGGTTTCGAACAAGGGCAGGATTGCCCTGACGCGGTCTCCGAAGATCTTCCAGATCTCGGCCATGTGCTCGTCCTGCATCTGAACGCGGTTTCGGACGAACTCGGCCGCATCGGCACCGATCTGATCCTTCTGGATCACGCCATTGACGATGACGCCGCCCACGGGGATTCCGAATTCGTGGAACCAGTTGATAAAGCGGGTGATAACGGCGATGGGAAGGCTCTCGGGCAAGGTGACAAAGAAAAAGGCGGTCAAGGCCTCATCGGTCAGAAGTTCCTTCGCACGGGCCATCCGATCTTTGAAGGCCAGTAGATAGTCGAGCAAGGGGTCCTTCTCTTCCTTCTTCGAGAAGGAAAGCATTTCGCGCAAGGATTTGGCCTCTTCACGGCTCTTGAGCATCTTCTCCACCCAGAGGGAATAGACCTTCGACATGCCCAAGAGGCGCCGCGCATTGGCCGTTGGAGCTGTATCAAAGACGTAGAACTCATATTCGTCTTTAAAAATCAGGTCCATCATATTTTCGAACATGGCCGACTCCTCGAAGGCCGGGTTCATTGTTGCCGATTCGATAAACTCCTCGGCCTTGGTAGTAATGTCGGCGAATTTGAGAAACCAGTTGATCTTCTCCCGGATCTCCCTTTTGGATCGCTCGATGGTGTCGCGCGTGTCGATCTCAAAGGCATAGCACTTTTCCTCATCGCACACGACCGCCGCCTTACCAAAGACGTCCTTTTCGAGAAGGTTCGACAGGCTGTGAACCGGATTTGTCGAGGCGAGGAGCGTCTTTTTCCCCTGCTTCGCGGACCAGAGGGCCGCAGCTCCCGCCATCACCGTCTTGCCTACCCCTCCTTTTCCTCCAAAAAAGATGTACTTCAAGCGCGGATGGTCTTTCATGAACTGAGTCATGCTGATCGTGATCTGATCCACGGTTCGCTCCTTCCTTCTTCTCTCCGTGTCCCCGAAACGGAAGTTTTCTCACGCCGCATCGCCAAACATGGCCTTTGCCATCTTCTCGATCATCGCCAGTCCCGTGACGTCCCGTTCCATCTCGGGAACTGAAGCGAGGATCTCCTTTCCGAAGGTTGTCTCGATCACCTTCAGGTAATGGTCCTGCATGGCGAGCCGATTCTTCAGGTATTCGGGGATGTTCTGATTCCTGAGCTCCGCCGGTAAAACCCGATTGATAATGTACCCGCTCAAGGGAACGTCGAATTTCGCAAAGAGCTCGGCCGCCTTGAGGGTGTCCTTGATGACCATCTCCTCGGCCGTGAGGACGAAGAAGAAAGCCGTCTTCTGCTTGTCCGTCAGGATGCTTGAGGACTTGTTGATCCGATCCTTGATGTAGAGGAGCTCCTGGAGAATCGCGTCCTCCTCCAGCTCTTTTTCCCTGCGGATGACGGCCGCCACCTGGTCGTATTCCCTCATCTGTTCCCGCAGGCCCGTTATCTTATCGATCCACGCATCGTAGACCGAGGCCATGCTCAGATAGTAGAGGGCGTGACCGAGGGGGACCAGATCGTAGATGTAGTAGTCGTATCCTCCCTTGACGACGATGTCCACCACTTCGTCAAAGATGGCGCTTTCCTCCATGGCCGGTTCAGCCGCTGCGGCCTGGATATAGCTTTCGATCTCTTCAGGGATCTTGTCCATGCCGTACATGTCAAGGATCTTCTGCCGGATCTCCTGTTGGTACTCTTTGACTCTTCGATCCGCATCGATCTCCTGGGCATAGAGATTGGGCATGATTTCCGTCGGGCCTTTTCCAAAGATATCCCTTTCAAAGATATCGGTGAGCGAAGCCTGGGGATCGACGGAAAAGACAAGGACCCTCTTCCCTTTCTTGGCCAGATAGTAGGCCGTGGCCGCGGAAAAGGTGGTCTTTCCGAGCCCACCCTTGCCTCCAAACATGATGTAACGGCGGTCCGGATACTGTTCGAAAATTTTGGCTAATGAAATGGCAACCACCCCCTTCTGAGTTTATTGAGTTTATTGAGTTAATTGAGTTTATTGGGTTTATTGGGTTAGTTGGGTTTATTGAGTTCATTGAGTTAGTGGGGTTGTTGGGTTGGGTGAGGATGTGGAGTTTATTGGGTACGTTCAGGCCGAGAACCCTGAACCTAAATAGACTCAACAAACTCAATAACCCAAGAAACTCGTTAACCCAATAAATCAATAACCCGATAAACCCAACAACCCTTCAGGCCAGGGCATCGGTTAAGTCCTTCTCCCGGAGCATCCTTCGCTTCCATGTCGAAATCTGTGGAACCACGTAGGGAAGCAGTCTCAAAGAGTAGTAAGGAGGCAGGATCGGCACGCCTAACATGTCTCCCATGGTGATGAGAATGAAGAGGTGCTCCATGCTGGCCCGGGTCTTGAGGGCAAACCGAGCCGAGTCATGGGCTGCCACGCCATAGACGAACTCCTTGATCGCTCCGAGGAAGCCGCCCTTCTTCTTTTTCTCTTCTTCGGCCATACACTTTTCTCCCTTGTCCTTATGAATCTTCTTAAAAAAAACGACCAACACCTCCCTCTCCTGCCTTGACGGGAGAGGGCCGGGGTGAGGGTGCCGTTTTAGATTCGCCCCCTCACCTCAATCCTCTCCCATCGGGGAGAGGAAGATTCATTTTCCCTCTTTTCCTCCAGTCAATATGAGTCTGGAGGGGCTGAGAATTTTCAGCCCCCAAAGCGACCGCCAATCCTCCCCATGGCATCAAGGTCAAAAGGCCTCCGTCTCCGGGGGAAAAGCTTTTTCTTTCCTTCGCCTTTCACGTTCCTCTCGATTACGCTTTGGCCGGCGCCGGTGCTCCTTTCGCCGCTCGATAACGTTGGAAAGCCCTCACCCCTTCCGTCGCCAAAACAAAGGCGGCAACGACCAGGAAGAAACCTACGATGCCCATGAGCGTATTGCCAACGAGGGCTTCCCCTGACACAGCTCCGCTGAAGACCTTTTGAAGCAGATTATAGGAGGTGTAGAGAAGGGCGGCCACCGTCGTCACAAACATGAAGATCATTGGATAAAACGCATAGGCGGCCGACTTGCCCTCCGATAAGAGGTAGGCTGTCACCAACATCAACGCCAGGGAAGCCATCAATTGATTCGCGCCTCCAAACAATACCCACAGATATTGCCACCATCCCGTCAAAACTAAAAGCATTCCAAGCAGGCTTGCGATGACCGTCCCCACGTGGACGTTTCGGAAGACGGGACTGACGTCGCTCAGCAACTCCGAGGTCGCTATTCTCATGAAACGAATCACCAACTGCATAATTGTAACAGCCAAAACGATCATCATGACACTTCCATAGGATCGGCCTGTTTCCAACGGAAGCCCCAATGCCCCGAGGAACTTTGAAACACCCGCAGCAAAAACCCCACCCGGCCCTTTGGCGACTGCTGCTCCATACTCAGCAGACGAAGCATAGATTGTGCCGGCAATGATCAAAGAAAAAACGGCCAACATCATCTCCACGAACATCACACCTCCGCCCACCGGACGTGCGTCTGTCTCGTACTCCAACTGGCGTGCTGTCCCCGATGTCGATACGAGGCTATGCCAGCCCGAGATGGCCCCACAGGCGATCGTTACAAACATGATCGGCCAGATGGGACCGATCTTGATTGTAAACCCCGTGTAGGCTGGAAGGGAGAAATTCGGGTGGGCGACAAAAACCCCGATGATCCCGAAAAGAAGGCCGAGGAAAACGATGTAGGAGGCCACATTGTTGATGGGAAGAGCAAACCTCCAGATCGGCAATACAGCAGCAAAGTAGCAGAAAACAAACGCTGCTATGGCCCAGAGCCAGCGGCTATTCGCCAGTGTATCTCCGATGATTTTGTTCGAGGGCGCGACCGTTCCCAACCAGATCCCGATCAGGGCAATCACCACGGTGACCACGGTGGTCAAAATGATGTCCTTTTTCCATCGGTAGATCATCTGGCCGGCAAGGACTCCGCCGATGGTCATGAAAAGCCATGCCATGGGCGCAGCCTTTAACCCTATCGCCGTGCTGACTACGACATTTCCAAAGGCTCCAGCAATGAGGAGCAGATAAAAATAGAGAAACGAGAGAAGAATAATTCTGGCTCGGGGAGAGATGAGCTGATGGCTCAGCCCCCCAAGGGAAGCCCCTTCCTTCCGCATCGCGATCATGGCACTCGAATAGTCTTGAACCCATCCGATGAAGAAGGTGCCTGCCAAGATCCAGAGGAGTGCGGGAAGCCATCCCCATTGGATCGCGATAATGGGACCAATGACCGGCGCGGCACCTGCGATCGACTTGAACTGATAGCCGAAGAGGATATTTTTGCTCGTCGGCATGAACTCCACACCGTCCATGTACATCTTTGCCGGCGTAGCCTTCTTCGGATCGGCCTTCATAATCTTGGTATCGACATACTTTGCATAGACACGGTAGCCAATGAAAGCCACGACAAAACCAAGGATCAAAACAACGACCGAATTCATAGCCAACCTCCTTCCCGAGAATGGAAACTATGGGGCATCGTCGGACTACTTCCCTTTCCGTCCCTCTTCTAAAGGCCCTGGCTCACCTCCTTTCTCTTTTAAAACCGATTCTATGGGTATCTACTCAAAACGTCAACCAGAAAATTGAGCCCAAGTCCCGATTTAAAGACGGTCATTGGCGAGGAAACCGAAGCAATCTCGCCTTTTTCATCCTCGCTTTTTACAGCGAGATTGCCACGCACCTTACAGGTGCTCGCAACGACCGGGTGGGAAGAGGCCTTCGGTTTCTAAATCGGTGCTTGGCCTGAGTTTTCTCGACGCTCTCACTCAAAACACCCTAACTGGCACTGGCTGATCTTCACGTTCATCTCATTGAGGATCCTTCCCAACTCCTTCTTAGTGATCCCCATGTCTTCCGCGATCTTGAAGCAGACGGCACAGGGAATCTTGCCTCCTTTTGCCTTTTCTGAGATCGCTGCTTCAATCTCCCTTCGATCTGCCATGCAATCCTCCTCCTTTGGTCTTAGGGTTGAGCGGTTCCCTCTTTTGAAATGAGGATACCGTATTCAAAGCCGTCGACGAGGGCCAGGAACGCGGCCCTGTTAATGTTCTCCGAAAAGGCCCGAACCCTCCAACCCTCTCGGCCGTTGCTAAAGAGGATCTCCACCTCGACGCTCGCTGCCGTGCCAGCTCCGGGATCGAAAATGCGGGAGCTGAAATCGATCAACTGGATCCCATCCACTTCCGGAAAGATCGACTTGAGGGATTTCTTCAGAACCTTCGCCAGGGCATCCACCGGACCAACTCCCGTGTCCGCCTCGTGCATCTCGCGACCGTTCGCCCGAAGCATGATGGTCGCCTCGGGGCGGATGCCGTCGTCAATGAGCCGATAGTTTCCGATGATCTCGAAGTGGGGCCGATAATCGGACAAAGACCTCCGAAAATTGAGGATTTTGGTGGCATCCTTGATCCGCTCTTCGCTCACCCTGGACCTCGCTTTCCCGTGGGACTACCTTAACATGAAAGAATTCAAAGGTTTTGTCAAGGGGGCAGCGAGATGGGCGGTCTTGGACCATTTGACCCCGCCCCCAACCCTGTGTTATTTAGCTTGGGGCTTCGTGCCATCATGAGTCGGTTCCTCGAGGTTTTTTGGCCAGAGCGATAAGGTTTCACATCCTGAAAGGAGAGATCATCATGAAGCTATCGGGCGTTATGCCGCCTATCACGACCCCCTTCGAAAAGGGACGGGTGGCGTACGAGAGGTTGAAGGAGAACTTCAAACGGTGGAATCGGACGGGTCTTTCCGGTTTCTTGGTCCTTGGTTCGAACGGAGAAGCCGTCTACCTCAACGACAAAGAAAAGATCAAGCTCATTGAGGTTTCGAGGGATTCGATCCCCTCTTCCAAGGCGATGATCGTCGGAACAGGCCTCGAGTCTACCCAGGAAACGATCCGTTTCACCAATCAGGCGGCCCGGATGGGAGCAGATTTTGCCCTGGTGGTCACCCCGTGTTACTTCAAGGGATCGATGAAGCCCTCTGTGCTTCGTGACCACTTCGTCTCGGTCGCTGAGGGTTCGAAAATTCTCATCCTCCTTTACAACGTTCCCCAGTTTACCGGAGTCAACATGGAACCGGAGCTCGTTGCCAGGCTTTCGGAGCACCCCAACATCGTTGGGATCAAGGACAGCTCGGGAAATATTGGACAGTTATCCGAAATCATTAACTTTTCAAGGGATGGCTTTCAGGTCTTCGTAGGTTCGGCACCCGTCTTCTTCCCGGCCCTTTGTGTGGGAGCTGTCGGCGGCCTTCTCGCCGTAGCCGATGGCGTTCCGGAGGAATGCGTTCAGATCTTCAAGCTTTTCAAGGAGGGAAAGCTTGAGGAAGCGAGAGGTTTACAGAACCGACTCACTCCCCTTGCCAAGGCCGTCACCGTGAAATACGGCATCGGAGGTCTCAAGAAACTGATGGATATGGAGGGCTACTTTGGGGGCGCCCCCCGCCCTCCTCTCAAACCCGTTGGACCCGAAGTGGAAGAGGAACTGAAGAGCCTTCTTGCCGCCCTGAGAAAGAACCCCTAAGACCTGAAAACCGTACATCAGGCATGATCTTTGCCCGCACTTGAGACGGTGGATGGTTAGGGTTGCTGATGGTGTTTGTTATCAAAACCTGAGATTGCTTCGGCACTTCGTGCCTCGCAATGACGAGGGGGGGAGTGCCTCGCAATGACGAGGGGGGGAGCGCCTCACAATGACGAGGAGGAGAAGTGCCTCCCCATGGCCAAAAGGAGAGCGCCTCGCCTTGACGAAAAGGAGAAGCGCCCCACCCCAGCCTCGTCATTGCGAGCGCAGCGAA
>Ga0123519_10003738_pt1 | contig 25066 bp, 30 predicted proteins | sample YelNatPaOPRAMG02_FD_87396 | JGI IMG/M metagenome (GOLD analysis project Ga0123519, IMG submission 87396) | Hot spring microbial communities from Yellowstone National Park - Yellowstone National Park OP-RAMG-02 (version 2) | ecosystem: Environmental > Aquatic > Thermal springs > Hot (42-90C) ...
ATCCTGCTCTTCCAGAATGTTTCCAACGAATGCATAGAGGCACATCTCCTTTAATCCAGAGCAGAATTCAACTCCTACAATCAATTGTTTAGCTTTCTACTAAATTTATTTCTTACTAAACCTTTCTATTTTACATAATATTAGTTTACCATCCCAGTATAAAATACCTCTCTAACAAAAAAATAATCAGCTTTTTAATGATAATCTTTCCACTTCCGCCCTGAAAAGATAGATAAATCCTGACTCACAAGACATTTTGAGAATCATTCTCAAATGTAAGTAATACTACATCTACCATAGATAGACGAAAATATACAGTAGATTCACGAACAAATTAGCATATTTTGCAGAGTTGATGAATTCTATGTTTGAGGGTGTGTAGAAAAGTACACACCCTTTTTAAAATGTAAGTAAGTACTTACATTCAGAGGTTGTATAGATTGTATAGATAAGTAAAGATTATGTATAGATATACTATGTCTCTGAAATTATTATTATTATTATTATTATTATTATTTGTAAAGTGTAAAAGAAAACATCTGTATCTGTATTTTCTTATAAACTGCAGGTTCAGGGTGAGGGGGGGTATATAGTATCAGTTATTTTACGACAAAACTCTGTAGACTAATTTTAATTACATAGCAATTTTTAATTTAGAATAATTTCAAACAAGCAATAATTATCAACATAGAACCAATTTTTAATTTAAAACAATTCTAAAATAAAAACAGAATCAATTTAAAATAATTCTAATTTAAAAACAAAAACAAAAGTGGGGGATAACATATATATATATGTAAAAACTGCTTTACAGCCTTTACATCTTTACAAATGCCCTGAAACATAGAAATAATCAGGCTTTCAAGGATTTTAATGCAACTTTACAAAAAGTGTCAAAAATGGGGTTTGTAAAGAAAAGAAAAAAAGAGAAAATAAAAGAAAAAGTAAGAAAGAGAGAGGTTTAGATTTGTAAAGAGGCGAAGTTAAGAGCTTTACAGGAAATTTTGAAAATTTTTAAAGTTTGACAAAATGATATAACTCAAAAGGTATTTATTAAAACTCAATATAAAAATTACAGGGAGGTAAAAAAAATGAATTTTGAAAAAGCATTAAAAGTAGTTGAGGAAGAATTAAAGGAGGAGTTACAAACTCCTCCAGAAGAGTTTTTGTCCCAACTGTGGACAGATGCTATAACAAAAGAATTTAAGGCCCTAAAAAGTTGGGATTTTGAAAAATTTGAAAAAGCGGTAAAAAAGGAATTAGAAGAGCGAAACTGGGACATTTACCAATTCAGAAACACAAAGGGTGAGCCCATCACAAATGTTTTTAAGAAATTAGTTAGAATGATTGCAAAAGAAGAAGGTCAAGAAATATCGAATGATTCCCTATCTCGCATACTGAATGCGGTGAGAAAACAATATTCGTCATCAGGAAAGATAGCGGCAGGGTTATATCCCCCTGTCGCTTTTCATGAAAGAGAAGAGTGGTCCCTCCCCGACGACCTTGGGGACAGTAATAGTTGCTTTCATCAAGATCGCGGGAACGAGGGGAATGTAGATTGGCTGATTCAAGAATATGAAATATACGAGCGAGCATTTTTTGTAGTATTTTATTACAAAAAAAATGATATTGAAGGGGTGGGAAGGTGCTGGGTATACTACGAATTGCCCGAATTGCCCTATTGGAAATGGAGCAGGAGTTATGGTAAGGGTTATAAATGGTATTATGAAGATATATATGAAGGAGAAAATTATTATCCAGATGAGCATTATCCTGAATGCCTGAACTGTTCAATGTTGGAGTATGATAAAGAAATTGGTTATTATTGCTGGGAATTGGAAGGAACACCAGATGTATATAATCCGAAATGTTTAAAAAGCAGAGTAGATATAATAATTAAAAGAAAAAATAAAAAGAGGGGGGAGTAGTTATGGGTGTAAAAGGTGTATTGTATGAGTTGTATGATTATTTGTTTACTTACTTGCTTTACCGTCCGGATGATAAGCGGGCGGTAGTTCTTGTAGAAGATGCTTTGTATGCTATGCAAAATCCAAAGAGTCCGAAACTGAAGATTTTTCCGAATGATTTAGGTAAGGGAGCCATCCTTGTTGTATTGCCGTTTTGGATTTATCCGAGCAAACATTTGCTAAGTCGGGCAGAAAAAATTCTTGAAATTGATTCAAAGACGACATTGAAAATTTTCCGATATGCAGAAACGTATTCAAAAAAATTAGATAAGTATTGCATTTTTAAGATGAAGCAACTTGCAAAAGAAAATACTGAAGGAATACTTGAAATAATAGATAGTGCGGAATTAATTTAGCTAAAATATTGAGAAGGTTGATAATGTCTTTTAAAACTCTTGACAAATTAAAAAAATGTAGTATAATTCAAATTAATATGCCGAAAACGATAGTTTTCAGACTGTCAAAACCACTTCAAGAGACCATAGTAAATTATCTTCATGAACGAAAAATCTCTTTAGCAAAATTGATTGAGAATTCAATAAAAAGATTATGTGAAGAGTATGAAAAATATTTAATTCAGGGAGATGAAGGAGAAGAATTTTGGAAAAGGGGAAGCAATAATATAAGGTTAGGAACAAAAATTGAGGGAAAAAATTTAGTAAAGCTTAAAAAGATAAGCGAAATAACAGGCCGATCAATTTCAGATCTTATAAAGGAAGGCATTTGGAAAATAATAAAAGAAGAAGAGGAGGTAAATAGATAAAATGCAAGTTGATAAATATTATGTGAAAATCAGTTACATAACTCCAGTCTTAGCTTTAAATCCATCTTCAGATATAGCTCAGCAATATATTATCAAAAAGGCAGAAAAAGAATTAGAAAAATTAGAAAGACAATTAAAGAGGACAAAAAAAGAAGAGGAAAAAATTTTAATTGAGCAGGAAATTGAGAGATTAAGAAAAGATTTAGAAACGAAAGAAGAATTAAAACCAAGTGAAGAAGAGCAAAAACAAAGATTACAAATATTTGCAAGAACTCCAGATGGGTATTTAGCAGATTATCATTACCAAATTAAGGGTTTTATGAAAGAAGTTGCTTTTCATTATATTCAACCACAGTTAAGAAATTTTATTTCAAGATATGTAGAGGTAAGTCCAGTTCAAGAAACAGGAGATTATAGAAAAGATTTTTTTATTCCTTATAAGAGAAACGGATCATTTATAAAAGAACCTGATGATTTATTGTCAAGAAGTTTAAGATCATGGACATATGGGCAATATATAGTAACGATAGTTTGGTCGGAAATGCTTGATATTCCTCTTGAACAGGAATTTATAATTAAAGTATATCAAAATAAATTGACAGAGAAAAATCTAAGAGATATATTGGATATAGGGAAAGTTTGGGGGAAATCATCTTGGAGAGGAGCAAAATATGGAAATTTTGAAGTTATTGAGTTTAAGAAAATTTAGAGAGAAAGGAGGAGACTTGATTAGAATTGGAGAAGAAAAAAGAAGATTTGAAAGGTGGATTAGAACTGATAAGGGAAAAGGGAGTAGAGCAGACAGGACAAGATATGCGGATTAGAGATGATTAGCTCTGATTTGATTAGAAAGGGAAATAGTCTTGAATTGATAAGAAAGAAAATGAAATGAGAAAAAAAAGATAAGAAAAGATACGAATGGAAGAGAAAAGATTGTGATTAGTGTAGAATTGATTTGATACGAAGGGAAGAGAAAAGATTGTAATTAGTGTAGAATTGATCTGACTTGAGCAAAAAGGAAAAAAATTGGAACCGATAAGAAACGATTGGATTTGTTTTGAAGTCAATTTAAGATAAGGAAAAATTATGTCATTTATTAATAAAGAACTTAAATATTTTCTCGAAATATATCAAAGAATAAAATTAAGAGTAATTCCGCTCGCACCACTCACCAAAGTTCCTCCACATAATTTTAAACTTGCAGATATTTACGAAGGAAAAGATTATTATTGGAAATGGGAAGAATGGAAAGGAAACATAGGAATTGTTACAGGATTTGAGAATTTTTGTGTAATTGATTGTGATTCTCAGGAGGCTATTGAATGGTTTGAAAATTTAGAAGAATTTATTCCTACTGCAATAGTAAAAACAAGGAGAGGACATCATTATTGGTATTGTGTTTATGATGCAAAAATAGAAGATAGAAAATCTCATTCAATTCAGCAAGAGAATTTTAAGATTGATATTCTTTTTGGCAATAAATATGTAGTAGCCCCCCCTTCTGAAATCAGAGAGGCAGGAGAATTTCATAAATATGTTTTTATTGATGGTTATGATCCTGTCAAAAAAAGACTTCAAATTTCTTTAATGGATATAGAAACATTGAGAATAATAATTGAAAAAGCATATAAGAAAGCAGGAAGAACAATATCTATAGAGAAAATTTATGAAAAGCTTGAAAATATAGAGATTTCAGAAAAAGAAGAAAAAGAGAATATAGAAAAGTTTTTAAAAATTATAGAGCTTTGCAAGAATTTTTACTATGAAGGAAATAGACAAAATATTTGGCTTGGGCTTGCAGGTTTAGGAAGAAAGCTGGGTCTGCATTCTGAGACCATCAAGAACATATTAACTAAGGAACTTTATGAAAATTTCGTAGATAATGAAAGATTAGAATATAGGCAATCAACAATAGATTATACATTTCAAAAAAAAATTGAAGAAGTAGCTGGGATTTCATTACTTGCTGAAAGAGTATTTGATGCAGAAACAATAGAAGAAGCTGTTAAAATTTTAAAACCTCAAAAATATCAAGTTATTACAAGAGAAGAAAAACCTTTTTTAACAGAAGAAGCTCTGACTAAAGCTAAAAGAATTGTAAAAATCTGGAATAAAACTTTTGCCTTAGTTGATAATTACTGGTATGTACTCTCAGATGTAAGTTCTAAAAAAGGTAATGAAAAAAATATTAAATATTTGAAACCTGTAGCTGCTGGGTTTTTTATTAAAGAAAAAGGATTTGATATAAAAAATCAAAAACCTGTATATATTGCTTATCATTTAAAAGAAAAAAGAGAAGGAGAAATTGAATTAGATCCAATTAGTTTGAAAAATTTTTTAAATTTGCCTATCTTAGATTATAAAAATCTTGATTATCTGTGGACAGCACTTTTAGAACAAAGAAAAGAGAAAAAATTTATCTCAGAATTAGGGTGGTTTGATTTAAATGAAAATAAAAAACTTTTTATTCATCCTTTAAATAATTCTTTTCTTGTAAAATATAATCTTTTTTGTTATTTAGATAATAGTTTTAAAGCAATGTTTTGGTATAACAATACAGAGAAACAACACGAAATAGTAAGAAACCTTTTAGAGGAAGGAAAAATTTTAGGGGCAATGATAGTTTTTTCAGCTTGTAGTTTATTTTTAAATCCAAGACAACCTGGTTTTACTGTTTTTTGCATAGGTCCAAGAGGAATCGGAAAAACAACTTCAGCTCAATTTATAATTTCTTTATTCTATGATTGTAATTCTCCTCTTACTTGGGAAGCAACATTGACAGGAATGGAATTATATCTAAGAAGATTTAAAAATTTACCAGTTCTTTTTGATGAGACAACTCTTTCCAGGGACAAAGCTCTTTTAGAATTTGTCTATATGCTTGGGTCGGGGGTGGGAAAATTAAGGGGAACAAAAAAGCTCTCTATAGATATAGGGAAAATATATTCAATAGTTTTTGTAACTGGGGAGAGAGAGCCTGATTTTCCAACACGAGGAGCTGAAAGAAGATCAATTATTATTTTTGTTACAAATTGGGAAGAATATACAAATATTTATAATAGAACAGATTTAAGAAAAACATTTACAAGTTTACAAGGTGTAGGGTTTGATTGGATAAAATGGTTGGAAGAAAATCAAAATTTTGAAGAAAGAGAAGAACTTAAAGAAGAATTTACAATTTTTAGTTTTTATGAAAGTATAGAAAGAGCTTTAGCATTTTTAAAAAATTATTATCAATTACAAAATTTTGACAAACTAAAAGAAACAATAGAAAAAATTCTTTATGATCAATTTGAAAGAGTAGATGTTCATTTTAAAAGATTACTTGATAATTTTACCGAGTTTCTTCTTAAATATGCGACAAATTTTATAATTTCAGGATTAGGAACATTAAGAGAACCTCAATCAGGACAAATTTTTGGAGCAATAGATGTAGAAAAAAATAAGCTTTTTTTAAGAACAGAAGTTATGAGAAAATTTTGTGAAGAAGCTAAAATAGATTTAAGAACAGCTCTTTTGAAATTAGAAGAAAAAGGAATTCTTCTTCCCAATATTCAACAGACAAGAAGAGGATTTTTAAAAAGATGGGAAGCAAAACCTAAAAGAATAAAATATCAAGGACAAAGTTTTGTAGTATCTGTATATGAATTTGATTTAGAAAAAATTTCAGAAGAATTTAAGGACCAATTGATTTCTGAAACAATGAAGGTAGAACCTGAGAAAAGTATTTTAGATGATTTGAAAAATATTCCATTTTAGAGGCTTGACAAAAATAAAAAATATGTTATATTATAATTAAAAAATTAAAAAAAGGAGGGGATAAAAAATGGAATTATTTGAAAAGAAAAAAGAGACAAAAGAAGAAACAAAAGAAGAGCCTCAAATTATTACAAATGGAGATATAGTTCTTGAAACTTTCTCTGGTGTTCCTTCAGTTGTTGAAGAAAAAGATTATTTTGTTGAAGAAGTAGAAAAAGCTGAAAAGAGATTAGAAGCTCTTTCTAAACAAAGACTACTTATTCTAAAATTAACTCGTCCTTATGATTGGGTTAATTTTGGAGGAAAAGCTTATTTATCTGCCTATGGTGCTGAAAGACTTATGCTTCTTTTCAATATTTCTTATAAAATAGGAGAACCTGAAATTAAATATCACGATGACGGACATTTTACAGTAATTTTTAGAGGAACTTTCACTTGGGGAGATAAAACAATTGAAGAAATAGGAATTAGATCCTCAAAAGATCCTTTCTTTAGCAAAGCAAAAGGTCAGGATATTCCTCCTTCTCAAATTAAACTTTCTGATATAATAAAATCTGCAAGGAGTAATCTTATAGCTCGTGGGGTTTCTACTTTGCTTGGTCTTAGGGGTTTATCAATTACTGATGTAACTAAAATGATAGGAAAAATAGAAACAAAAGTAGAATTTAAAGAAAAAGAATAAAAAATTAAAAAAAAGGGGGGAGTTAAAATGGATCTCAAAGAAATTAGAAAAAAAGTAGCAGAAGATTTGAAAAGAACAAGATCAGATTGGACTTTTTTAGAAAAACTTGAATATTGGAGAAATATATATGCTAATGCTTGTGCTTCCTTATTGTCAGAAGGTTTTGTAGGATCAGCAATAATACAAGCTCAGATATGGAAATATATTAACAATTTAAGATGGTATCTTATAAAGAAAGGTTGGGAAAATTTTGAAACAAAAAAATCTTATCAAAAAATATTAGGATGGAGGTAAAGCTATGAAAAAATTTATTATTATAGGAGAAGATAGAGATCTCATTTGTATTGATGAACTTCAAGCTATAACTTTTGGGAAAAGTAAATATGAGATTCCCATTAGATTTTGGTTTAGAGGCTTTTATCTTGATTATGTTGATGTTTCAGAAGAAGAAAAAGAAGAGATTAGAAACCTTTTGAAAGATTATATAATTATTGAAATTGCAGGAAAAAGAAGAGAAGTAAAAATTGAAAAAAAGGAGGAAAATAAAAAATGATAATAGAAAAAATTAGAAATAGTAAAAATCCTCAAATTTTCCCAGTTCATAGTAATAGAGTTTCAGTATTAGGGCATCCCTGTCTTAAATTTTTAGTTATGGAAAGAATTCATTGGGATCAGAAAAAACCTATTCCTTGGCAAAGATTATGCAGATTTGAAATGGGTAAACTTATGGAAAAACAAACTATTATTGACCTTTTGAATGCTGGATTTGATATTATCCATCAACAACAAAATTACCATCTTCCAGATTATAATATCACAGGAAGAATAGATGGTAAAATTTTAATTGATGGCAAAATTTATATTATAGAAATAAAAACTTTAGATAGTTATAAATTCTTTAAATTTTATAAACCTGAAGATTTTTTAGAAGCTTCAGAATGGTATTATAGGGGTTATTATCATCAGCTTAATCTTTATCTTCATATGGCAATAAATGAAGGTGAAAAAGTAAAAGGACTTTTTATTCTTAGAAGTTTTTCAGGAGATTGGAAAGAAATAGAAATGAATTATGATCCTGATAGAGCTTATGAAATTTTAGAGAAAGCAAAAAAAATAAATGAATATATAGAAAAGAAAACTTATCCAGATCCTTTATTTAAAACTAATCCTGAGGAAATCAAAGTTTGTTTACAATGTGATTATAAACATATGTGTTTAGTTGAAGTTCAAGGAATGGAAAGAATAGTTTTTGAAGAAAATGATGAAATTTTAGAAATGCTTAAAGAAAGAGAAACATTAGAAGAATATGCTAAAAAATATGAAGAATTAACAGATAAGATTAAACAAGCTTTTTCAGTTCCTAAAGAGCTTCAGGAAGAATTAATTAGAAAGAAAGAAGATGAAAAGTTTTTTATTTTTGATAAATATGTAATTAAAAGAAAGCTTTATTATCAGACAGAATATAGAGTTCCTGAGGATATTAAAAAACAGTTTGCAGTTAAAGCACCAAGATGTAGAATTAGTATAGAATATCTATGAAAAAGAAAGAAACTATAGGTTCTATTTTTACTAATATTCTCAAAGATGTCATTTTTTCTCTTATAATTTTTAAATTTTTACACGACCAAAAAGAAAATAAACCATTTTTAGAAACTTGGCAAAGTATAATTTCAATTTTTGAAATTCCTCCAGAAATAGATTTGAAAGATTTCAACAAATGGATTAAACCAGATCTAAATTTCTACACTAAACTTGGTAGAAAATATGTTAAAAAATTAATAATTCCTAAAGAATTAAAACCAGTTCTTTGTAAAACAAGAGTTTTATATCTTTACTTTCTTAAAAAATTTCCAAGAATTTATGCAAGACTTTTAGCTTGTTATTATGCATTAACACAACCTGAAATGAAACATTATCCCCTTTTTTTTATAATTTGTTTAATTGCTGAAGCATTAAATCTTAAAACAACTAAACTAATTTTTACTGAGAAAAATTTAGAAGATGCTTTTCAAACTTTAAAAATGACCATTTTAAGAGATATAAAAGAACAAAATTATCAAGAACTAATTTCTAATTTCTTAATACCTGATTTCAAGATTACCAATCCTTAAAACTTTCTTTTCTTTTTCTATTCTTCTTTTTAAATTTTCTATGTTTCCTCTCATATATCTTAGATAGTGTTCAATAGCTAAAGCACTTGCTATTACTCTATCATCGTTAAATCCACTTTGAGCTTCTATCGTTGAACCATCTTTTACTACCATTTTCATTTCCTTTAACAAATCTTTAGACCTAATAACTACTTTCTTTTCATTTATCATTCCTCTGAAAACTTGCATTAGATCTACTTTACAATCTGGGGTCATTTTATAATGTCTAATAAAACTTCTTCTTAAGCTATCTGCTCTATACCATAAGTAATCTTGCATATATTTTACATTTTCTTGCCAAAAGCTTTTTGTATCTTGATCCATTTCTATTTCAGGAACCCATCCATTTGCTCTTAAATAGTCAATTTCTTTTATAACCGAATGTCCAGGTCCTGTTACTTCTATATTAATATGAGCTCCATTATAAATTCCTCCTAAAAGCAAAACATATCTTGCAAAAAGCTGAGGATAAATTTGATTATCTACTAATTCAGCTACTTGATAAATTTTATCATCTTCACATCTCCAAATAGAAATTACTCCTGCATCACTATCAGGATTTGCTCCCATTGTAGGGTCAGCTCCTATTACATAAACACAATTAGCTTGAGGAAGTTCCCAAATTTTAAAATTTGGTTTAGTTTTACTTTCTTGTAAAATGAATTCTTCCCCATCAAAATCAAGTCTATATTGTCTTTCTTTAATTAATCCCTTTCTTATTTCTTCATTTAATTGATCTTCTAATTGTTTCAAAATAACACTGTCAAAAAATCTATTTCCAGAGAGTTGAAAAGCTTGATCTTCATAAAAAGGTAATTCTTGTAAAGCAAACATTTTATTTGCATTATAACTTTCATAAAGTTTCCATCGCCACCAAGCAAGCTGTTCCATTTTTATTTCATATCCATAGAAAACTTTGACAGCTTTCATCCATTCCTTTTCTTCTTTATTTGGAGGATAAGAATAATACTTATAAGTTTTGCTTTTTGGATCTAAACTATATGTTTCTTTTAACCACCAACCTATAAAAATAGCTTTTTGAGCTGGTGATTTTTTTGCTGATTCGTAAAGATCATAGAATTCATTATAACCATTAGCAGTACTTTCATAAATATAAAGTCTTAGAGGATGAAGATCTGATAAACTTTGTTGAACTGACCAAAAATCTTCCCAAGAATTAAAATAAGCAACCTCTGTTGCGTGTAAAAAATTATATCCCTTTCCTCTTCCAGACTTCCCCCTTCCTGTCTGTCTTTTTGATGTATAAAGAAAATGAATAATTGAATTATTTGCAAACCTCATTCCTTCTCTTGAATTATGAGTTAAAATTACTCGCACTTTTTCATCAAGAAGATTATAAAAATCGTGAACAATTGTTCTTCTAATGATATCAATATCTGTATAATCTGAAACAAATATTGCTCCTTTGCTATTTGGTAATACTTGATGATAAAAAAGTGTGAAAGCATTTAAAAAGGAAGTTATTCCAAGTTGCCTTGCTTTTAAAATTACAAAAGTTCTCTGCTCAGGATCAGCTGTATATAACTGTTTTAACAAATATTTTTGACTTCCCCACCATTTATTTGGAGAAAATCTGATTAATCCTTCATCTTTTGAATTAATATGTAAATAATAACTCCATTTCCAAAATTTTTTGACTAAATCTTTAAGTTCCATCTTCAAAATCTAAAGTTTCTTGATAGTATTTTATGAAATATTTTAAAGCTAAATAGCCTATTCTTTTATACTCATAAATAATCCAAGAAATAAGTTGTCCTGTTCTTGTGAAAATTGGTATTTCTCCTCTTTCTTTTCTTTGTTCATTTGATAAAGATTTTTCAAATACATCAATAAGCTTTAAACATAATTTTCTTTTAATTGAAGGATGCAATTTTTCTATCATATCTCCTATTTCCTTAATTTGTTTTCTTTGTTCAGGAGTAATAATAAACATTTATTTTTGATAAATCAAAGGAATATAACTAATAAGCAAAAAACCTAAAACTACTATACAATACCAGACAGGTTTATCCATAGCATAATAAAATAAAATTGCTGAAATTAAAGTAGAAAAAATATAGAAAAGGTTTTTAATATTTGCTAAAATATCAAGAAAAAAAAGTAAAAAAGTTTTTTTAATATCTTTTTTATTGTTTTGTTTTTTTTCTTTCATTATTCTACCCTCCTAATTCTTCCTTTTAAAAGATCTTCAAGATTAAAAGGAATAATTTTTTCCATTTCTTCTTCTGTTTCTTCTTCAGGAATTTCTTCCTCTTCAATCTCTATTTCTTCTTCAGGCTCTTCTTCTTCAAGTTCCTCTTCTTCGGGTTCCTCTTTTTCTTCCTCTTCAGGTTCTTCTTCAAGTTCTTCTTCAATTCCTAATGCTTTTTCAATATCTTCTTCCTCTTCAGAAGGTTCAAAAATAGCCCCCCCACCTGCAATAAGGTTTAATTCACCAGCTGTTTTTACTGTCTTCCTAAATTCAGAAAGCAATCTTAATCCTTTTTCTACATCTCCTTTTTCAAATGCCTCTTTTGTTAACTTAGAAATTTCTTCAATTATTTCCTTTAAATCCTCTGTTAATTCTTTCCAACTTTTTGCCATCTTATTCTACCTCCTCTTTTTCTAATGCTTTTTCTATTTCTTCTCTGGCTTTTTCTTTGTTCAAAACTACATATCTCTGAGTAATTTCTTTGTCATAATTATTATGAATAAATTTAATTAATTTTGTTTTTAAATCAACAGGTAAAGCTGTTTTTTCAATATCTTCAATCATTCTCACTTTTATTTCTTTCCCTTCTTCTTTAATTTCACTAAGGGTTTTATCTTTATATCTAATTATCCAAGGATCAAAATATGTTTTGAAATATCTATGACCTAAACTTTTTATAAAACCAACCTCAGCTGGAATAAATCTTTTTAAATATCCTTTTTCTATCATCGCTTTCTTAATTTCATCATAATCTTTAAACCATTTAGGTAATTGTTCAGATAAAAATCTTTCATTATATCTATTTTCATATATTAAATCTGTTAATGTTTCATGAGCCCAAATTTTTGTAGAAAATGCAGTTAAAACTTGCCAAAATCTTACTATATTTTTTGTTTCTGGCGTCATATAATAAGGATAACGCAAACCAAACCATTGTAAAAATATTAAAGGAGAAAAGGTTTGAATAAATCCAACAATAGGTTCAGTAGGATCATAAAACAATTTTTCTTCAGACTTTTCTTTTACTAAGCTATCATGTAATTTGAATAATAATCTTGCAGTCATAGATGCTTTTCTAAACCAATATTTCAATATTTCTTTTCCTGTAGCTATAGGGAGATTAAATACTAAAGCCATTATCTTTTGATCTATAGATGCTCCAGGTTGTTCTAATATTTTATAAAAATTTTTCATAAATTGTAATAATCCAATCATCTCTAAAGGTTCAACCTCAGGTCCTAACACATCAAAAGTTAAAAGTTTTAAATGTTTTGAAACATCTATAATAGGCAGTCTAATTTTAAATAAATCTGTCCATTTTTCAAAAAATAAAGAAGCCCAATCTTTCGGATTAGTTAAATCTAAATCATCCAAAGGATGTTTACCAGTTATTGCATACATTAAATTGCTTGCAATATAAAATCTCATTCTTAAAAGCATAGGATAAAAATTATGAACCAATGGACTTTCATTTGTTATCCAAGTCCTAAAGTTATTAAATAAACATATATACCAGTCAGGAGCAAATAATAACAATCTATATGTTTTCCCCCAATTTGGATGTATAAAATGCCATCCATGCCAACCACCAAAAATGTTATTTATACTTTTAAGAGATCTTGCCAATTCAGCTTCAGAAATTATTCCTTTTTCAAATTCTCTTATTAATTGATAAGCTGTTCTTACTTTTAATCCTTGATAATATCCAGACCAAAGCCATCTTTCTGGAGCTCTAATAATATTCCAAATTTGATTCTTTATTATTTTAGGATCAAATTTTTCTAATTCTTTTATAACATCAGCTAATTCTTTCAAATCTCCTTTTTTAATCATATCTTTTAAATGATAACTCATAGCTCCTAAATATTCTGCAAAAACCTTTTCTCCTTCATAATATCCACTTACAATCAAATCAGGAATATTATAACCTTTCTTTCTTAGAGCTTCAGTCATTTCGTAAACCTTTGCTGTTATATAAGCGTGTTCTTTTTTATCATAACCTCTTGCTACAGCTTTAAATGCATCAATTAAACTATAAAGAAGAATTTTTCCTTTTGTTAAAGGTTGCATATTTATAGAAAGTGCATTCAAAGTTAAAGTAGTAGCATGGAAAAATGGAGAAAAGAGCAAAAATAATCTTTTTAAAACCCAATTAACAGGATAAAGTTTGCCTCTTCCGGCAATAACTTGCATTCTTCCTGTATTAATATAATAATAATCTCTGATTGCTTCTTGAATTCCAGAAGTGATTTTCCAAGTTTTACCCCATTGAGAATAAATAACTGGTTTTATATTAAAATCTGATAAAGTTTCCATAACTTTTGGATTTTTAACTAATTCATCAAGTTTGTAATAAAGTCTATTTAAATAAATTGGTATGAAAAATTTATTTGAAATCCAATCAAAAATTGTCATTCCACCAGTTAAGCTAAAATTTTTATGAAGATAAGAAGCAATTTCATCAACTCCCATTGTTTCAATTTTTCTGCCTAATTGATTTATTAAAATATCTATTCCTTCTATTAATGCATTTTCTAAAGTAGGTATTGTTCTTGGTTTCATTGCTTTTAAAGGAGTATAAACTGTTATATATAAAGGAAGTTCATTTTGTATAAATTCTAAAACTTCTGTTTCTACCATATTATTAATAGGTCTTTCATATTCCTCTATTGCAATTTTCCTAAGTGGATGATAAATTCCTACTCTTGGAATGTAAAAATTTTCAAAAAATTTTCTTATAAAAGGTTCTTCTGTTTTTGTTCTGTAACTTAAAAAGTTTGAAAAGTCTCCTTTGAAAAATTCCATTAATTTAGATTTTATAGGAGCTAAAGTAGTAGCTTTGTTAGCAATTATTTTTCCTAAAGTTATTAAACCAGAATATTCTCCTATTTCAAAAGTCTTTTTTATTCTCTCAAGATCTTTTCCAGTAATTTCAATCCCAAAATCTTTTAAAAGATCAACAAAATTTCCTTCTTTTTCTTGTAAGAGAGGTCTAAGTAAATAACCAAAAATTGAAAACCTTGTAGAACGATTTATTCTCTTAGGATCTAAAACTATAGCTAAAAATTTTCTTCCTCTTTCTAATAATTTAGGTTCTGTTAATTCTTTAATAGTTTTAAATTGCTTATAAAGTTTTTCTAATTCACTTTTTACTAATAACTTATTATTTTCAACAAAAGCTTCTTTTGCTTCTTCCCAAATTTTATGTTTTTCTGGTGTTTCTTTATATAAAGTTTTTAATGTTCCCCAAATTTCCTCATAAGCATTTTTATAAGGAGTTTCAGGATGTTTAACAGCTTCTATAAAAGTTGCATATAAATAACCTTTTCCTAAATCATCTTTCCAAAAAAGACTAATCAGTTTAGGTATAGTTTCTTTTATTTTAGTCTCTTCTGTATATTTTGTAATAAGTTTTTTTTCTAAATCATTTGAAAATTTTATAAATTCTTTTCTTACTTCAGGATTTTTAAAAGCATTTGTTACAATATCTTGAACTGATTTACTCATTAATTGAGTGTCAAAATTACCTATAGAATTGAAAAAGTGAAAAGCTTCAGGAGGTCTACCTGTAAAAGTTTTATAAAAAGTATCTACAAGAGTTTTTGTTTTTTTAGATAAAGGAATTTTTTGTCCAACAATTTGATTGATAAAATCTGCATGTTTTTTAGTTAAATATCCAGCTTTTAATGCTCTCCCAAAAGCACTAAAAAATCCTCTTCCTATATAAAAATTCAAAAAAGTTTCTACAGGATCTTGAACTTTAATATCCATAAATTTACTTGCAACTTTTTCTCCAGTCCAAAGAACACCAACAGTTTTAGCTTCCTGAATAGCTGAACCTAAAAAAGTCCTAACACCAGGAAATTTTGCAAGTTTATTTAATCCAGATAAAACATATTCAGCATATTTTCCCATTCTTAATAATCTTGCAGGCAAAACAATAGGAGCACTTTCAGGAATAAGAGTAGAACTAATAATTAATGCTGTATCTAATGCAAATCCTTTCCAATCAAATTTTTCTTCAGATTTTCCAGATTTTGTTTTTACCTCTTTTAATGAAAAATCTTCTTTATATGTTTTAGGAATATGTATTTCTGTTGCTGGTTTTAATCTTGCCATAATTTATTCTATATAACTTGATAATGCTTTCTTTAAATCATTAAGAAATCTTTTCCCTCTGGGACTTCCTAAATCCATTTTTTCTCCTAACCTTCTAAAAACTTTATCTAAATATAAATCCCCCGCTTCAGGATGAATCATAAAAAAGTTTTCTCCTTCTCTAATTATTTTATAAGCAATATTATCAACAACATTAAGATAATTTGTGAAAGTTTTACCCCCAAAATTTTTTACTATATAATCTGCTGCTTCTTCTGCTTTTTTATCAATATCATCAAGTAATCGTGATTTAAGTGCTGGAGTTAATGGTTTTTCTCCTCTTCCTCTTCCTCTTGTGATTACACTGAGATAATATATCCAATTTCTTTGAGATTGTAATTCAACTTGCATTTGTTTCCACCAAGCATTTAATTGTTCAGAAAATAATTTAATATCTGTCCTTCCTTTAAGATCTGCTAATTTTGCAAAATTTTCAGGTAATTTCCCTAAGAATTCAAGGTATAAGCTTTCATAATTTAATATTTGTTCTCTTAAAGTATCTTCATCTTTTTCTAAATTTTCTAAAGCCATTTGTACAGGTAAAACATCTATTTCTTCAAGTGATTGTATTTTTTTAAGATTATTTTCAGTAATTTGAGTTAAATAATTCATTTTAATTCCAGCTATATTTAAAGCTGCATTAAATTTTTCCATTGCCATTTCAAAATTTTCTTTATCTTCATTTCTCCAATATTCAACAATTTGAGGGATTGCCATATAAAAATATGGTGAATAAGATGGATGAATAAATCCAGAAATAGCCATCAGAGCCATTGCTAAACCTCTTGCCCACTGTATTTTTTCATCAGGTTCCATTTTTGGAATTTGCTTCATTAACTCAGAATAAATATCTGTTAATTGTTGATTATATTTATCTAATGTTTCTATCATTTTTTTAGCATATTGTTCTTTAATTTCAATCAATTCTTTTGTTTTACTTTCTTTTTTTTCTTTTATATCTTTTAAATCTTCTTCTGCTTTTATTTCTTTAGTCATTAAAAGAGTAGGATAGATATTTATCCAATATTCAGCTTGTTTTAGATAATAATCAAAATTTGTTTTTTCTCCTTTTTCTAATAATTTTGCATCTTCCTTCCAAGGTTCAGTAATCCATGTCCAAGGAGTCTTCTTTTCTTCAGTTTTTGCAACAGGTTTTGTAGTTTTAGCAGAAACTTTTTTAATAGGAACTGTTTTTTTAATCTCTTTAGTAGGTTTAATAGGAGTTAAAGGAGCAGAAGGGGATTTTTCTGAAACTTGAATTGGGACTACAGTTTTAGGAGTTTCAGGAGGAAGTGGTGTCGTAAACATCTCAAATGAAGATTTAGGTTTCTTTATCTTTTCAGATAATTCAGAAATTATCATTTTTATCAACCTCCTTTTTTATTTATTCCCATTTCCATGGACTTTCAGGAGGAATTGGAGTGTATTCAGGTTTTGTTATAACTTCAGATAAAGAACCTATTGTTCCAGTAGTTGTAGTTTCAGGTGTTGTAGGTTTAGGAGCTTCAGTCTTTCCTAATCCTTCTAATCCTTTTGTTATAGTTTCTAATCCTTTTTCTAATGCTATTGTTCTACCAAGTTGAGTTATAGCCCCGGTTTGTCCAGCTAAAGCTTGAGCTTGAACTGCAGATGTATAAGCTGAAATTTCACTCATCAAAGCATCAATATCAGCTGTTGAAAGCCCTGCTGTTGTTAATGCATCTTTTAATTGCTGATTTAACAAATTATAATAAGTCTGTTGATACCATCTATCAATTTCATTTAAAACTTCTTGTTCAATAGAAGATCCAGTTAATCCTCTTGCTGCGAGTGTTGCTTGAGCTTGTGCTTTTTTCTGTTGATAAGCTAAATCAAGTTGACTTTTATATCTCGGATCAAGTATTCCTTCTCTAAATTTTGCTAAACTATCCATAACCAATTTTCTTGCTTCTTCACTTATTGGAGTTATACTTGCAATTTTGCTTTCTATTTTTGAAAAAATTTCCTTAGGAATTTCAATTTTAGGAATTTTGGGAGGTTTCAAAGCTTGAAGAATAGTTAATCCACCTCCTATAATAGATAAAATTTGACCTACAGGTGTTAATGCTTTTGCTATATCACTTAAAAATCCCATTGTTTAATCACCCCCTTATTGTTTTGCCATTTTACTATTTTTATTCCTTCTTTTTTAAACTTTTTTTCTAACATTCTGAAAACACCTTTCTTAGGTTTCCCATAAAGCTTAATTAACCAAACTTCTTCTTTTTTCTCCCCTATCATTCTCAAATAATCCTCTACAGTTTTTAAATCTTTCACATTTCTTGGCGCATAAATCCAAAGCAAAAACATATCATCATCAATATAAAACCAATCAAGTAAAATACATGCTTTCACCAATACTTTTAAACTTTCCATATTGTTCCTAATAATTCTTCAGGAGTTAATCCTTCAATTCCTAATTCAGATAAATATTTTCTTACACTTTCTAAAAGTGTTCCATATTGTTCGTGAATACTTCTAAATTGACTTTCTATTTGAGGTCTTGCTGTATACCATTCTCGTGCTAACCATTGTGGGGCTGTTTTCTCTAAGCCCATAGTTACAGCAACTTCAGGTTTATAAAGTTCCCCTAAAAATTCACTCAAACTTTTAATATATTCAGGAGTTATTTCTTGAACTTTTTTCCCTACTTCTTCTTCCTTTCTCTTTTCAAAAAATTTACTCCATTCTGTAGGAACTGTTCCAGGAGTAAGTTCTACTAAAGCTTTTCCTCTTTTTTCAGCCTCAGTAAAAATTGGTTCTATTCCTTTTCTAATTTCTTCTTTAGCTTTAGGTAAAGCAAAACTTAATAATCTTTTTATCATTACATCCTTTTCAACTTCAGGTTTTTTAGCTTGTAAAGTTCTAATATAGCCTGTTAATTCAGCAGCTGATTCTGCTGCTTTTTTAGCTTTTTTCGCTTTTTTCTTTTTCTTTTTTCCTAATCCAAACATTTTTATCCTCCTAATGCTAATATAAATTGTTCTATATCTCTATGCATTAAATATTCTTTAAAAATTGCATCTTTTTCAGAGGAAGCCTTCAGAATTTTCGGAACAACAACAATAGGAGGAGTAAGGCTTGCTCCCAATTGCTCCATCATTTGATAAAAAGTCAAATGAATTCTATAATTTGCAAACATAATCTCTTCCCAATTTTCAATATCTTTTACTGTCCTTATTATCATAGGTATAAAAAATTCAATATCTTGATTTAACTTTGCTTTATATAAATCTTTTAAAGTATCTACAAATAAAAGATGGTCTCTGTCAATATCATAAACCCAATCAAGCATTTTTTCATAATAATCTCTATTTAATTTAACTTTTATCATTTTGCATAATAAAAATAATTTATAGGTCCTAATACATGTATTCTCATTGTTATTTTACTTACAAATGCAAAATTTTCATCAGCAGTATCTGTGTAAATTTTTAGTCCTATTTTATGCCCTTTTCTCCCTAAAGCACTTCTAAAAGTCAAAAGATCAGGACCTTGACTTACATAAAATTGAGATTGATAAAGTCCATAATTATCGTAAATAAAATCAGTTTTTATATTACCTCTGCCAATCAATTTTAACTCTTTAATATATTTAAATCTATCAGTTCCTAAATCATGTAATACAGAAAGATAACTAAATGGATAATAAGAAGTTCCTGTAAAAAGCAGAGTAATATAACTTGAAGAAAAATCTAAGGATGTTCCATTGGAATTATAGATTAAGTTAGTTGTTTTATAAGGCAAATAAAAAAATTGAGTGTATTCAATGCTATATGCTAAGCTTTTATTTTCTTCTTTATAAGGAATTGTTATTATTTTTTGTCCTTGATAATAACCAGCTCCTGCTTTTGTGAAATCAAGTTTTGAAATTTGATCTGCAACTATCCAATCAAATCTTTCTAAACTTAATCCTCTCAACCAAAACAAACCTACAGAAGTTAAAATAACCATTTGATTTTCAATTACAAAAACTTTAGCTTGAGAAAAATTAAGATTTATTCCAGTTTCAACAATATAAAATGTGGAAGGAGCATTAGAAGCTAAAGAAACAGTTAAAAGATACACCCCTCCATCAGTAAAAATATAAAGCATATCTTCATAAGGAATTAAATAATAAATGTTAGTAACTTGAGGATAATTCAAAATTATATATCCTCCACCATTTGCACTATCAAATGGATCCCCAGTAAAAGTAGGATCTACTATAGCAGCACCTGAAAAAATTAATGTTTTTCCATTTCCTATAAAAAGTCTTCCTTTAAAAAATGCCATACAATTACCAGTTTGGTTATATTCTTTTATTGTATTTTGTGTCCAAAAGAAAACTTTCAAAGGATTAGTAGAAGCATTAGTCATACAAGCAAATGAAATATCATTCATCAAGATAGCAAAAAGAGGAGTAATATCAGAAAAAGTATAAGAATACAATTCCTGCAAAGTATCAGTATTAATCAATCTCACAGAATTATCTGAAATCCCTACTATTCTTGATGTTGGTATTTTGTCAATATAAAAATTTAGAGTTGAAAGATTAGTAGTTACTTCTTTAGGAACATTAATCCAGCCATATTTTAAATCAGGGATAGCATAGATTTCAAAAGCATGAGTTGGTTCTCTTTTGGTATCATCAAGATTAGTTGCAAGTCCCATAAGAGGAGCTTCAATATTAACTAAATCTCCTACTCCTTCATATTTTTTATCAATTCTGTAAGCTGTTACTGTTCCTCTCTTTGCCATTAAAAAGCCTCTCTTGTTAATTCCATAATTTTTAATTTATATTCATTTTCAAAATAAGCTTTAGCACCATATTGCAAATCATTTTCGGCAAGTTTTGCACAAATTTGTAAAGCTACAGGTTCAATTGCAATTTCTGGTAAATAATTTTCTTCAGAAGAAAGACTTGTTAGTTCTGAAAGCCAAGGAACATAATCCACTATGATTTTGTCTCCATCACTATAATAATAATCTGTTGGTAAAAGTAAAATTGTATTAGGAGCTTTTAATACATAATTAACAGGTTTCCAATAATATTTAAATGGCTGAAAATTATTAGGTTTTCTTGTCATAAGAAAACTATAATTCTTTGCTTTGAAATAAACTCTTTTAACAGAAAGAAAATTTTGAGATAAAGTTAATGAAGTAGGTTTAGTTGAAAGATCAAATTCTTCTCTTGTAGTTATATTAAGATCTAAAGCTACTTTTCTTCTTGAAAAATTTAAAGCTCTATAAAGAAATGGACTTTCATCCCAAGCAATAGGGTATTTATCAAAAGCAAGTTGAAAATAATTTTGTGCAGTAATTGCCATTTCATTTTATTTTATTTTATGCTATTCCTTTTTTTCTTGTTCTTATCATTTTTTCAGCTGAAAGATTTTCATAAATTTTCATAAAGTCTTCCCAAGAAATATCGTTCCCTAAAACTCTAAGCCTATTCCAACATTCTCTAAGCTGAGCTTCTGTTTCTAAACCAAAACCAAAAAATAAATTTGCATAACTATCTTGTAAAACAAATTCAGATTCAGGAGGGATTATTATCCAATCAGGATCATATCCCATTTTAATTCTAATTTCTTTGTCAGTATGATTATAAATAAGAGCCATATATTCCCTCCTTCAAAAAAATTTCTAATTTAAATCAATTAAGCCATTGAAGGAACATTCTTTAAAATAAAATGGGCTCTTGGTCTATCAGTATATAATTGTCCTGTAAGTAAACAAAGGCTTGAAAAAGATAAATATCCTTTAGTATAATTTGGCCACCATTCAGTTACAAAATATTCAAAAGGATTTGCTCCAGTAAAATGTAAATTATCTAAATTAACAAAATAAATATCACCATAATAAACTGGAGGTGTCCCTACGGCGTAATTAGTCAAGTAAGGATCTGGAAAGATTGAAATTCCTCCTATATCAATTCCTCTTACTGCATAACTTCTTACATCTGCTATTGTTTTCATATCCCCAACTACATATCTTTCAAGAGCTGTAAAAGATTCAGCAATCTTTGTAAATGTTTTAGGATCAGTAATTCCAAAAGCAGGTAATCCATAAATATTACCATGATCACCCCAATATTTATTAATTGCTCTATGAATTACTTGATAAATCGGTTTATTTTCCCCACCATCTAAATCTGAATAAGTATAAACAGGACTATTCCACCAAGCATAAGTAGCTCTATCTATTCCTCCAAATACAGCTTGATTTGTTCCATTGTCAATCACATCTTTAATACCATAGAATTTTTGATCATTTGTTCCTCTTGTCCCCATTAAATCAGTTTGTAATCCTAAAAATAATTGTCTTACAGCTTCTTCAATTCTTAATTGCACTGTATCTATAATATTATTTGGACTTTCCATATAAGCACCTTCAAAAAGTGTTACTCCAAAGGTCTGATAAAGTCCAGAGGGGGTAAATCTCGCATAAAGAACATCAACATAATAATTCTGTTCTGTAAAAGCTCCAGTTGTGAAATCAAGGTATCTTGGAGCCATATTTGCTTGGTTTGTAGAATCAGGACCACCATAAACAGGAAAGATTACAAAATCATGCTGGAATGGTTGGCTATCAGCTTTATCAAGTAAAATTTTAACAAAAGCAGAAACTTTAGGTAAATTTTGGACAAGAGCATAAAGTAAAATGTTTCTTCTTGTAACGTTTAACCATCTTGTTAGTGTGGCGGTATCCCTAAATCCGCCACCAATGTCAGTTGCATAAGGATAAATTGGCATTGCTTACACCTCCTTTTTTATTTTTTTATATTTCTCCTGTTAAAATTTTTCTATATGCTTCCATTAAATCTTCTTTAATTCTTGTTTTTCCTTCAGGCCCTGCATACCTTTCAAATCCAGCTTTTTCTCTCTCAATATAAGGTTTCCCGACAATCATATTTCTTAATTCTCTTTGTTGCATAGCATAATAACTACAAGCTGTTTCCCAATTAGTAATCCCAGCCTTCTTAGCTAATTCTTCAACTTCTAAAATTTTGTCTCTCGGAATTTTATATTTATCCATTATTTCATAAGCTCTTTTAATTTTTTCCTGAGTTTCTATAGTCTTAAGTTTAGCTTCTAACTCTTTTTTATCTTCTTCTATTTTTTTAAATTTTTCTTCTATTTTCTTTTCAACTCTTTTTTCTTTTGGTTCAGGAATAATATAACCTTTTTCTTTCAGTCTTTTATTAAATCTTTCTCTTAAATCGTCGTCATAATAAATTTCCTCAATAATTTCTTCAATAATTTTAGGATCAATTCCAAGTTTTTCTTCAGCCATATTAAAAAGCCTCCTTTAGTGCTTTATTTAACTTGTTTTTTTCTTTTTACCTTTCTTAGCAACAAGAGGATTTAGATGTTCATAAATAGGCATATCAACTGTAGGCATTTGCCCCCCAGATAAAGGAGCACTCTTTCCAGAAATAATTCCTGAATACTTTTCTGGTGAAAATACTCTTTTTCTTGTTTTTCTTGCCATTTTTATCTACCTCCTTTTTTTATATTTCTATTCCTTCTAAAGTTGTTGGTGGAGTAGGAATTTCTGTTGGAGTAGGAGTTGTAGTAGTAGGTCCTGTTGGTATAGATGCTGTTGGAAAAGTTGGAGTAGGGGCTGTTGGTCCAACTGGTGTTCCTGGTATTAAACCAGGCATTGTTGCTCCTAATGTTTGTGCTTTTAGCATTGCTTCATTAATATCTATTGTTTTAGAAATATCTCTTTGAATATCCAAAGCAAGTTCATTTCTTTCATCAAAAGGAGGAGTAATACTAAGCACTTGAGCTAAAATATAAATAAAAGCTAAGATTCCATCTTTTAAAGCATCAGAGCCTTCAGGAGTAGGCCCTGTTAAACTTGCTCTTAAAACATCAGGAGATATAGGTCCTGCACCTAATCCCGGTGGTATTCCTCTATCTAATCCTAAGCTTTTAATTATTTCTGCTTTTGTATCCTCTGGCATCCTCTCCTCCTTCAAGAGGGGGAAACCAATTTTAAATTTTTATATTTTAAGCTGTTGCTGTTCTTTTTTTTCTTCTTACTGTTCTTTTTTTTCTTGCTCCTCTTTTAGGACCTCTTTTCCTTCTTGCCATAATTATCCCTCCTTTTTTAATATTTTAATTTTTTATTTTTTTCTTTGGTTTCCCCCTCTTTTTTTTCTTTTTTTATTAAAATAACACTAAATAAAATTTTGTCAATAGTTAAATCACAAAAAATTTATTTTAAAAATAAAACTGTAGTAAATATAGCTCCTAAAATAGCACCAAAACTTGTTATTTTCACTTTTTCAAAAAATCTACATCCTTTTTGCTTTTCACATTCTTTCAGAGTTGTCTGATATAAACCTACTTGGTTTTTATAAATTTCAATTTGCTCTTTTAATAATTTGTTTTGCTCTTGCAATAATTCATTTTGTTTCTTCAAATTTTCAATTAATGTTTCATATTCTTTTACTTCTTGTTCTAAAACTCTTTTTTGCTTTAACTCTACTATCACTTGTTTAGCTTGTTCTTCAGGTAAACAAATATCAACCGCATAAACTTGTGTAGCTAAAAATAAACAAATAATTAAACTACTTAATATACGCATCATAGCCCATCTCTTTAAATTCTTTTATTGTTTCCTCAGTTGTTTTTGGTTTCTGTATCTGCTCTCTTTGCTTTTTTAACATCACAATCTTTTTTTCTCTTATCACTTGTTCTTTTTGTAAAGCTTCTAATTGCTCTTGTAATTGCTGTATCTGCTCATCTTTTTGCTTAATCATTTGTTCTTGTTGCTGTAATGCTTGCTTTAAGATTATATTTTCTTTATGATTATGCCAAATGAAAAAAATTAAGCCAAATATTAAAATTAACCCGAGTAAAATAAAAATTATTTGTCTATACTTAAGCATAGCTAAATGTTACTCCTATTGCTGGAAGTGCTGAACCTGTAGCAACTGTATATCCAGATGTTGGTGCTGGATTAGGAAGAGTAGATCCACTTGTATAGTAATAAGTTGTATTAGCTGTTCCTAAACTACCTAATCCTAAAGTTGCACAAGCTGCCAAAGCAATAGCTCTAACTGTAGCTGCAGACCCTGATGCCCAAGCAAACCAATAAACTCCAATAGTCAAAGTTAAATTTACACTCGCAGTTTTTACCCCTGTTGCACTTGCATCAAAACTTGCACTAACAAGCGGAGCACCAGTTGGTTGCCAATAATAATTTGAGGCATAAATACCAACATAATGGGTTCCAGCAGATGCTGTAGTCACATTAATCGCAAGCTGTGTTATGCTGACTTTACGAGGAACTACAAATGGTATCCAATATGTTCTCCCTGAAGTCAACGCCAAAGTAGTTGCTGCTGTCGCAGTTACAGCA
>Ga0123519_10003739_pt1 | contig 25063 bp, 21 predicted proteins | sample YelNatPaOPRAMG02_FD_87396 | JGI IMG/M metagenome (GOLD analysis project Ga0123519, IMG submission 87396) | Hot spring microbial communities from Yellowstone National Park - Yellowstone National Park OP-RAMG-02 (version 2) | ecosystem: Environmental > Aquatic > Thermal springs > Hot (42-90C) ...
ACCGCATAGAGGAAAATCAGGGCCCAGATACCGATCATCCCGAGTTCTTCGCCGATTACCGCCGGGATGAAGTCGGTGTAGGACTCTGGCAGGTAAAAATACTTCATGATACCGTTGCCCAGTCCTACTCCAAACACACCACCGCGACCAAAAGCAATCAGAGATTGCACCAACTGGAAGCCGCTGCCATAAGGATCGGCCCAGGGGTTGGAAAAGGAGGTAATGCGGGCAAGGCGATAAGGCGCAGATACGGCAAGTACCCCCAGGGCCGCGCCGGCGACGATACCGGCAAAGAGCACATAGCGCATCGGTAATCCGCCCAGGAAGAGCAGGGTGCCGGTGATTGCCACGACCATGAAGAAGGAGCCAAAATCCGGCTGCAAGAGCAGTAGCACACCGAGGACGAAGAGCAGGATGAAGATCGGCCAGAGCCCCTCCTTGAAATCGCCGAGCAGCTCTCCCTTGCGCACCACATAGCGGGACATGAACAGGAGCAGGGCAAACTTCAGCAGCTCTGAGGGTTGCAGGCGGACGATCAGAAAATTGATCCAGCGGTGCGAGCCATTCACCCCCACGCCGATGACCGGCACAAAGACCACCAGCAGGGCAATGAGGGAGATGCCCATGAGTGGGAAGGTCATGCGTTCCCAGAATTCCAGGTCGATGCGGCTGATGTAGTACATCCCAGTGAGTCCGAGGATGGCATAGAGCACCTGCCGTTCGGCAAAAAACAGTGGATTGCCGGTTTCCTGTTGGGCCACCGGAGCGCTGGCCGAGTAGACCATCACCAAGCCAAAACAGAGCAGGATGATCAGGATCCACCACAATACGGTGTCGGCCTTGCCGTTTTCCGCCAACCACCAACTCGGCTTACGCATGGGAAGCTCCTGCCAGGGCATGGACGGCAGCGGTAAACTGCTGTCCGCGGTCATGATAGTTCTGGAACATGTCGAGACTGGCGCAGGCGGGTGACAGCAGCACCGCGTCACCGGCCTGCGCCAGCGCGGCGGCGCGTTGCACGGCCTGCTCCAGCGACGGCGCCTGTTCGACCAGCACCCGATCGCCAAGCTGGTCGGCGATGGCCTGGGCATCACGCCCGATCAGGATGGCCGCACGCAGGCGGGCGGCCTGCGTGCGCAGCGGCGAGAAATCCTGCCCCTTGCCGTCGCCACCGGCGATCAACACCACGGGCGCGTCCATCCCGGCGAGCGCCGCGACCGTGGCACCGACATTGGTGCCCTTGCTGTCGTCGATCCAGCGCACGGCGTCGATCACCGCAACCGTCTGCATGCGGTGCGGCTCGCCACGATAGTCGCGCAGGGCGTGCAACATGGGCGCCAGCGGCACCCCCACGGCGTCGCCCAAAGCCAGTGCGGCAAGCGCGTTGGCGATGTTGTGCGCACCCTCGATGCGCAGGGCCTCGGCAGGCATCAGACGCTGCAGGCTCAGCTCGGCGGGCTGCGCCGCAGCGGGATGGTCGCGGCGCGCGCGCTTGTCGGGCGCGGCCGAGGCGGACTCGGGCAAAGCGCCGGGCCGCCCCAAGCTTTGCCCGGCCCCCTGGGGGGAGATCGCCGCACCGCGGCGATTTCGGGGGGGGGCATCATCGGGGATCGCGCGCACCAGCCAGTCGATGCCGCCTTCACGCATCACACCCCAATCACCGGGCTGTTGCGGCGCCGAAAGGCCGAAGCGCCGCAGCCGACGGCCCGGACGTTGCATCGCCAGCACGGCGGGATCGTCGCGATTGAGCACCATGACTCCAGACGCGCCCTGGTTCCCGAAGATGTTGGCCTTGTCGCCCGCATAGGCCGCCATGTCGCCGTGCCAGTCGAGATGATCCTGCGTGAGGTTGAGCACCACCGCCGCGTCTGCGACAAAGTCGGGCATGCCGTGGAGCTGGAAGCTCGACAGCTCCAGCACCCACGCCGCCGGAAGGTCGCCCTCCTTGAGGCGGGTCTGCAACACATCGAGCATCGACGGCGAGATATTGCCGGCCACCGCCACGCCCCAGCCCGCGCGCTCGAGCATCAGCCCGGTCAGGCGGGTGACCGTGGTCTTGCCGTTCGTCCCGGTGATGGCCACGACCTTGGGCGCATAGCCTTGCTGCTCGCGCAGCGTGTCGAGCGCCCACTGGAACAGATGCAGCTCGCCGGCGATGGGCACGCCACGATCGTTGGCCGTTTGCACGAGAGCGGCAAACGCCGCCGCATGTGGCGCGATGCCCGGGCTGCGCAGCACCAACTGCGCGTCGCCCAGCAGCTCGGCACCAAGGCTGCCGCAATACGCCTGCACCGCAGGCAGCTCGCGCTGCAACATGGCCAGGCCCGGCGGCTCCGACCGGCTGTCGGCCACGCGTACCCGTGCGCCCTGCGCGGCGCACCAGCGCGCCATGGCCAAGCCCGATTCGCCCAGACCGAGCACGAGAACGGAAAGCGAGCTCAGGTTCATCGCAGTTTCAGACTCGCAAGGCCCACCAGACACAGCATCATGGTGACGATCCAGAACCGCACCACGACCTGCGACTCCTTCACCCCGAGCTGCTCGAAGTGATGGTGTAGCGGCGCCATCTTGAAAATGCGCCGCCCCACGCCGTATTTCTTCTTCGTGTACTTGAAGTAGGTCACCTGGATCATGACCGACACCGTCTCGGCCACGAACACCCCGCCCATGACCGCCAGCACGATTTCCTGGCGCACGATCACCGCGATGGTGCCCAGCGCGCCGCCCAGGGCCAGCGCCCCCACGTCGCCCATGAACACCTGCGCCGGATAGGCGTTGAACCACAGAAAGGCCAGCCCCGCGCCCACCATGGCGCCGACGAAAATCAGCAACTCGCCCGTGCCGGGAATGAAGGGGAACAGCAGGTATTTGGAATACACGGCGTTGCCCACCACATAGGCAAACACGCCCAGCGAACTGCCGACCATGACCACGGGCATGATGGCCAGGCCGTCGGCGCCGTCGGTGAGGTTGACCGCGTTGCTGCTGCCCACGATGACCAGATAGCTCAGCACGATGAAGCCGGTCACGCCCAGCGGATAGCTGACCGATTTGAAGAACGGCACGATGAGGTCGGAGGCGGGCGGCAAGGGCATGGTCATGCCGCTGCGCAGCCACTCCAGGAACAGATGCCAGACCGCGGCATTGCTCTTGCCCGAGACCGCAAACGCCAGATAGAACGCGGCGGCCACGCCGATGAGGGTCTGCCAGAAATACTTGTCGCGCGAGCGCATGCCGTTAGGGTCGCGGTAGACCACCTTGCGGTAGTCGTCGGCCCAGCCGATGGCGCCAAACCCCAGCGTCACCAGCAGCACCAGCCAGACGAAGCGGTTGCTCAGATCCATCCACAGCAGCGTGGACACACCGATGGCCAGCAGGATGAGCACGCCGCCCATGGTGGGCGTGCCGGTCTTGATCAGGTGCGTCTGCGGGCCGTCCTGGCGAACCGCCTGGCCGACCTTCATCGCCGTGAGCTTGCGAATCACAGCCGGGCCCGCAAGCAGGCCGATGAACAGCGCGGTGAGGGTGCTCATCACCGCGCGGAAGGTGATGTAGTTGAACACCCGGAAGAAACCGAGTTCTGGTGATTGCGACATCAGCCACAGGGCCAGGCTATGCAGCATGGTGCGTCTCCTGGGCGGATGCGCCATGGCCGCCCGCAGCCAGCGTGGCCACGGCCTGCACGGCGCGCTCCATGCGCATGAAGCGCGAACCTTTCACCAGCACGGTATCGAAGCCGCGCAGCTTGTCCGCCTGCAGCGGCAGCGCGCTCGGGTCGGCAGCGTGCAGGACTTCGCCCAAGCCCGCGGCGCGCGCGGCGGTAGCGGCGTGCGCCGTCAGTTCGCCGCAGGCCCACAGCGCCGCGAGGCCGCGCTGCGCCGCATGAACGCCGACCTCGGCATGGAATGCTGGACCGTTGTCGCCGACCTCGCCCATATCGCCGAGCACCAGCAGGCTGCGGCCCGGCAGCTCGGCCAGCACGTCGATCGCGGCGCGTACCGAATCCGGGTTGGCGTTGTAGCTGTCGTCAATCAGCAGCAGGGGGTGTTCGCCCTGCCATTGCAGGCGATGTGGCACCAGCCGCCCGTGCACCGGGGCGAAGGATTCGAGACCGCGGCAGATCGCCTCCAGCGACGCGCCCGCGGCCAGCGCCGCAGCGGTTGCCGCCAGGGCGTTGCGCGCGTTGTGCCGCCCGAGCAGTTGCAGGCCGATTTCGGCATGTCCGGCCGGGGTATGCAGCCTCAGTCGCAACTGGCCCTGCGCGTAGTGCGCCACCCCGCTGACTTCGGCGTCAACGGTTGCTGCGTCCGACTCGCGCAAGGCGAAGCGCAGGCAGCGGCGGCGACCTGCGCTTTCTGCCCAGATCGCGCTGTGCGCCTCGTCCGCTGGAAACACCGCCACGCCCTGCGGCGGCAGCGCCGCGAGCACCGCGCCGTTTTCCCGCGCCACGGCCTCCACGCTGTGCATGAATTCCTGATGTTCGCGCTGAGCGTTGTTCACCAGTGCAACAGTGGGTTCGGCCAGACTGGCGAGCCAGGCGATCTCGCCCGGATGGTTCATGCCAAGCTCGACCACCGCGGCCTGATGCTGCGGGCGCAGGCGCAGCAGGGTGAGCGGCAGGCCGACCTCGTTATTGAAGTTGCCCTGCGTTGCCAGCCGCGCATCTTCCCCCTGCCAGGCAGCGAGGATGGCGGCGAGCATTTGCGTCACCGTAGTCTTGCCGTTGCTTCCGGTCACTGCAATCAGCGGTAGGATTTGCTGCCGCCGCCAGCCCCGCGCCAGCAGCCCGAGGGCACGGCGGGAGTCGGACACTTCGATGCCGGGTAGCCCGCTGGTCGCCACCCCACGCTCGCCCAGCAAGGCCGCGGCACCCGCGGCGGTGGCCTGCGGCAGAAAGTCGTGCGCATCGAAGCGCTCGCCGCGCAGCGCGACAAACAGCGCACCCGGGGTGAGCCTGCGGCTGTCGGTCTGCACGCTGGCCACCGCGGTGTTCGGGTCGCCGCACAGCCGTGCCTCGGCGCCGATCCAGCCCTGCGCCTCGCCCAGGGTGAGTAGCCCGCCGCCACGCTCGGCCAGCGCCATGCGGGCGTGAAACGCATCGCTGAACGCCAGCCTGCGCCCGGCGATGTCCTGCATGGCTTCATGCCCTTTGCCGGCGATCAGCACCACGTCGTGCGCCGCAGCATGCGCCAGGGTCTGCGCGATGGCCGCCGCGCGGTCTTCGATCAGCAGCGCCTGCGCGGGTTGCTGCAGACCGGCGAGCAAGTCCTGCAGGATCATGCCCGGCACCTCGCTGCGCGGGTTGTCGCTGGTGAGCACCAGGCGGTCGGCGCGGGCTTCGACCGCCTGCGCCATCAGCGGACGCTTGCGCGCGTCGCGGTCGCCACCGGCGCCGAAAAGGCACCACAGCTTGCCCTTTCGCGCCGCAGCCACAGGGCGCAGCGCGTGCAACGCCTTATCCAGCGCGTCGGGGGTGTGGGCATAGTCGATCACCGCCAGTGGCGCGCCCCGGCCGCCGAGTATCTGCATCCGGCCCGGCACCGGGCGCACGGTGCGCAGCGCGGCAAGAATCTGCGCATCGTCCAGCCCGGTGGTGTGCAGCAGCGCGGCGACCAGCAGCAGATTGCTGATGTTGAACGCGCCGAGCACCGGCAGTTCCAGGCCATGGCGCGCGCCGCGATGCACCAGGGTCAACCGTTGACCGGTGGCGGTCTGCACGAGGTCTTCGGCCTGCCAGTCGGCCTCGGCGTGTAGCGAAGCGGTCTGCAGCTGCAGACCGCGCGCGCGGTTGTCGGGCAGCAGGGTTTGCGCGGCAAAGGCGTCGTCGATATTGAGCACCGCATGGCGCAGCCCGGGCCAGATGAACAAGCGCTGCTTGGCCTGGGCGTATGACGCCATGTCGCCGTGGTAGTCCAGATGATCCTGGGTGAGATTGGTGAACGCCGCGGCATGCACCGCGCAGCCGTCCAGGCGGTGCTCGACCAGGCCGATGCTTGAGGCCTCGATCGCGCACCAGCGCGCGCCCTGGTCGCGCAGCGCAGCCAGCACGGCCTGCAGACGCACCGGGTCGGGAGTGGTGAAGCCGGTGGCGTGCAAGGCATCGGGCCAGCCCGCGCCCAGGGTGCCGATCACCCCGCAGCGCTGCCCGACGGCGTTCAGCGCCTGCGCGGTCCACAGCGCGCAGGAGGTCTTGCCATTGGTGCCGGTGACCGCCAGCAGCCGCACCGTCTGCGACGGATGTCCGTACCACGCGGCAGCCAGCTGTCCGGCCAGCGCCTTGAGCCCCGCGACCGCGACGATACGCGGATCGGCAAAGCCGACATGCTGCGCCCCCTCGGCCTCGATCAGCACCGCAGAAGCGCCCGCGGCCAATGCCTGCGGCACGAACCGGCGCGGATCGCGCGCCGCGCCCGGCCAGGCGACGAATACATCACCAGCGCCAAGCAGGCGGGTATCGGTCGACCACGGCGCGGTGGGCGGCACGCCCAGCGCACGCAGTGCTTGCAGTACCGCGTCAACCTCCTGCAGCGCCGCCGTCATGCGCCCCCCTTCGCTGCCTGGCCAGCGGGCAGTTGCAGCGCCTGCGCGGTCTGCGCCGGAACCAGATCGGGCTTGACCGGCAGATCGGGCTGCACGCCGAGGATGCGCAGCGCCTGCGGCACCACTGCGCCAAACACGGGCGCGGAAACCTGGCCGCCGAAGTGCTTGCCGCCCGTGGGCTGATCGATCGAGACCGCCATCACCAACACCGGGTGGTTGATCGGCGCAAGCCCCACGAACTGGGCGCGAAACAGCTTTTTGTCATACCGGCCGTTCTTGGCGATCCACGCGGTACCGGTCTTGCCGCCGGTGGAATAGCCGGGCACTGCCGCCGCCGGAGCGGTGCCGCCGGGCTGGGTGACCAACGCCAGCATGCCGCGCATTTCGCGCGCCACGGTGGGCGAGACCACCTGCACGCCTTCTGGCGCCTGATCGTGCTTGAACAGCGTGACCGGGAAAATGCGTCCGCGGTCGGCGAAGATCAGATAGGCGTGCGCCAGCTGCAGGGTGGAGATGCCCAGGCCATAGCCGAAGCCCATGGTGATGCGGTCGATCGGGCGCCAGCGCTTCATCGGCCGCATCAGCCCACTGGTAGCTCCGGGAAACTCGATCTGCGGACGCTGACCAAAGCCGACCGCCGTATACATATTCCACTGCACCTGGGCCGGCATCTTGCTCACCACCTGCGAGGTGGCAACGTTGCTCGAATACTGGATGACCTGCGGCAGTTCGATATTGCCGTTGTTGTCGTCATCGCAGATATTGGCGCCGAAAAACTGCTGGCAGCCCGGCGCGGTGTGGAACACCGTGGTCGGGGTGATGAGGCCAGCCTGCAGCGCCGCGCTCAGGGTGATGGGCTTGAGCACCGAGCCGGGCTCGAACGCATCGGTCACCGCGTAATTGCGAATATCCGATTCGCTCATATTGCTGCGGCTGTTGGGATCGAAGCTGGGGTAGTTGGCCATCGCCAGGATTTCGCCGGTCTTGGCATCGATCACCACGGCGCTGCCGTTCTTGGCCTTGTTGTCCACCACCGACTGCTTGAGCGCCTGATAGGTGAGGTACTGGATCTTGCTGTCGATCGACAGCACCACGTCCTGTCCGTCCACCGGCGGCACCCCGCCCGAGGCGTCCTCAATCACATTGCCCAGGCGGTCCTTGACCACCTTGCGCACGCCCGGATGTCCAGCCAACCGCGCTTGCAGCGCCAGCTCCATGCCGTCCTGGCCCTGGCCTTCGATATTGGAGAAACCGACGAGCTGCGCCGCAGCTGAACCTTCCGGGTAATAGCGCTTGTAGCTGGGCGATTCATAAATCCCCTTGATGCCCAGTGCCTTGACCTGCCGCGCCACGTCGATGTCCACCTGGCGCTTGAGATAGACGAACTGCTTGTTCGAGTCGAGACGACGCTGCAGATCGGCAGCGTTCAGACCGAGCAGGGTCGCGAGGCGACGTACCTTGTCGTCACTCGACTCGACCTGCGTGGGGTCGGCCCAGATGGTCTTGGCCGGGATGCTGGACGCCAGAATGTTGCCGTTACGGTCGAGAATGCGCCCGCGCATGGCAGGCAGCTCGATGGTGCGCACAAAGCGCAGATCGCCCTGGTTCTGATAGAACTGCGTCGTCCACACCTGCACCCAGAATGCCCGCAGCGCCAATGCCGCAAACACGGCAAACAGCAGCCACTTCACCAGCCAGGCACGGCCCGGCGGCAGTTTCACATGGAGCAGCGGGCTCTTGCCGTAACTGGCCGGTGCCGCATGCGGTCGCATTGCCGGGTTTTTCATCGACGCCCCCCCTTGTTGGCAGGCGCCGTCTGCGGCAAGACCGGCAAGGGCGACAGTGTGACCTGCCCCTCCCGCACAAACACAGTGCGCGCCGCCGTGATGGGGCGCATGTCCAGCTGGGTGCGTGCAATCTGCTCGATGCGGCCCGGCGCGCTCATGGCGCGGTACTCCACCTGCAGTCGGTCCTTGTCCATCTGCAACTGCTCGGCACGCTGCTGCGCCACATCGAGCGCTGCGAACGTCCGCCGCCCCTGATATTGCGAGCGCACCACCGACATGGCGCAGAGCACCACGACGAACAGCAGGATGAAGTTGATACGGGTCATCATGGCGGCGTCAGACCCGTTGTGCCACGCGCAGCATGGCCGAGCGCGACCGGGAGTTGCCGCTGATTTCGCCCGCAGACGGGCGCATGCGCAAGATTTCTTTCAGCGCAGGTACAAACTCCGCAGAAATGCCAGGCACGAAAGGCTGACGGCGATCCACAGCGGGCGGGCGGGCATGCGTTTGAATGAAACGCTTGACCAGCGCATCCTCCAACGAGTGAAAGCTGATCACCACCAGGCGCCCGCCGATTTTCAGCACCGACAGCACCTGAGTCAGCGCCGCTTCGATTTGCGCAAGCTCGGCATTGACATGAATCCGAAGAGCTTGAAACGTGCGGGTGGCCGGATCCTGCCCCGGCTCACGGCTCTTGACCGCTGTGGCAACCAGTGCGGCAAGTTCGCTGCTGCGCGCAAGGGGCGCTCCGGCATCGCGGCGAGCCACAATCTTCTTTGCAATCTGGACAGCCGCCCGTTCGTCTCCATAATCCCTCAGCACAGTTGCAATCTCGTCCACGCTGGCGGTGGCCAGATACTCAGCAACGGTCTGCCCGCTGCTGGTGTCCATGCGCATGTCCAGCGGCCCATCGCCGCGAAAACTGAAACCGCGCTCGGGTTGATCGAGCTGTGGCGACGACACCCCCAGATCGAACAACATCCCCGCCACCTGCTGCACGCCCTGCGCTTGCAGAACCCGGGACAGCTCGGCAAAAGGGGCATGCACCATGACAAAACGTGGGTCTTGAATCTGCGCTGCCGCAGCCACCGCCTGCGGATCGCGGTCGATGGCAATCAGCCGACCGTGTGGCGACAGCCGCTGCAGGATTTCCCGGCTGTGTCCGCCACGACCGAAGGTGGCGTCCAGATACACGCCGTCCGGGTCGGTCAGCAATTGATCGACCGCTTCGTGCAGCAGCACGGTGCGATGCGCCAGTTCGGCGCTGGGGTTGGGGGCGGTCTGGCGCATACACGGTCACAACACAATGTCGCGCACGGCCTCGGGCATACCCGCCTCGATCACTGTCGCCTCTTGCGCCTGATGCCGGACGCGATCCCAGATTTCAAAGTGCCTGCCCATGCCGATGAGATCGACCTCGCGCTCCAGGCCTGAAGCCAGCCGCAACTCGGGAGAGATCAACACCCGGCCCGTGGCATCCATTTCGGTTTCCGTGGCATGTCCGAGGTAGATGCGCTTCCAGCCCTGCGCCGACATCGGCAGCTGCAACACCCTGTCGCGGAAGGTCGTCCACTCGTCGTCGGAGAACATCAGCAGGCATCCGTCCGGGCTCTTGGTCAGGGTCAGCTTGCCCTGCGAGCGCGCCATCAGCTGATCACGATGCCGGGCAGGCACGGTCATGCGACCCTTGCCGTCCAGTGTGAGTGCCGAAATGCCAATAAACATGAAGTCGCCCGCGGTTGCCGTGCTGCAGTGGGGGCCAGTGATATTGCGCAGCGCCCTGCACGATTACCCACTTTTTTGCACTATTCGCCACTTTAGGGGATGGCGAGGTCCGCGGTCAAGCCTGGAAGCCTGAAATTTCTTTTACAAAACAAGGACTTAGATACTGTTCATCATACCAGTATAAAGATAACTTTCTATTGAAAATGAATGCTTTAGATGTCTTCTTAAAAGCTCTTTCGAGAAAATCAGGCGGACCACATGATCTGACCGTGTAGGCACTCTCCACGCACGGATGATCCCGACCTGCAGGCCAATGATGTTCAAGGGGAAAGTGCGAAGTGGGGCTATAAGCCGGATTCTGTGCAGCGCGGGCTGAACACCCGCGCCGTGGCAGCCATTCCTCTAGGCCGCACATTGCTGCGCGGCTCAAGCCACCTACCCGCAGACTCGCACGGGCCGCGCTGTGCCGACGTCACCGCCGACGCGTCTGCCTATTTGGTGTTGCTCCGGATGGAGGTTGCCGCGTTTCACGTCCACACCGGTTGCCCGGCGCTTACTCGTCTCTGTGGCCCTGTTCGTCACGTCACCGTGCACGGCCGTTAGCCGTCATCCCGCCCTTTGGAGTCCGGACCTTCCTCGTTGCGCTCGCGCGCACCGCGACTGCCCACCCCGCTTCGCAGCGCGCATTATGCGCGGGTTCCGGGCGCGGCTTGAGCGTCACGGCTCCTGGAGCAGACGGCAGCGAGCCGACACGCAGTCCTGAGAAAACAAAAGACCTTGACCAAGGGCAAAGTCCCTACGCATTCAAAAGACTAGATTCGTCTCCTTTACTTTCTTTGCAATGCGCAAGACAGCCTATTGTGACGACAGAACTTTTCAATGACGGCAAGCATCTGTGTCTGATGTTCAGCGACTTGGTCGAGGACGATGGGGACGCGGTGCAGGCCAACCAGTTTCTGCTCATCGATCATGGACAGGGTGCCATCATCGACCCCGGTGGGAACATGACCTTCAACGAGCTCACGCTCACCATGCGCAAATACATCGCGATGCAGGATCTGCACTACCTGCTCGCCTCACATGCCGACCCGGACATCATCGCCTCGCTGGACCGCTGGATGACCGCCTCCAAGGCCAGTCTGGTGATCTCCCGGCTCTGGGCGCGGTTCGCGCCGCATTTCTGCAAGCTGGGCAAGACCGACAAGCGCATCATCTCCGTGCCGGACGCGGGCGGCACGCTGCGCCTGGGCCAGAGCGACCTGATCCTGCTGCCCGCGCATTTCATGCACGCCGAGGGCAATTTCCAGTTCTATGACCCGGTGAGCAAAATCCTGTTCTCGGGTGATCTGGGCGTCTCGTTGGTCAGCGGCGCGCAGGCCGGCCGCGCGGTCACCGACCTGGCCGACGCCCTGCCGCACATGGAGGCGTTCCATCGCCGCTACATGGTGTCGAACAAGATCCTGCGCTACTGGGCGCACATGGTGCGCGCGCTCGACATCGACATGATCGTGCCGCAGCATGGAGCACCGATCAAAGGCAGGCACGCCGTGACGCAATTCATCGACTGGGCCGAAAACCTGAGCTGCGGCATCGACCTCATGACCACAAACAATTACCGCGTTTCCGACCAAGCGATCGCTCTGGCGACCTGAACCGCATCAGTCCGCCAGAGCAAGCCGCCACGCCATCATCTCCCCTGCATGCAGCGGCACGATATCCGCATCCGCGTAGGGCAGCGTGGCAGGCACAGCCCACGCACTGCGCTCCAGAGTGACAGTGCCGGTATTACGCGGCAAGCCATAAAACGCCGCGCCGAAGCGGCTGGCGAAGTCATCAAGGCGGTGCAGTGCATCACGCTGCTCGAACGCAGCGCAATACAACTCCAGCGCATTGGCTGCGGTGAAGCACCCCGCACAACCACAGGCGGCTTCCTTGGTGTTGCGCGCGTGAGGCGCGGAGTCCGTGCCAAGAAAAAAACGGGGGTCACCGCTTGTCGCCGCATGGAGCAGCGCCTGACGATGCGTCTCCCGCTTGAGCACCGGCAGGCAGTAGTAATGCGGCCGCATGCCACCCTGGAACATGGCGTTGCGGTTGTGCAGCAGATGGTGCGCGGTGATGGTCGCTGCCAGACGCGGCACGCCCTGCGCGTCGAGTTCGGACGCCTCGCGCACATAGGCGGCGGCTTGAGCCGTGGTGATGTGCTCAAGCACGATCTTCAGCTCGGGGAAAGCGCGGTGCAACGCAATCAGATGGCGGTCGATGAACACCGCCTCGCGATCGAACACGTCCACATCGGGATCGGTCACCTCGCCGTGGATCAGCAGCGGCATGCCCACGCGCTGCATGGCCTCAAGTGCGGGATACACACGCTTGAGTTCGGTGACGCCGCTGTCCGAGTTGGTCGTGGCGCCAGCCGGGTAGAGCTTGAAGGCATGCACCGCGCCACTGCTCCTGGCCTCTTCCACCCTCTGCGGCGTGGTGTCGTCGGTGAGATACAGAGTCATCAGCGGCGTGAAGTCGCTGCCAGCCGGCAGCGCTGCGAGAATGCGGTCGCGATAGTCCAGCGCCTGATCCAAGCGCACCACGGGAGGCTTGAGATTGGGCATGACGATAGCCCGCGCGAATTGCCGCGCAGACCACGGCAGCGCATCGCGCATGGCCGCGCCGTCTCGCAGATGAAGGTGGAAATCGTCGGGGCGAGTGAGAGTCAGCGTTTGCATGGCAATCATCTTGGCGTCTGTCAAAACGACGTCATGCTACGCCCCGAGGCGCGATGAGGCGGTGGATCAATGCTGCAGAATTTTTGCCAGAAACTGCGCTGCGCGCTCGCTGCGCTGCTCGGTAGGCGAGAAGAACTGCGAGGTCGGGCAGTCTTCCACCACCCGCCCGGCGTCCATGAACACCACGCGATGCGACACCTTGCGGGCAAAGCCCATTTCGTGCGTGACCACCATCATGGTCATGCCCTCCTCGGCGAGCTTGACCATGACCTCGAGCACTTCGCCGACCATTTCCGGGTCGAGTGCGGAAGTGGGCTCGTCGAACAGCATGGCGATGGGATCCATCGACAGCGCGCGGGCGATCGCCACCCGCTGCTGCTGCCCGCCGGAGAGCTGCCCCGGAAACTTGTCGCGGTGCGCCGACAGCCCGACCCGGTCGAGGTAAAGCAGACCCTTCTCGCGCGCCTCGGCCTTGCTGCGACCCAGCACCTTGATCTGCGCCAGTGTGAGGTTGTCGGTCACGGTCAGATGCGGGAACAACTCGAAATGCTGGAACACCATCCCAACGCGCGAACGCAGCTTGGGCAGATTGGTCTTGGGATCAGCGATCGAGATACCGTCCACGATCACATCGCCTTTCTGGAACGGCTCGAGCGCGTTAACGCACTTGATCAAGGTGGACTTGCCCGATCCCGACGGCCCGCACACCACCACGACCTCGCCGCGCGCGACTTGCGTGGAGCAATCGGTGAGCACCTGGAAATCGCCGTACCACTTGCTGATCTGGCGGATGTCGATCATGGGCGCAGCCGCGCCTTGAGGAGGGGTTGGGTTCATCGAACGATCCATGGAAGAGTTCCTCACCGCACAATGGCGATGCGCTTGTGCAGACGCTTGACGCCCTGCGACAGCACAAAACTGAGCACGAAATACACCACGGCCACCAGGGTGTACATCTCCACAACCCGGCTGTCACGCTGCGCGATCTTCATCGCGGCGCCGACAAAGTCGGTGACGTTGAGCAGCGCCACCAGCGAGACGTCCTGGAACAACACGATGGTCTGGGTGAGCAATACCGGCAGCATGTTGCGCAGCGCCTGCGGCAGGATGATCAGGCGCATCGACTGCGCATAGGTCAGGCCCAGCGCATAGGCGGCGCCAAGCTGCCCCTTGGGAATGCTCTGGATGCCGGCCCGCACGATCTCGGCAAAGTACGCCGCCTCGAACAGGATGAAGGTGAAGTAGGCCGATCGTTCCGCTCCGATCTTGGGCGGATAGTCCGCCCCGGTGAGCGACTGCAGCATCACCGGCACCAGAAAGTAGAACCAGAAAATCACCAGCAGCAGCGGGATGGATCGCATCAGATTGATGTAACCCGCCGCCAGCATAGACAGCCACTTGAGGTGAGACAGCCGCGCCAGCGCCAACAAAATGCCCAGCAGCGTGCCGCCAATGGCTGCCACCACGGTGAGCTGAACGGTGTACGTCAGCCCCTTGAGCAAAAAGGGCAGAACCGAGACGATGGCGCCAAAGTCAAAGCCGCCCATCACTTGCTCCCGCCCATGTAACCGGGCACGGCCGTGGTGCGTTCCACCCACGCCATGATGCGGTTGATGGAAAACGCCACCGCGACATACAACACCGTGGCGGCGCCGAAGGCTGCGAAATAGCGGAAGGTCATCTCACCCATCTCACGGGTGCGGAAGAACAGCTCGGTCAGGCCGATGGAATAGGCCACCGCCGAGTTCTTCACCAGATTCATCGACTCGGAGGTGAGCGGCGGAATGATGATGCGATACGCCATGGGCAGCAGCACATAGCGGTAGGTCTGCGTGGGCGTCAGGCCGAGCGCCAGGCCGGCGTCGGTCTGGCCGCGCGGCAGCGATTGAATGCCCGACTTCACCTGCTCGGCAATCCGCGCCGCGGTGAACAACCCAAGGCAGACGATCGCCGTGATGATCTGGAAGGTGCCCGGATCGACAGCATTGGCGAAACGCTTGAGCGGCGGAATCACGCTGGGCAGAACGAAATACCAGAGGAAGAACTGCACCAGCAGGGGGATGTTGCGAAACAGCTCCACATAAGCGTTGCCCAGCGTCACCCAGAACCGGCTTTTTGTGGTGCGCACCACGCCGAGCACAGAACCCAACACCATGGCGATGACCCAGGCGCACACCACCAGCAGCAGTGTGTACTCCAGGCCAGACAGCAGCGACATGCCCCAGGTGGTGTCGCCATCCGGGGTGTCTTCCAGAAAAATTCCCAAACCCAGCATGTCATCTCCTCGACGTTACCCTGTGACCGAATGGAAAAAAGCCGGCAAGGCTGCCGGCTTCTTTCACGTTAGCAAGGTGCGCCTTATTCGACACCCTTGTCGTTCGGGTGGGCGAAGGCTTCCTTGATCGCCGGGGTTTCCGGGAAGTTGAGGTTGATGCCCTTGGGCGGGATCGGGCTGGTGAACCACTTGGCGTAGATCTTATTAATCTCGCCCGACTTCATCACCCCGCCCACAGTCTTGTCGACCAGCGCCTTGAACTGTGGATCGTCCTTGCGCAGCATCATGCTGTAGGGCTCGCTGCGCAGCGAGCCGGGCAGAATTTTGTAGGCGCCCGGGTCTTTGGAATTGGCGATCTGGCCAGCCAACAGAATGTCGTCCATGACGAACGCCGCGGCACGGCCATCGGCCATGAGCAGGAAGCTCTCGGCGTGATCCTTGCCGTAGATTTCCTTGAACTCCATGTCCTTGGTCTTTTCATATTTTTTGAGCAGCGGCACGGACGTGGTGCCCGAGGTGGTGACGATGGTCTTGCCGCCAAGCTGCGCGAAGTCGTTGATACCCGAGTCTTTCTTCACCGCGGCGGTGACGTTGATGACGAAGTAGGTCGGCCCGAATGCCACCTGCTTCTGCCGCGCGACCGAGTTGGTGGTCGAGCCGCACTCCAGGTCGATGGTGCCGTTTTCGAGCAGCGGAATGCGATTGCTCGACGTGACAGGGGCGTAGTTCACCTTCAGGTCGGGCATCTTGAGGTCGGCCTTGACCGCGTCGACCACCTTGCCGCACAGCTCCATCGCGTAGCCGATGGGCTTACCGTTGTTATCGAGGTAGGAGAACGGAATCGACGACTCGCGGTAGCCGACAGTGATGCTGTTGGTTTCCTTCACCTTCTTGAGCGTACCGGTGAGCTCGGCAGCCTGCACACTGGATAACGCCGCTGTGGCCAATACAGTCAAACCAAACAATTTTTTGATCATGCGAATCTCCGTGGAATGTCGATGTCTCGTGAACAACGAGAACAAGTGTAACCGCCCGTCACAATTGCGCAATAGGTGGAAGCAAACTGCGTTCCAGCATCAAGCCAGCGCGGCAGATTCCCCTGCATGGGCGGCCATATCCTGCTGCAAGCTCCACATGCGGGCGTAAAGGCCCTGCGCCTGCAAGAGTTGCGCATGCGTGCCGCGTTCGACCACGCGGCCCTGTTCGATCACCAGAATCTGGTGCGCGTCCACCACGGTGGACAGGCGGTGCGCAATGACCAGCGCCGTGCGGTTGCGCGCCGCAGCGCGGATTTCGGCCTGGATCGCCTTTTCGTTGTGCGAATCGAGCTGCGAGGTGGCCTCGTCAAAAATCAGAATGGGCGGGTTCTTGAGTAGCGCCCGGGCGATCGCCACGCGCTGCTTTTCCCCGCCGGAGAGCTTCAGGCCGCGTTCACCCACCTGGGTGTCGTAACCCTGTGGAGTGCTCTTGATGAAGTCATGGATGTGCGCCGCACGTGCCACCGCTTCGACCTCGGCGGCAGTGGCGCCCGGCTTGCCGTAGGCGATGTTGTAGCCGATGGTGTCGTTGAACAGCACCGTGTCCTGCGGCACGATGCCGATGGCGCGGCGCACGCTGGCCTGCGTGACCTGGGCGATGTCCTGCCCGTCGATCAGAATGCGGCCCGACTGTGGCGCGTAGAAACGAAACAGCAGCCGCGCCAGCGTGGACTTGCCCGCACCCGACGGCCCGACAATGGCCACCGTTTCCCCTGCGGGCACAGTGAAATCCAGCCCGTCCAGGATGGTGCGATCCGCACCGTAGCCAAAGCGCACCTGTTCGAAGCGCACCTCGCCGCGAGACACCTGCAAGGCAGGCGCATGCGGGACATCCTCGATGTCGCGGTGCTCTTCCAGAATCGTGAACATGCGCTCTAGGTCGGTGGTCGATTGGCGAATTTCGCGGTAGATCACGCCAAGGAAATTCAGCGGCACATACAGCTGCAGCATGAAGGCATTGACCAGCACCAGATCGCCCAGGTTCATGCTGCCGTCTACCACCCCAACCGTGGCACGCCAGACCAGCAGCGTCACCGCGGTGGCGATGATCAGACTCTGCCCCAGATTGAGCAACGACAGCGAGTTCTGCGACTTGATCGCCGCAGCCATCCAGCTCTTGAGGTTGTCGTCATAGCGCGTGGACTCCAGCGCCTCGTTGCCGAACATTTTCACCGTCTCGTAGTTCAGCAGCGCGTCGATGGCGCGCTGGTTGGCGCGCGAATCCTGCGTGTTCATCTCGCGCCGCAGGTGGGTGCGCCACTCGGTCACCGTGATGGTGAACCCCACATACAAGGCCAGCGCAGCCAGCGCGATGGCGGCGAACCAGATGTCGTACTTCACCAGCAGGATGCCGATGACCAGTGCCATCTCGACCAGCGTGGGCAGGATGCTGTAGAGCGTGAACGACACCAGGCTGGAAATCGCCCGCGTGCCCCGCTCCATGTCGCGCGACATGCCGCCTGTCTGCCGCTCCAAGTGGTAACGCATGCTCAGGCTGAACAGATGGTCGAACACCTGCAGCGCGATCTTGCGCACCGCACCCTGCGTGACGCGGGAGAACACGATTTCGCGCAGCTCGGTGAACAGCGACACGCTCAGCCTCAGCATTCCATACGCCACCAGCAGCGTCACCGGCACGACCAGCGCGGTGCGCGGGTCGCCCGGCTTGAGATCGAGTGCATCGACAATGTCCTTGAGCACGATAGGCACGCCGACGTTGGACACCTTGGCCGCGATCATCATCAACAACGCCAGCACCACCCGCGCGCGGTATTCCCACAGATAGGGCCACAGGGCCGATACCACGGCCCAGCGCGAGCGCTGCGGCGCCGCTCCTGAAAAGCCCTGTGGCTCTGGCAAAGCAGAGGAAGTTCTGGCGTGCATGGATGCAGTGCAATGCAGCAAGCAAGGCTTGCCATCGGGAAGAACGGCGCGCAGCCGTGGCGTGAACAGACCCTAAACTACGCGTCAATCGACTCATTATCTGCGCCACAGCGGCGCCCTGCATGGAGCCTTTCATGAACCGCGCCCCCCAACTTCCCGATTGCGCACCCACCCTGCGCACACAGGCCCGTCCCGCTGATGTGAACATGCACGGCGACATCTTCGGCGGCTGGATCATGGCGCAGGTCGACATTGCCGGCGGCATCGCCGCAGCATGGCGCGCCAAGGGCCGAGTGGCCACGGTGGCGGTCAAGGAATTTCTGTTCAAACAGCCAGTGCTCGTGGGTGATGTGCTGTCGTTCTTCACTGAGGTCGACCATGTGGGCACCACCTCGATCACCGTCCGCGTGGAAGTTTATGCACAGCGCACGCCGTCGAATGTCGAGGTCATCAAGGTGACCGAAGCGCTGCTGACCTATGTCGCCGTCGGTGCAGACCGCCGTCCGCGCCCGGTGGATCAGCCCTGATCTGCCCCATCAGAACGCACAAGGCCGCCCGAGGGCGGCCTTGTGCGTTTGCAGCAGAGTGCGATTACTTGGTTTCGCCTTCGGCTGCGGCGCCACCTTCCTCACCCACGCCACCCGGCGGCGGGCTGACGGTGACGACTGCAGGGTTGTCCATGCCGTGCGTCAGCACAGTCACCCCCTTGGGCAGCTTGAGATCGCTGACATGCACGCTTTGGTGCAGGGTCAGCGCGCTCAGGTCCACCGTGATGAACTCGGGCAGGTCTGCCGGCAGGCAGGACACTTCTACTTCGGTCATCACATGGTTGATCAGGCCGTGGCTGAGCTTGACCGCGGGCGACTCTTCCGCGCCGGTGAAGTGCAGTGGCACTTTCATGGCGATCTTGTGACCGGCTTCGACGCGCTGGAAGTCGATGTGCAGTACCAGTTGCTTGTAGGGGTGCATCTGATAGTCGCGCAGCAGCACCTGGCTGGTCTTGCCTGCAACGTCCATCTCCAGAACAGAGGAATGGAATTGCTCTTTTTTCAGCGCATGGAACAGCGCGTTGTGATCGAGTTCGATCATTTGCGGGGCTTGCTCGCCACCATAGATAATGCCGGGAGTCTTCCCGGCGCGACGCAGGCGGCGGCTCGCACCAGTGCCCTGCAGACTACGTTCGAATGCGACGACTTTCATGTCGGCTCCTGAAAATGGGGCGATGCCCCGTGGTGAACGGCGCCTGCGACCAGCGCCGTGACAACCCGCCGAGACTCCGGCGAGCAAAAACTCAGAACAGGGTTTCCTGTTCGTTGAACAACTGCAGCACCGAACCGCCATAGGCGATGCGCTGAATGGTCTGTGCGATCAGCGACGCCGCGGAGAGCTGGCGGATCTTGACGCACTCGCGCGCTTCCTGACGCAGCGGAATGGTATTGGTGACGACCAGTTCGTCGATGGCACTGGCCTGCAGCCGCTGGATCGCGGGGCCGGACAGCACCGGGTGCGTGCAATACGCCATGACGCGCTTGGCGCCGCGGGTCTTGAGCACCTCGGCGGCCTTGGTCAGCGTGCCTGCGGTATCCACCATGTCGTCCATGATGATGCAGTTGCGTCCGTCGATCTCGCCGATGACATTCATCACTTCGGAGACATTCGGCTTGGGACGGCGCTTATCGATGATGGCCAGATCACACTCCATCAGCTTGGCCAATGCACGGGCGCGCACCACGCCGCCAATGTCGGGAGACACCACGATGAGGTCGCTGTAATTCTTTTCGCGCAGGTCGCTCAGCAAAATGGGTGAAGCGTAAATGTTGTCGACCGGAATGTCGAAAAAGCCCTGCACCTGGTCGGCGTGCAAGTCCATCGTGACCACCCGTGCCACACCGGCGGCCTGCAGCACATTGGCCACGACCTTGGCGGTGATGGGCACGCGGGCGGAGCGCGGACGGCGATCCTGGCGTGCATAGCCGAAATAGGGAATGACCGCGGTGATGCGCTCGGCCGAGGCGCGCTTGAGCGCATCGACCATGATGAGCAGTTCCATCAGGTTGTCGTTGGTCGGCGCGCAGGTGGATTGGATGACGAACACCTCGCGCGCACGCACGTTCTGCTGGATTTCGACCGTCACCTCGCCGTCGGAAAACCGGCCGATGTATGCCTGACCGAGGCCGATGCCGAGTTGTTCCGCTACTTCCTGGGCAAGCGCCGGATTGGCATTGCCGGTGAACAAAATGAAGTCCGCCGGGTTCGGTGTCATGATGGGGGTGCGGGGTGGAAGTTGCGCGAGTGCTGCGCCCGAAGCGCCTAGGCTTTTGGCCCCGGCGGCCCGCGGTGCGCGATGCCGCAGGCTAAACGCTGGTCAAAATTCGTGGCTGGGGAGGAAGGATTCGAACCCTCGAATGCCGGAATCAAAATCCGGTGCCTTAACCAACTTGGCGACTCCCCAACTCCATTCGCCTGCAGCGAATGCAAACTCAATCAATCCGCGTGTCGGCCCTGCGCGGCGGCTACGCCGCCAAGGCCGGATGATTCATCGACCCAACCGTGCAAAGGATGCACGGCCAAGGCTTTGCAGAGCCGGCCTTGCCACTGCGCGGGCATGTCCTGCAGCACTGCTGCCTGCAGTGTACGCTGCGGCGCCTCGTCCAGCCAAGCAAACACCGCGCTGCCCGACCCGGTCATGCGCACGTCGAACCGCGCTCGCTGCCCCTGACGGAGCAGGACTTCACGCAGTGTCTGCGCCGCCAGCGCCACGTCCGGTGCAAGCCGCTGTGCCGCCTGCTGCAAGTCGTTTCTGCCCCACATCGGCTGCAAGGCACCGCTTGGCGACCCGCTGCCGGTGTGTGCTGCAGCAACCGTGTTTTTCAGCCACTCAGCAAAGTCGTAAATTGTCGGTGGCTGCGGCAGATTTGTCAAGGCAAGGGCGGCAAACACCTCGCGGGTGGACAGGCCGTGTGCCGGATGCACCACAGCAAACCACGGCGTGGGCAGATCCACCGCCTGCAAGTCGTCGCCCACCCCCTGCGCCCAGGCGTTGCGGCCGTAGACGAACACCGGCACGTCGGCACCGAGCCGCGCGGCAAGCTGCATCAGCGCCGGGCGCGTCAGGCCCAGCCGCCACAGCCGGTTCAGGCCGATGAGCACGGTGGCCGCATCGGAGCTGCCGCCGCCGAGGCCGGCCTGCTGCGGAATCGATTTGCGCAAATGAATGTCCGCCCCCAGCGCGCAGCCGGTGGCGGACTGCAGCAGCCGCGCCGCGCGCACGCACAGATCGTCGTCGGGCAGGCCGTCGCCGCCGATGCGGCGAATCGCGCCGTCGTCGCGCCGGACGAGGTCGAGGTTGTCGCTCCAGTCGATGAACTGGAACACCGTCTGCAGGGTGTGGTAGCCGTCGGCGCGCCGCCCGGTGACGTGCAAAAACCAGTTGATCTTCGCCGGTGCCGGCAAGTTGTACAGCGCGCGCATCGCCCTGCCCGGTTCAGCGTGCGGCCGCACCGCTGGCAGCGTCGATCACCATGCGCAGCTGCGCCGGGTCGGCGCCGCCGCGCTGCGCCTGCAGCAGCGCCAGCCGGCCGTCGCGCCACACCGGGCGCACCGTCCAGCCGAGCTGGACGAAAGCGCCGTCGGGCAGTTCCTGCGACGGCAGCGCGGACGCGGGTTGACCGCGCACCCAGTCCTGCAGCGCCGCCTGCGGCAGCGCCACGCCCAGCGCCGCGCGGGTCATGGCGTCGAACGAGGCAAAGCGCTGCGTCTGTCTGCCGTCGTCCAGGCTGGCCTGCCCGGGGCTCCACCGCGCCCGGGCGAGCATCTGCCCCAGCGGCGAAAACACCTCGAACTCGCCGGCCTCCTGCCCCTGCAGCACCAGGCGGAAACCGCCGTAAAGCGCCTTTTGCGCCTCGGCCGGGCCGCTGACCAGCGACAGCCGTCCGGCCAGTTCGATGCTGGTGTTTTGCTGCGACGGCGCCAGCCGCGGCGCGGCGCAGCCAGCCAGCGCGGCGAGCGCGCCGGCACCGAGCACGAGCAGCACGCGCCGCCGCATCAGAAGGTCACACCGTATTTGCGCAGCACCGCCTGCACCACGGCGTCGTGCGGCGCGCGCTCGATCGCCGCACGCCAGATGGCGCGGGCGCGGTCTTTCTGCCCGAGCTGCCAGAGCACTTCGCCCAGATGCGCGCCGACTTCCGGGTCGGGGCGGGCGTCGTACGCCTGCTGCAGCAGGTCCAGCGCCTGGTCGAGATGGCCCATGCGGTATTCCACCCAGCCCATGCTGTCGAGGACGAAAGGGTTGCCGGGGGATAGTTCGAGCGCCCGGGCGATGAGTTTGCGCGCCTCGGGCAGGTTTTCACCGCGGTCGGCCAGGGTGTAGCCCAGTGCGTTGTACGCCGGCTGCGACTGCGGGTCGGCAGCGATGGCCTTACGCAGCAACTGCAGCATGTCGTTGATGTGGCCGCTTTTGTCGGCCATCATCGCCGCCTCGTAGAGCACATCGACGTCGCCGGGCATCTGCTTGGCCCCGGCCTGCAGCAGGCGGAACGCGGCGTCGTAGCGCCCGGCGTCACGCAGAATCTGCGCCCGCGTCAGCAGTTTGTCCTTGCGCTGCGCCGCGGTGGCCTCGGGCAGGGTGTCGACCAGCTTGAGCGCCTCGGCCACCTTGCCCTGGGCCACCAGGATGAGCGCGCGGTTGGTCAGCAGCGCCAGGCGGTTGCCGGCGTCGGGGACAATCTGGTCCAACCAGCGGCTGGCCTGGGCGTCGTCGCCGAGTTTGCGCGCGGCTTCGGACAAGGCGAGGTAGGCCGGGGTGAGCGACGGCGGCTCGGCCTGCGCGCGCGCCAGCCGCAAATAGGTCTGCAGCGAAACCACCGCCTTGGCCGGTTCGCCGAACTCGGTCTGCAGGCTGCCCAGCAGCAGCCAGGCCGGCGCCAGATCGGGGGCGTCGGCCACGAGCTGCTTCAGCACGCCGTAAGCGATGCCGTCGCGCTGCTGCGCCAGCGCCGCCTGCGCCCAGGCCAGGCGCATGCCGCTGTCCTGCGGCTGCGCCGCGGCGAATTTTTGCATCGCCGCGTCGGCGGCCTGTGGGTTGACGGTGTACAGCTGCAGCAGCAGCGCCGCCGCCGGCGCCAGCCCGGGGTCGGCGCTGAGCGCGTGCAGCGCGTCGGCAAACCCCGCTTTACGCTCGCCGAGCCGGGCGCGCAGCACGCCCAGCACGACGTCGGTCTGCGGGAACTGCTGCTGCGCGGCCAGCGCGGTGCGCATCATGGTCAGCGTCGCCGCCGGGTCTTCGGCCTGCGCGGCCAGCGGCAGCAAATCGGCGATGGCCTGCCCACGTTGCGGTTCGGGGGTGTTGGCCAGGTCCTGCGCAATGGTCGCCGCCGCCTCGCTGCTGCGGCCCAGCAGCAATTGCAGCTGCACCACCCAGGCGCCGGCCTCGCGCGAGCCGGGCTGCGCCTTGCGCCAGGCCTGCGCCGCGGCCAGCGCCTTGTCCGGCACGCCCGAGCGCAGGGCGATTTCCGCTGCGCGACGGTAGAGCGACGCGGCGTCGAGCTCCCGCGCGGCCTTGAGCAGCTCGGTGTACGCCACGCCCGGATGGCCGGTGTTGGCGGCGATTTCCCCCACGAGCACGGCAAACACCTGCCGCGCGGTGTCCTGCGCGTTGACGCGGGGTGCAGACTGCGGCGTCTGGGCGAACGCGGCAACTGAACACATCGCTGCAAACAGCAGGGCCGAGACAAAAACGGCAGCGCGCATGGGAGTCCTGATCATCGACGGAAAAACAGCGCCGAACGCCGTCGGCCCTGGGCAGGCGACCGATTGTAGGAGTCCGCGCCGGCGGCTGCGGCACAATGCGGCAGAACACGGTCTTTACGCCAGGGCAGACACGCCGGCCCGGCCAGACACCCATGCCCGAACTCCCCGAAGTCGAAGTCACCCGCCTGGGGTTGGACGCCGCGCTGTGCGGCGCTCACATCACCGCGCTGCGGCTGGGTAAACCGCTGCGCTGGCCGCTGCAGGCCGACCCGCAGACGCTGCACGGGCTGCGCATCGACGCGCTGCAGCGTCGCGGCAAATACCTGCTGATGCGCACCGCGCAGGGCACGCTGATCGTGCATCTGGGCATGTCGGGCTCGCTGCGCTGGACGCCGGCGCAGCAGCCGCTGCCGCCCGCGTCGGCGCACGACCACGTCGAGCTGCAGACCGACCGCGGCGTGCTGCGGCTGCGCGATCCGCGGCGCTTCGGCGCCGTGATCTGGCACCCCGGAACCGAAGTCCACAGCCACCCGCTGCTGCGCGCGCTCGGCCCCGAGCCGCTGTCAGAGCGGTTCGACGGCGCCGCGCTGTGCCAGGCGCTGCGCGGGCGCAGCGCCGCGATCAAGCCGCTGCTGCTGTCGCAACACATCGTCGCCGGCGTGGGCAATATCTACGCCTGTGAAGCGCTGTTTCGCGCGCGCATCGATCCGCGGACTCCCGCCTCGCGCCTGCGGCCCGCCGACTGCCAGCGCCTGGCCACGGCGGTGCGCGAGACCCTGCAGCAGGCCGTCGCGCTGGGCGGCAGCAGCCTGCGCGATTTCGCCCATACCAACGGACACCTCGGCGATTTCCAGCTGCAGGCGCAGGTGTACGGCCGCGCCGGCCAGCCGTGCCACGTCTGCGGCACGCCGGTGCGCAGCATCGTGCAGGCGCAGCGCAGCACGTATTTTTGCCCCAACTGCCAAAAAATTCTCAAATCCCGCAGCCCAGGCGGAAAACGCTGATCGAAATCCGACTGCGGCTGTGTTTTACTCTAGGGCGCATGCACGCAGAAAGCGTGAACAGGCCCTCGCTGAAACCGCCATTGTCTGACGTCTTGCCGCGATGAACCCGCAAGTGGAAACCCCCATCCTGACCACCGGACTGTTCGACTATGCCGAGTGGCGAGCCGAGCGCGTGCAGCGGCTCAAAGCCCTGCTGGCCTGGCTCGACGACAGCGGTCTGGCGCCCGAGCCGTCGCGCCCGCTGCTGCTGCAGCAAATCGCCCGGCTGGACAACGACCGCATGACGCTGGCGTTCGTCGCCGAGTTTTCCCGCGGCAAGTCCGAACTGATCAACGCCATC
>Ga0123519_10003740_pt1 | contig 25062 bp, 25 predicted proteins | sample YelNatPaOPRAMG02_FD_87396 | JGI IMG/M metagenome (GOLD analysis project Ga0123519, IMG submission 87396) | Hot spring microbial communities from Yellowstone National Park - Yellowstone National Park OP-RAMG-02 (version 2) | ecosystem: Environmental > Aquatic > Thermal springs > Hot (42-90C) ...
ACTTGGGTAGACTGTTATGCAAGAGAGACCTCCTGTTAATATATTTTTTGTGGGATAACTTAAAATATATTGCAGCGTCTCTCTTCTTTTTTCAACCCCTGCCGACAAATATGTTACTGTATCCTGCACTTTCACATTTAGTCTGTCTGTACCTCCCTACAAAGGTAACCTTGTAAATCGTATTCGATTGTGTTATAAAGTAATTAAGCCGAGTGATCCACCGAAAATTTACGTGAGGAAATTATGAGGCTGATAAATTGGTATGAGGTTCGTCAGATTGACAGGTCTTGCCCTGTCTGACGACAGGGCAAATCAGACTCGAACCTGGCTCGAGTTAGGGTTTGAGACAGCTTTTAAGACAAGCGTCTAAACAGAGGGGTGTAACTCTCCATGAGCTGGGTTCGAGATAAATGTTGAGGATAGATGGGAGGAAATTAGCTGTTTCCTCCCATCTTCTCTTTATCAGTAACTCCAGTTATAAATTAGCAAAAAGAGGTGAAATATTTTAAACTTAGTCTTACATCGCAATAGTTTATCGAATAACCTGTTTCCGGAGATGAAAGGAGGCCATTATGCTTGATACCCTACGTAAAGTTCAGATAATACAGGCACTGGAAAGAATAGCAGGTAGCGAATACGTTTCCACCAATCCCGCAGACCTCTATATATACTCAAGAGATATGACGATCGCCGAGCCAGTGCTTCCGGACATTGTGGTAATCCCCGGTTCGGTCGGAGAAATCCAGGCTATTTTGCGCCTGGCCAACGAGCTTGATCTCCCCGTAACTTCCTGCGTGGCGGGTGGAAATATCGGTGGATTGACTATTCCCCTGAAATCCGGTCTTATTCTCGATCTTAAACGATTGAACAGGATAATTGAAGTTAACGAGACCGATATGTATGCTGTGGTTGAAGCGGGGACGACATTCGGTCAGCTTAAAGCTTATCTGGAAAAACACCATCCGGATCTCATGTACACCTATGCCTTTTCTCCGCCTTCAACCGGGATTGTAACCAACTGTCTATTACAGGGGCTCGATAATCTTTCTTTTCGTTACGGCGCGGCTTCTCACTGGGTCAGCGGCATGGAAGTAGTCTTACCCGATGGAGAACTGATCAAAATCGGCTCATGCGCTGTAAGCTCCATCTGGCAATCAGTGGTACCCTTCCCGGAACTTACCGGACTTTTCCTGGGATGGCAGGGTACCACGGGAATTATTACCAAAATGGCTGTCAGCCTGTGGCCCAAACCGGAGTTTGCAATCTCAATGACGTTTATGTTCATGGATATGGAAGGCGCTGATAAAGCCCTGAAACTGATTGCCCGTTCCCGCGTCCCGGATGATCTGATCGGCACCTCATTTGCTCTTTCAAAGATCGGTAAGCTGGCGATGAATCATCAAAAGGCATCGATATTCCCGGCTCAGCTCAGAGAGCCTGACGAACCTGAATTTATTGTTACCGCTGAAATAAGCGCACACACGGAAAAAGAGCTAAATGCCAAAACAGAATACCTGACGGAGATTGTGCTTACCGGACTCAAAGATGAAAAAATGAGCGGTCCCTTCACATCTCCAAGTTCGACTGCTTCTTTTCCAATGCAAGCACTTCCCGTTCTCAGCGGTGGTGGCGGCTTAATGTGGGTCGGCAGTTATGGTCCGCTGAGTAAATGGCTGGAAACCGCAAAAAGGGGCTGTGAACTCCAGGACAAGTACGGGATTACGCGTAGTTGCTATACCCGCATTATGCTTGAAGGACACTTCGCTGGTTTGAGATGGATGCTGCCCTACGACAAGGGAGACCCCGAAACGGTGCGCAGAATCAAGGCACTCTGCGATGAACAACTGGAACTCGTTCTCAGGACAGGATATGTGCCTTATAAAACTCCGGTCTGGGCAATCCGCAGACTGGAACAACTGGCAGGCACAGAATGGGTTGAACTTCACCGGCGGATTAAACAGATGCTTGATCCCCATAACATTCTCAACCCGGGCAGGTGGGGTGCTCCGGCAATCTAAAATACCGGATTAATACCGGTTCCGGTATGCAACATATTATCAAATAACAGGGCTTCGCCTTAAATAGTAGAGGGAGGAATGAATGGCACTGGAAAATGTCAGAGAATGGCTCTACGGCTGCACCCGTTGCGGAACCTGCAAAAGTTTTTCAAACATTTTCGAGCCAGGCTGTCCAGCAGGAGAAAGATACAAGCTTGAATCGTATTATGCTTCGGGCAAGCAGTTGATTGCCCGCGCTCTGGCGGAAGGAAAACTTTCTCTTTCAGATGATGAAATGAGGGAAAGGATCTACGCCTGCACAGGATGCCTTGTCTGCCAGCAAATTTGCGGGGTATTCCACCATGAGCATATCTTTGACATCGTTCAATCGGTGCGCACCGAGGCGATCAGCAACGGTTTTTTCCACCCTGCATATGCCATGATCTACTACGGATTGCGGAGTGAGGATAACGTCTTTAGAAAACCTAGAAATGAACGTGGCGAATGGGCAAGGGACCTGGATGTTAAAAAAGCCACCCGGCAAAAAGTTGACGTACTTTATCATGCCGGCTGTCTTTTCTCTTACGAGCAGGAATTGTGGCATGTGCCCAGAAACATCGTCTCCATCCTGCAGAATGCCGGAGTTGATGTGGGTATCATGGGAGAAGAAGAAGCCTGCTGTGGGGGTAAAGCTTACGAGATTGGATACTCAGGAGAATTCGCAAAATATGCCCGGCATACTGTTGAAAACGCGAGTGCCCTCGGAATTAAAACTATCGTTCTTTCCTGTTCAGATGGATACAGCACCATGAAAAATCTTTATCCAAAGATCAACATCGTACCACAGTTTGAGGTGCTGCACTCGATAGAGTTCATCTATCAACTTATTCAAACCGGACAGATAAAGTTGAAACGGGAAGTCCCCTTAAAGGTAACTTACCATGATCCCTGCCATCTGGGTCGTCACCTTGATCCCGGATTATACGATCCACCCCGTGAAATCCTGAAAAGCATCCCGGGAATTGAGCTGATTGAAATGGAGAGAAATCGTGAAAAATCCTGGTGCTGCGGTGCCGGTAGTGGTGTGAAACAGGCTAATCCAGAACTATCTCTCTGGGCAGCAAATGAACGATTGCAGGAAGCTCAGGCTACCGGAGCCAGTGCCCTAGTCACTGCCTGTGGATGGTGCGAGCGCAACTTTCTGGATGCAGTCCGGGAATATTCCGTTAATCTGAAGATCTATGATATTGCAGATCTGGTAAGACTGGCGATAAGCCCATAATACTGCCGGGTAAGCCTAATGCAAAAACACTCCGCCATCAACTACAACCGCCTGACCTGTAATAAAATCGCTATCGCTTGAAGCCAGAAAGATTGCAGCACCAACCAGATCCTCAGGATATTCCGGACGTTTGATTATCCTGGCTGACACTTCAATCTGACGCCTGTCCTCCGGGATACTATCCGGATCCATGCTCAGGGTGTAGCCGGGGCAGAGACTATTTACGTTGATATTATATTCTCCAACTTCCCTGGCTAAAGCGCGTGTGAAGGTTAAAACTCCCCCTTTACTGGCAGAGTAATGGGCAAAATTAGCCGAGCCAAGAAAAGCCAGCGATGAAGCAATGTTAATCACCTTGCCACTCTTTTGTTTTATCATATAAGGTAAAACTGCACGGCAACATAAAAAAACGCCAGTTAAATTGACTGCAATGACCTTCTCCCATTCGGATGGCTCCAGCTCCCAGACGGGCGCTCTTACTGCCGGGTTGCGGATGAACATGGCGGCATTATTAACCAGAATATCAATGCGTCCAAAACGTTTGACAGCCAGATTGGCCATTTCCAGACAATCCGTTTCTCTGGAAACATCGGTTTTAATCGCCAGCACCTGGTGACCACGTTCTGTTAATGAGCGTGCCAGCTTTTGAGCACCTGTATAATCAATATCGGCGATAACCAGTATAGCTCCTTCCTTAACAAAACCTTCAGCATAAGCCCTGCCAATACCCGCTGCTCCTCCTGTGATAATAGCTACTTTATCTTTCAATCTCATAGAACACCCTCCCTCATATTTTTCTGTTTAAAAACGCAATATAAGTTTGTTCTGCAAACGGTTGAAGGTTTTCTCATTATAGCATTTATCCAGCCTTTTAAAGTAAATTATGTTATTATACGATTATCTTATGATGCTTTTACTTGACTGGGAGTACTCTTAGGACTACACTATATTACGGTAATCCTTTATACTGGATCCCGACGCTTTGTTTCCTCAGGTCTCACCAAAATAAGTCCCGATCATGATCGGGAAGAAGGGGGTTTGAATTTGGCTTATCAGCATCTCCTCTACGAAAAGGACAATGGCATCGGAATCGTAACCATCAATCGCCCGCAGGTATTGAATGCCCTGAACAGTGAAGCTTATGAAGATCTGTACCGAGTTTTTCAAGAAATCGAAAATGATCCAGAAATCCGGGTAGTAATTATCACCGGTAGCGGTGATAAGGCGTTTATTGCCGGAACGGATGTGACAGCCATGGCTAATCTGAATGCAGCCGAAGCCAGGGAATTCGCGAGCCACGCCAGAAAGACTTTCGACTTAATTTACGGTTTGAGCAAACCGGTGATTGCCGCTGTTAACGGGTATGCCCTCGGTGGAGGTTGCGAGGTAGCTCTGGCTGCAGACCTTCGGATTGCATCTGAAAATGCCTCTTTTGGACAGCCGGAAATTACGCTTGGCATAATACCCGGATCAGGAGGAACACAGAGATTAACCAGATTGATCGGTATGGCCAGAGCCAAGGAACTGGTTTTTACCGGCAACCGCATCGATGCCGCCACCGCTTTATCTTATGGACTGGTAAATAAAGTAGTACCTCAGGCAAAACTGATGGAAGAAGCCAAAGAGCTGGCGAAGAGGATTATGCGGAACCCCGGTGTTGCCCTTACCCTGGCAAAAATCGCTATCAATAGCGGTGCGAATGTTGATCTGAATACCGGATTGGATATTGAATTGCAGTGTTTTGCCCAGTGCTTCGCCACAGTGGACCAGAAAGAAGGCATGAAGGCTTTCATCGAAAAAAGGAAACCCCAGTACAAAAATAAATAAAATTTTGCGGGTGGAGGCTTGATACCACCACCAGCAGCATGAAGGAGGCAGGAGAACTTGGAAATTAAAACTGTAGCAGTCATTGGTGCAGGAACAATGGGCAATGGTATCGCCCAGGTAACCGCTGCAGCCGGTTACAACGTCATCATGACGGATATCAAGCAGGAATTCCTGGACAAAGCCATGAACACGATTGCAGGAAGCTGCGACAGGCTGATCAAAAAAGGAACCATCCAGGAAGCAGATAAGAAAGCCATCCTGGCAAGAATCAAAACTACCGTTGATATGAAAGAAGCCCGCAATGCCCAGCTGGTTATCGAATCAGCTCCAGAGGATTTGAATTTGAAAATGAATATTTTCAAAGAGCTGGACGAAATATGCCCTCCGGAAACCATCCTGGCTTCTAATACCTCGGCTTTACCTATCAGCGCAATTGCCACCTCAGTTAAAAGAAAGGATAAGGTAATCGGTATCCATTTCATGAATCCAGTTCCGGTGATCAAAGGAGTCGAGGTTATCGTTAGCACATATACATCTCCGGAGACTGTTGAACTGAGTAAAAATTTCGTCAAGTCCCTGGGGAAGGAACCCTGCGAAGCTAAAGATTATGCTGGGTTCATTGTATCCCGCCTGGTTGATGTATTAATGAACGAAGCCATCCAGTGCGTGATGGACGGCAACAAACCAGAGGAAATTGACAAAGCAATGAAGCTCTGCTGCAATTTCCCGATGGGGCCGCTGGAGCTGTGCGATCTCGCTGGAGCAGATATCGTCCTGCATGGTCTGGAGACCATGGAGAAAGAATTCGGCGAGCGATTGAGACCCGTCCCCCTGTTGAAATCTCAGGTACGCTCAGGTGCACTCGGACGTAAAACCGGCAAAGGATTCTACGATTATACACAGCCCAAGAAATAAGCACTGGCTTGAAGTTGCAGATTTTGAATAATTTACAGGAGAAGAAATAGTGGTTAATAAGAACAGTGATGTCGTAATCGTCAGCGCCTTGAGAACACCTTTCGGTAGATACGGCGGCTCTTTAAGGGACTTCGACTATTTTGATCTGGGAGCCATCCCTATGCGGGAGGTCTTAAAAAGAGTCAATGTACCACCGAATACTGTGGATGAAGTATTCTGGGGCGTTGGTGATACCTCGGTCTGTAAGGATGTTTACACGCCGGTAGCTGCCCGTCAAACCCTGATTAAAGCCGGCTTGCCCCATGAAACCGCCTCGATTTCCTTTGATATGGCCTGCGTATCAGCCATGCACGCTGTTAAGCTGGCAGCCATGGCAATGAAAGCAGGTGAAATTGATTGCGCTATCGCCGGTGGTGCAACCTCTTTCAGCCGCGAACCTTTGATCGTCAGAAATCTGAGATTCAACGGATTTCGGCTAGGAGACGTCAAGATGGAAGATCCCCTGTTCGGTCTGGGGTACAAGGATTTTAATCCGGTATCCGTTGATTCAGACAATATTGCTTATGAACACGGCGTTGATCGAGCAGAGCAGGACGAATGGGCACTGAGAAGCCATGTCAATTATGGAAAGGCCTGGAACGCCGGTAAATTCAAAGAGGAAATCTTCCCCCTACCGATTCCTCAAGAAAAAGGTGAGCCCAAAATCCTGAATATTGATGAACAATACCGACCCAATACCACCCTCGAAGGTTTGGCCAAGTTAAAAACCGTCTACGGAACCCGTGCCATTACTGCTGGTAATGCTCCCGGTTTGAATGATGGAGCTACTGCCATCCTGTTGATGACCCGCCAGAAAGCCATGGAGATGGGGCTGGAACCACTGGCAACCATTGTTGCCAGCACCCATTACGCTATGAATGCCAGCCGCATGCCCGAAGCCCCCGGTTACTGCATGCAACTGGCCCTGAAGAAAGCCGGGCTCACGCTGGATGATATTGCTGTGATGGAAATCAATGAAGCATTTGCCTGCGTCCCTCTCGTTTCCCTGAGGATTCTGGCTGGCGGCGATAATGAAAAGCAGAAACTGGAAGAGCTGAAAGCCAAGACCAATATCAACGGCAGCGCAATCGCCATCGGGCATCCCAACACCGCTTCTGGCGCCAGAATCATCATGAATCTCATGTATGAACTCAGGAGAAGAGGTGGCGGATACGCCATGGGTTCTCTTTGCGGCGGTTTGGCTCAGGCGGATGCCTGCATTATCAGAGTTGATTAATCGCTGATATCCACCACACCTTTTTAATATCCCTCTCTGGTATTTTCAGAGAGGGATATTTGTTATTAAAAAATAAGCCCCCTTTAAAACTGAGGGGGCTTATCAACTGGTTTGATGATCGGAATCCGGGATTACTTACCGAGGAGCATACCTCCATCCAGTCCCAGAATGGTACCGGTAGTAAAACTGGAAGCATCGGTAGCCAGATAAAGCGCTGCTAAAGCAACATCATCAGGATTACCAAAACGACCAAGCGCCGTCTTCGCCAGTTGTTTCTCTTTCACACCGGGCAAAGCCAGGAATGGATCAGCCAGACGGCTGTGAATCCATGCAGGAGCAATGGCATTGACTCTGATATTATACTGTCCCCATTCAGCAGCCATTACCTTGGTAAGATGCGCAACAGCGGCTTTGCTCGTACAATAAGCACCCAGCAGATCAATCGTGGTGAATCCTAGATAAGAAGTAATGTTGATAATACTTCCGCCAGTACCATTATCTTTCATCAAGCGGGCAACTTCCTTGCTAACCAGCCAGATGCCCTTCAGGTTGACATTCATCACCACATCCCATGCCCATTCTTCCAGGTCCATCAGGGGCACCATCTGCGGATTGGCTCCAGCGCTGTTGATCAGCACATCTACCCGCTTAAATTGAGTTTTTACCTCTTCGATCATTTTCTTGACTTCTTCGCTCTTCGCCAGGTGAGAAGCAATTGCATAGGCCTTGCCACCCTTGGAATTGATATCTGCTGCTACCTTCTCCAGGTTTTCAAGTTTGCGACTGGTCAGAATCACGGTAGCACCCGCTTCTGCCATCCTGTTTGCCATCGCACGCCCGAGATCGCCCGCACCGCCGACGATCAAAGCTACCTTGCCGTCCAGGGAAAATCTGGATACATCTAGATTCATTACTCCACTCCTTTCAAATAATAATCACGTGATGACTTTTCGAACCAATCATACATCAATAGAACGTTTTTAGTCAATTTACGCATACGCTAAAAAGTTTATCAAACACTTATACGAAATAGTAAAATATATATGCTTGTGCTAGAATAGTTATTGCTTTAAAGCCTCCATTCCAATTTTTGCCTGAATCTGATTGGCCCAAATAAGCCTCACTTACGATCACAGTAATATTTGAAAAAGGAGATGTAAAAATGGCAGCACTGAATGGAAAAGTGGCACTGGTTACCGGAGCCAGACAGGGTCTCGGTAGAGCAATTGCCCTGGGATTAGCCAAAGCCGGAGCCGATCTCTTGATTGCCGATAGGGTTGTTGATGATGGTAAACTGGCAAATGTTGCCAAAGAGATCGAATCCCTTGGACGTAAAGCGGTTACCTGCGGCGGAGATATCACCATAGAATCCGACGTACTGACGATGGTGAAGAAAGCCAACGACGAACTGGGCAAGGTTGACATTCTGGTCAACAATGCCGGTGTTACCGCACAGGACAGGTTTGTTGACATGCCACTGAAAAGATGGAACCTGATCATCAATGTCAACCTGAATGGTACGGCTTACTGCACCCATGCGGTACTCCCCCAGATGATCGAAAGAAACAGCGGCGTCGTGATTAACATGTCTTCTATTCTGGCTCTCAGGGTACAATACAGTGTTCCTTACGGGGCAACCAAGGCAGCGGTTGAAAGATTTACCACCGGTCTGGCACGCGAGATGAGGAGAACAAACATCTCTATTACCGCTTTACGCCCCTACTTTGTCAAAACTGAAGTTGTGTCAGGCTTTCTGGAGGGTAGAGCCGACATGAGCGACTGGGAAGAACCCGAGATGTGGGGCAAATACTGTGCCGATATTGCCGCCGCTGATCCCTCAATAACCACCGGTAAAATCTTCGACCAGGCACTCTGCAAAGAGACTTTCGGCGATTGGAAATAAAAGAATCCATAGGCGTTTACCTGAGAGGGGGCTATAAACGCCCCCCTTTTATTCTTGATATAATTCATGCAAATTTGTGATATTACCTCTCCCGGTTTACCAATGGCAATCTTTTTGTGCAATAAGTTATAATTGAAATGTAAAGTTTAATCAGTATATAGTCAGAGAATCATGGCAAAGGCATATATATTAATAGAAACTACAGCCGGTAAGAACCGGGAAATCGTCAATACCATTAAAAACCTGAAGGGGGTCACCTCGGTTGATTATGTGACCGGCCCTTATGATATTATTGCCATCGTGGAAGCCGACAATCTGAACGAAATAGGTGATTTGATTACCGAGAAAATACATCCGATTCCGGGAATAACCAGGACGATTACATGTCTATCTCTTAAGATAGATCAGGAAACCGGTAAAACCTCTAATTCTCAGAGCTGATCTCTCTTAATTTTTTTTCGACTTCTTCAATTACTTCATCCGGAGTTGATGTACCACTGGTAATTCCCACCAATTTTCTGTTGTTGAGCCATAGTGGATCAAGATCTTCAGCACTAGAAATTAAATGCGTTTCCGTAACTTCAGAACACAATTCCGCCAGCCGACGGGTATTGGCACTGTTCCGCCCGCCGATTACCAACATCAAATCTGCCTTCCTTGCGACTTCCAGCGAGATTGTCTGTCTTTTCCTTACGCCGGGGCAGATTGTATCAACAATCCTGATTTCAGCATCCCTCCGGTACACTATCTTCAGAACTTCTCCTGCAAATTGAAGGAAGTTTTCTGGTATCTGGGTTGTCTGTGCGATAATCCCTGCGTGCAGAGACAAATCGCCCCTATCCTTTAATTCCCGGCTACTCAGAGTGGCCAATCCCTTTCCCTGAGCCCAGCCGAGCAGCCCCTTAACTTCCGGATGATTTGCATCTCCAAAAATAATCACCTGAAAACCCGCTTCAGCCAGTTGCCGGGCAGCGAGTTGAGCCCTTCTGACAAATGGGCAGGTTGTATCCAGCACATTAGTTCCGGTTGTCATGAGGCTAGATTCTACTTCCGGACTCACTCCGTGACTGCTGATGGCTACGATTTTACTTTTAACAGCCTCCAGATTTTCGATTACGTTGATACCGGAGTTTTTTAATTTTCGAATTACTCTATCGTTATGTACAGCGGCTCCGAGTGAATCAATCTCTCCTTTCTCCGCAGCAGTCCTTTCCAGCATTTCGATCGCTCTGCGCACGCCGAAACAAAAACCGATGTCACTCACCCTCTCAATCTCGAATTTCATCCTTCTTCTCCCTGTAATAGCCCCTGTAAGGCTCTTCCAGAAGGGCGGAAATTTTCAGCATTATCAAATCAGTGTATCCTTTTAACTGCTCTCGGGTCAGGCTGCTGCCTGCCTCCGGAAGAAAAAATGGTTCACCGATGTTGAGCCGGATTGCGGGGCGCCTGAAAATCCAGCTCGTTCCCCGAATCACCTCTGTACCCATAATACCAATCGGTAATACTGGAACCCGATTGTGATAAGCAATCAGAGCCGAGCCTGGTAGACCCTGCTGCAATGAACCGGTTTTACTCCGCTTTCCCTCGGGAAAAATCACGAGTGCGAAGCCATTGTGCAACACTTCATTTGCCTGCCTGATTACCTGCCTGCCAGGTCGTTCCCGGTAAACCGGGAAAGCCCCAAATGAGCGTACAAAAAAAGCTGTAATGCTATTTTTAAAAAGCTCCTCTTTTGCTACAAAAATGGCTTTCCGTCCCAAAAATACACCTATCGCAACCGGATCGGCAACACTCAGGTGATTTGCCACTACCAGGAGTGGTCCTTTTTCGGGAACGTTCTGTTTGCCACTTGTTTTAGTGCGGGTTAATGCAAGAAACAGCGCTCTGGCCAGACATTTTTCCAAAAAATAGATTATCCCTGTAATAATGCCCTCCTGATTCCTTTATACCAGTTAACGGCTACCGAAAATTCTGCCCGGTAAAAGTAACGTTCAGCAGGCGCAGAGGAAGATAATTCTGCTATGATTTAATGCGCTCTGCCAGCTTCACCATAAGATCAACCAGCGTACGCACAGGTACACCAGTTGCGCCCTTGGGATTATACCCGCGCTCTTTATCCAGCATACTTGTTCCAGCTATATCCAGATGAACCCATGGTGTATCACCAGCGAACTCTCTTAAAAACCAGGCAGCAGTAATCGCCCCGGCATACCTGCCACCCGTATTTTTTATATCAGCTACATCCGATTTGTTTTGTTCGCGATACTCTTCATTCATGGGCATCTGCCAGATGCATTCTCCGGCATTCCTGCCAGACGCTATTACCAGATTTACCAATTCCTCATTATTACTGAAAGCTCCGGTACAAACATCACCCAGAGCTATGCGACAAGCTCCGGTAAGCGTCGCAACGTCAATTATCCTTTGAGCCTTTTGCTCCAGCGCGTAACTCAAAGCATCAGCCAGAATCAGACGTCCTTCTGCATCGGTCGAAATTATTTCAACGGTTTTCCCGTTCATAATGCGGATTATATCCCCGGGTTTGAACGCATTTCCTCCAGGCAAATTTTCGGTCGCCGGTACAATCGCGATTGCGTTGATTTGCGCTTTGAGCTGCGCTACCGCTGATATTGCCCCCATCACAGCAGCACCACCCGCCATATCACCTTTCATATCGCCCATTCCTTCAGAGGGTTTAATTGATATTCCGCCTGAATCAAAGGTGATTCCTTTACCAACGAGGGCAATATCGGTTCCCTCACCGATTCTCCCCTGATAATCAAGAACGATAAATTTGGGAGGTTGCTGACTTCCCTGAGCCACACCCAGCAAACCACCCATCCCCAACCTCAACATATCATCTTTCTCCAGTATCTTGATTCCCAGCCCGTATTTCTGTGCCAGGTCACTGGCAATCTCTGCCATTCTGGTTGGTGTCATGACATTGCCGGGCTCATTTACCATATCTCTCACCAGATTTACCGCTTCAGCGATGATCCTGCCCACCAGGCTCCCCTTCTCAATTGGCCCGAGCACACTTTCATCATTGACCAGCAGGATTAATCTCTGGGTTTCTCTTTCATCTTCCTTCCGGGTAAGATATTTTTTGAAAGCATACGTTCCCAGCAGACTTCCTTCAGTGAGTACCTTTCCCCAAGTCTCGGCATTTAATCCAGCGGTTTCAGGAACAAAACCGGTAACCGCAACCGCAGTTGAGCCTTTCCTCCGGATTGATTTTAATGCTTCAGATATGGCAACCCTTAATTTTTCTGTATCCAGTTCACTTCTCTTTCCCAGCCCGGCTACATATACTCTGGAAGCAGGAATCTTGCCGAAGGTATAAAGCTGGGTAACCTCCTTAAATTTACCTTTTATTTCTCCTTTGCTAACCAGATCAGACAGGTTACCTGCCAGTGCTTTATCCAGAAGCTCCATGTCATCTTTTAATGAGGTTTCGCCTTCAAAGTGGAAGGTGATAACAGCCTCACTATCCGAACTAATAATATTTCCCCTGGCGATATTTATTTCCATCAACCTGTTCTCCTTTTTGTACTTCCCGTATGATTTTCTCCAAAACCGGTGCGATATCTCTTGATGTATCCACCGTGTAATGCTTTAGCCGTATTTTCTCCTCCCTGGGAGCCATTTTCAAATAGACATTCCAGTCGGCATCAGAGAAATTATTCTCATCCTTTTCTCTTCTGATCAATCTTTCTTTTACCACTTCGCGCGGAGATTTGATTCTTACAAGGATAAATTTAGCACCATTCCTGCGAGCAATACTGCATAAACGTTTCCGATACCGCTCTGACAAATTGGTCGCATCAAATAAAACTGGAATTTTCTTTCTTAACAGCCGTTCGATGAGATTATAACATGCCTTGAAAAGTCTGGCACTTTCCCTCCAGTGGTAAGCCGGCTGTGGGAACAGTGTCTTGCGCAAAGCATCACTTTCCAATACCGCTATCGGTATTCTCTGTGCCAGCTTCTGACCAAAGAACGATTTTCCGGTTCCTGGCAGACCGCTTAAAGCGATTAATACTGGTCTATCTACCGGTTCTGGAAGCCTGCCAAGGCTGGCTAAAAGCTTCCGGGTATCATTCTCAATCTGGATACGCCGGAAGTTCCTGATTTCTGAAGCAGATTTTGGGTATGGATAATTCATCTCACGTCTGACTTAATCGCTGGAGACATCGGTGTGCACATTCTGGAACCAAAAACAGAGTTATTCAGGATAAAAAGCCACCCCGAGTGTCCCTGTGCCTGTAGCATAACCCATCAGAGGACTGAATTCACTGATCCACAATTCTACACAGTTGAATTCGTTTGAAACTCTGTCCTTCAACATCATGGCTCCCTGAATATCGTAGGCATGCATCACAGCACAATGAATGGGCTGATTTCCAACTTTATCGCGCATCATCCTGAGTATCCTGTCAACTCCCTGTTTCCGGGTAGCCACGGCAGTCACAAAATGGACAGTATCAGACACTGTAAAAATAGGCTTGATATTTAAAATCGAGGCCGCCTGAGCAGCAATTCTGGGAACTCGACCTGATCTGTACACATGGCGAACGGTGTCCAGCAGCACCAGCGTATTGACTTTTCGTTTTACCTCGAGAGCTGACTCTATGACCTCTTCCAGCGATTTGCCCTGTTCCACCGCTCTGGCAGCAGCCAGCGCAACGAACCCCTGAGCAGCAGTTGCTGTCCCGGAATCAATCAAAACAATATTCACTCCGGGCAACTCGGTCAGGGCTTTTTCCCGGGCAATATTCGCCATATTAAAAAGGGTACTGATTTTCACCGAGAGTGTTATACAGACGATGTTTTGAGCTTTTTGACTGGTTTTTCTGAAAACTTCCAGGCATTCTTCTGGAGTAGCCGGAGCCGTCTTAAAAGAATCAGGATTCTTCAGAAAAAACTGGTAAGCCTGTTCGGGAGTGATGTCCACCCAGTCTCGATAAATCCTGCCATCAATAAGGATAGTTAGCGGGATAATTTCAATATCATATTGCTTGATGAGCTCTTCAGTCAGGCAGGCTACGCTATCGGTAACAATCGCAATTTGTGGCAATTCCAGACCGCCTGTTTATTGATGTATTTAAACCATGGGACGGTGTTCAAAAATCTTTCCCCACCTGCCAGAACGAGCACCGGTCTCAAGCAGCGCAGGGATTAAAAATATACTGGCAAGAAATAAAAATAACAAAAGTAACTGAACAAATTCAAGCCTGCCTCTTGCATAAAAAGCAATCAGAGAAACAGCAATAACACCGGCCATGAATAACACCGCAACTTTTAACCAGCGTTTTCTGATGCGGACAAAGCTGACAACTCCGAAGGCCAGCGCCAGGAAGCTGCCACCAATCCAGGGGCCAAAATAATAGAATCTTTCGATCGTGGCAACGGTAAAACCCTCCCGCCATTCAGTGGTCAGAAACCAGCTAATTATTACCGGCATTGGCAGAAGCATTAACGAGATATATACCCAGTCCTTTTTGATTGTCTGGCTGACAACGCGATAGAGTAACCACAATGCCAATGGAAGATAAATCAGAACTGCCAGCCAGGCAAATCCTCTGGGCAGATAAAGCAGTGATAACCCCGCGGCGACAACAGGCAAAAGCGAATAGCCCAGCCACGGAAACAACCAGCTCGAGCGGCGGTGCCACCAGCCATAAACGGTCGTGCTGAGAACCATGACGAGCATGACCAGCACCGGTACAATCCCTCGCCACCAGTTAAGCAGAAATACCAGCCCAAAAAGCAAATGCGGTAAACAAGCCAGCAATGCCTGACGCCAGGTCCCCTGGCTGTGGGCTTCGTAGATCTGGCGGGCAACTGTTTTTGCCGATCCCAGAAGCCTAATGCAAACGCTGGCAGCCTCTTCCTCACGTAAACCGGTTTTCTTCAGGTCCTGGATTTCATCCTCGATATGAGTAGCCAGTTCACTCAGGACCTCTTGCTCATCAGAAGGCTCCAGTCTCAGATTACTTCGTACATTATCCAGATATTCCTGAACTATCGTCGACAAAGGTATTTCCTCTTATGCGCTTATCAGCTCGAACTCATTTCCCCTGCAATTTGATCCGAACTATTCCCGGCATACAGAGTTATTGGCCAGCTTCTGCCTGGATAATCATATTAACTGCGTTGAGAAACTCCAACCAGCTTGTACGCTTGTCAACCAGGGTTGCGTATCCTTTCTCGGTGATATAATAATACTTTCTTTGCTGACCCGAAGGCAAAGTCTCCCATTTCCCACGAACAAGCCCAGCCTTCTCCAGCCGGTGCAGGGCTGGGTAAAGGGTGCCCTCCTTGAAGCGGAAATAACCCTGGCTCCTGCCATCCAGCTCTTTGATGATCTGGTACCCGTACATAGGTTTTTCATTTAAGAGAGCCAGTAAAAGCGAATCAATACTGCTCTTGATCAATTCATGTCTCTCTGACATCAGACTCTCCGTATTTCGATTGATATCTCTGATTTATATCTTACCATACCTAGAGGCACCAGGTATATAGAGTATCTTAGCAAAACAGCAGATAATTTGGACCTCCACATAGCCTTCTTTTTTCCAGAAATTCGCTAGCCTTTATCCTGTCTCATCCCGCTTGTACTTCAGAAAGCCTTTTAGACACACTGCTTCAAAATACTTAGCAGGCGAATTAATAATAACGTACCACTTTTCAGTGAATATGCACACTCAAAAAACCACTTGAACACCACTATTCGTTGTAATTAAAGCATAATGTAGTTAGGAACATGTTTCAACTGAGTATATCCATAAGTGAGAAATAAAATGTCGCGGATTTCGGCAATTCTGATTACTCTTATTCTCTTCGGGTTGCTTCTGATCTTGGCAGGCTGTAATCTGGTCGGTACAGGCAACACTTCTACCACTCCGGCTTATCCATCCAGCCCGGGAAATCAATCAGGATCTAGTGCACCTCAGCCGACCCAACCTTCAAATCAACAGGGCGGAATGGTAAACCTGCCGAGCTTTGCGACTCTGATATCTGCGGTAGAAAGCTCGGTTGTGAAAATAGATGTAACCATACCAGCAACCACGATATTCGGACAGGTAACACAACAACAGGGTGCCGGTTCAGGCTGGATTATAAACTCAGATGGAATCATCGTCACAGCCAACCATGTGGTAGATGGGGCCTCATCGATAACCGTAACAGCACTGGATGGAAAAACCTATCCAGCCCAGATAATAACAGGTAATTCAAATGTTGATGTAGCTATTCTGCGGATCAATGCTTCCGGATTACCGGCTCTCAAGACCGCAAATGCAGCTAGTTTTAAAACCGGGGATTGGGTGCTGGCTATTGGGAATCCTCTTGGACAGGGCATCATAGCTACACAGGGGATCATCAGTCGTTTGGGTGTAGACGTTCCGATTTCAGCAAGTCAGACTTATCATAATATGATAGAAACAACAGCCGCGATTAACCCTGGCAACAGCGGAGGTGCACTGGTTAATCTCAATGGAGAAGTAATCGGAGTTACCAGTTTGAAAGTTTCTGCCGCGGGAATAGAAGGCATGGGATACGCCATCAATATTGCAGACGTGCTTCCCCTGCTGCAAAACGTCCCACAATAACCTGCCGAAAGGAACCATTTTCATGCTGCCTGAGTTTCAGATAATTATTAATTCACAGGATTTAATTGTACAGGTACTTTGATCTCAGCACTGGTTCTGGAAGGATTAGATCATGTTAACTTTATTAAATCAGAATATACAAAACCGTCAAAAGACTGAAGAGATAATTATTAAATGTTCTCAACTTACCAAAATCTTTCCAGGGAATATTCTGGCAATTGACCATGTCTATCTCACAATATACCGTGAAGAAATCTTTGGATTACTCGGTCCAAATGGAGCCGGTAAGACTACAACTATTGGCATGCTTACTACCCTGGTGATACCGAGCAGTGGAAAAGCTATTGTGACAGGAAGCGACGTGATGAAACACCCGGCACTGGTTAAACAAGTGATTGGGGTGGTCTCTCAAAGTAACAACCTGGATCGATCTCTCACCGTCTGGGAGAATCTTTACTATCATGGCCGTTTTTTGGTTTCAGTGCAAAAGATGCCCGGAAGGCTGCTGATCAAGCTCTGGAAAAATTCCATCTGTCAGAAAAGCACAAGCAGAAGTTAATGTATCTCCGGTGGAATGGCGAAGAGGCTGATGGTAGCCAAAGCTCTTCTGCATTGCCCTTCGGTGATTTTTCTGGATGAGCCAACTTTTTATCAATTTAACGGGAAATGAATTGCATGACTGAGATAATCGATTCTTCAATCAATTGCTCTATCAAACCCTTGCGCTCAGAAACATCCGCCAGTCTTATTGCCTTTAAAGCATTATTACTCCGGGATCTGGCGGTTTTAAAAAAGAATCTGGTTGAATTCATTCCGCGTATTCTGATACAGCCGTTTCTCCTTGTTTTTGTATTCCTTTATGTCTTCTCGCAAATCGGTGAGGGTATCGGCGGAGCAGGTGGTTCCACTGGTGAATCCAGATTCGCTTCAATACTGATAGCTGGTGTAGTGGGCATTTCCATCATGTTCCAGGGAATTCAGGCAGTCGCTCTTCCCCTGGCGACAGAGTTCGGCTACACCAAAGAAATAGAAGACAGAGTACTGGCACCTTTATCGGTATCGCTGGTAGCGTTAGGAAAGATAACCGCCGGTGCAATTCAAGGATTCATCGCAACAACCATAGTATTCCCGATTGCCTACTTTATTCACGGGGGGGGTGGAATTCAGATCCATCTATCAATTCATTGGGGAATTCTCCTGACCTTGATTCCGCTAACCTGCATCATGACTTCCAGTTTCGGCCTGGTTCTTGGTACCCGGATTCAACCACGTAATATCGGTGCTATGTTCGGCTTCATCGTGCTTCCTCTGGTTTTTCTGGGAGGCACCTATTATTCCTGGACGACTTTATCAGCAATCAGGATCGGAGATTTCCCATGGCTACAGGCACTCGTCTGTTTGAATCCCCTGATTTATGTAACTGAAGGTTTCCGAGCAGCTTTAACTACGGTTCCGCATATGTCTCTCTATGTAATCTATCCAGTACTGCTATCATTTTGCCTGTTGTTTCTTTGGGCAGGAATCTCTGGCTTTCAAAAAAGGGTGCTCAGTTAGCCAGAGCAATTATTTCGTAGGATTTATTTGTTTTTATGGACGCTCTCGAACCATTGCACAGGTGTAAAAATGAATGCTATAATTGGCAGGATAGAAACAGAGGCAAAGAAATGAAGCTCACACGCGAAGAGGTCCTGCATATTGCCGCACTGGCCAAATTAGGTCTTACAGATGAAGACGTTGAAAAATTTCGGGAGCAATTATCCAATATCCTAGATAATTTTGAAATTCTGCAAAAAGTAGACACCTCCAGCATTCCGCCTACAGCACAATCTATCTCGTTGCAGAATGTTATGATGGATGACAGGGTAAGACCGTCAATGCCGGTTGAGGATGTTCTGGCAAATGCGCCTCAGAGAGAAGATGATTTCTTTAAGGTTAAAATTGTTCTGGAAGACTAGTTTTTGACGAGAGGTTACGTTGACTGAAGATATCTATTTAACCATCCATGAAGCACATGAATTGCTAAAAAATAAAAAAATCTCTTCAGTAGAACTTACCAAACTGGCTTTAAAACGAATCCAGGAGATTGAACCCAGGATTCATGCCCTGGTGACTGTAACTGCAGACCTGGCTTTGCAACAGGCTCAGCAGGCAGATCAATTAATCGCAGCCGGAGAAATCCACCCCCTCACCGGAATCCCGGGTATCATAAAGGACAATATGTGTACCCGTGGCATCAGAACCACCTGTTCTTCGAAAATGCTGGAAAACTTCATCCCTCCTTACAGCGCTACAGTTATCGAAAAGCTTTACCGGCAGGGAATGGTAATGGTTGGTAAATCCAACATGGATGAATTCGCCATGGGCTCATCTACGGAAAATTCTGCCTTTTTTACCACGCGCAATCCGTGGGATCTGGAGCGTGTACCCGGGGGAAGCAGCGGCGGTTCTGCGGCGGCAGTGGCTGCAGGTGAAGCTATTTTTGCTCTGGGCTCAGATACCGGAGGAAGTATCCGTCAACCGGCAGGCTTTTGTAATGTCACAGGTTTAAAGCCAACCTATGGCAGGGTAAGCAGGTACGGTCTGGTAGCCTTTGCCAGTTCACTCGACCAGATTGGACCGATGACACATGACGTGATTGATTGTGCCATCCTGATGAATTGTATAGCCGGATATGATCCCTGCGATTCTACTTCAGCCAATCTGGAAATCCCGGATTATACCTCCAGTTTTCAGACTGATTTGAAAGGGCTGCGCATTGGCATTCCAGCAGAATATTTTGTGTCCGGGATGCAGCAGGAAGTGAAAAATGCCGTCATCACCGCGATAAACAAAATCTCCGAGCTGGGAGCCAGCATAGACTGGGAAGTATCCCTGCCGAGCACCTCGTTTGCCCTGGCAGTATACTATATCATCGCTCCTTCAGAGGCATCTGCCAATCTTGCTCGCTATGATGGCGTGAAATATGGTTTCTCTTACAAGGAAGCCCGCAACATGTGGGAAGCAATGGAAAAAACCCGCCAGTACGGCTTCGGAGCGGAGGTTAAACGCCGGATCATGCTGGGGACTTACGCCCTGTCCGCAGGATATTACGATGCCTATTATCTGAAAGCCCAGAAAGTTCGCACTTTGATCCGCAGAGAATTCGATCAGGCATTTGAAAAATACGACGCTCTGATAACCCCCACTTCCCCTACCATTCCTTTCAGGATTGGAGAAAAAGTAGCCGATCCGGTACAGATGTATCTCAGCGATGTGTGCACACTGCCCGTGAATATCGCTGGGCTGCCGGCCATTTCAATTCCCGCTGGTTTTCACGATGGTTTACCGATCGGCATGCAAATCATCGGAAAACCATTTGGAGAAGAAATTCTGTTCAAAATAGCCCATGCCTACCAGCAGGTTACCGATTGGCACAAACGAAGACCTTTCATTTAAGAGGTGTTTATGTCAATTTCAGCAAAAATCTTACGGGGAATAATTATAAGTTTGCTCTATCTTGTTCTGACTCTGCTAATATGGAGATTTGTTCCTTCCGATTTTCTGGTCTTCGCCATTCCAGCCGGAGTGATTCTGGCTGCTGCAACCACTTTCTTGATTTTACGCACGCCTTCAGCCAACCACAGAGATCACCGCAGTGAAATTGAAGCAGTGCCGGTTGATTCTGCTTCTGAAGATACAGAATTTAAAACCGGGCTAAATGATGATGCCGGCACCCTCACGGGTAAAGCAACCAGACCTGCCAGCAATGACAAACCTGATGCAACTGAAGTGGTTGCCAGATATTACCGTATGGCAGCCTTAAATCAGGCAAAAGAGCAGGCATTTGAAAGAGGTATTTCCCCTGATTTTCTCGAAAAAGAGCCACCCCTGAATCAAGCACAAGCGCAGGTCAATTCATACGAAGAAATCGCTGAAGCTGATGCAAAGCCGGATAGATCAGATAATTCCTCCCCAATTACCGGTGATAGCAGCCCTGCAGGACCGACTATTCCCGTTGTGAGTGAAGAATCTTCGCTAACCCAGGAAGAAAAAAATCTCTTAATGAATGCAGTCTGGTATCGGTGTGAGAATCCTTACTGCAAATACACCCATTTTCTAGATGTCCACCATATTATCTCAGAATCAGACGGTGGTTCCAATAAGCTGGATAACCTGATCGTGCTCTGCCCCTACTGTCATGACCTCGCACATAAAGGGGAGATCCCCCTGAAAAAAATGATCGAGTGGATCAGCAAGCCGGAAGAAAGATTTAGATTTATTCCGGAATGGCGCTATTAAATTCGCCCCGCGTATTAAAGACCCCAGCCCGCCAATCTGGAAGCCTTTATTATTTCATTTAATGCCTAATTGCCAGAATTTATCTCGGCTTAATCAATTCTTAACAAATTCAGGGTAAGATTTAAAATCAGGAAGGACTGTTCAGGAGGTGATTTGCGATGAATACGTTGAAAGGTAAGCTTATTGCTTTTCTGGCAATCCTGGCCATTGCTATCGCCGCATATATGCTTGGTTCTAGCGGCATTCTCTCTCCCAGGAACGTTTCTGCCGCCCCGGTTCTCTATAACGAAGATATCGTATCCTCAATTTATGAAAACGCCAGCCCGGCTGTATTCCAGATCGAAGTCACTCAAACAATATCAGGCCTGACGGACGCTTTCAAGCAGGAAGGAGAGGGTACCGGCTTTCTGATTGATACTGAAGGACATATCCTGACCAATAACCATGTGGTCAAGGGCGCATCCAATGTATATATCGTTCTCAACGGTAATCAGGTTGAGGCGAAGGTCCTGGGTATCGACCCCGTGCACGACCTGGCAGTTATCAGCATAGATCCAGCTAAGGTTGCTGGAATCAATCCTCTTCAGTTCGGAGATTCGGATGCAATCAAACCCGGCCAGATGGCGATTGCAATCGGCAATCCTTATGGTCTTGATGACACCATTACAGTAGGTGTGATTAGTGGATTAAACCGCAGTGCAGGTGGTCTAACAGGAATGATTCAGACCGATGCTACCCTTAACCCTGGCAACTCTGGCGGTCCTTTATTGAACATCAACGGACAGGTAATCGGCATTAATACTGCCATTGAATCAACCGCTATCGGAGCTACCAACATTGGATTCGCAATACCCGCCAACGTCGCCAAAGCTGCTCTTCCCGACCTGCTGGCAGGAAAACAGGTTAAACGTCCCTGGATTGGAATTTCCGGCCGGGCTTTAACACAATCTCTCGCTACCGATCTTAGGCTTTCCGTTAATAAAGGTGTGTATGTGGTAACGGTGGTTCCGGATAGTCCAGCCGATAAAGCCGGGTTAAAGGGCAGCGGCACCGACTCCTCAGGGAAGCTGGATTCGGATGGGGATATCATCACGGCAGTAGATGGCAAACCGGTTGCCAGTATAGAGGATATTTCAGCTTATCTTAATACTAAAAAAGTTGGCGACGTAATCAGGTTGACAATCATACGGGCAGGTCAGAGTATGGAGGTGGAGGTTACACTGTCTGCCAGACCCGCTAATTTTACTACCGGAAAAGTACCGGAGGTTGTGCCCCAGCCTTCTCCACGTCCGGGCTTACCCTGGTCAGATAAATGGCCTTTTCGTCTACTGCCATTACCCAAATAACGTATCTGTGTGCCAGACTCCATGATGATGACAGGGAGCAGCTATCCTGCTCCCTGTCTTAATTCGACTTCCCCGATTTCCTCCGGAGTATAACAAGCATCAGCCCGCAGACCAGCAAAAGCGTAAAAATCCCTGCACCAATCAAAGCCGCACTCTCAAGAAGAGAAATACCGGCAAAATGTAAAAATATATAGACAGCCATGGAAACTATTACGACGGCTCCGATGACCAGAATAACGATTGCCAGACGGTAATCAGGCATTATTTCACCCTTTCCCTGTTTATTAGCGATAACCCCTGACTGATCCCCAGCTCGGAGAAGGAAAGCGTTTCCGATACATGCGGCATTTCTCATTGGCACATGACCAGGCTACCACCCTGGTAAAAAAGAATAGCCTCTTCTCCTTGATCGGATAGACATTTTTACTGCCGCAGAACGGACATAGAGGTTGACCGTAACCTTCTTTCTTACTCATTTAACATCAATCTTAATTTTAAATGGTATTATTCATGGCTGGTAATAACCGGCCAGATTCCTCTGCGGTAACATGTGTCCGGTTACACTTTTATTATGGACAAATCCGGCATTCGTGACAAAAATTAATTTCGGATATGAATGGATCCATGTAAATTATAATATAAGTATAAAATTTTGAAAGCGAGAAATATACTATGAACAAAGATGATCCTCTGGTAATTGCAGATACAAAGATCCGTACGGTATTGTTTGAAATTGAGACACTGGCGAGAAGGAATTTCCTGCCTATCATCGGGCCTGAAAAAGGCAAACACCTCGCTGACACGGTAACTCAGGTCAGACCACATCACATCCTGGAAGTTGGCACACTGATTGGTTATTCAGCGATCCTGATGGCGGGCTACCTGCCCGATGAAGGTCACATCTATACGATCGAGATTAACTCGGATTCTGCCAGAAAGGCAAGGGAAAATATTCAGCGAGCAGAACTTTCCCATAAAATAACCGTTATCACGGGTGATGCTCTTGAAATTATCCCTGCGCTCCATGAACAGTTTGAAATGTGCTTTCTGGATGCCGAAAAGAGTGAATATCTGGCTTATTTAAAGAGAGCTGAGCCCCTTTTGAGAAAGAATTCGGTTGTTTTTTCTGACAACGCAAAAATTTTTGCCAGCGCCATGCGGGATTATCTCGATTACGTCAGACATTCAGGGAAATATGCCAGCAGGTTTCTGGACGTCGGTTTCGATGGGGTTGAAATCAGTACAAAACTTTTTTAATCCATCTCGTTTAAAGCCCGGTACATTTGATAATAAAGGCCCTGTTTTGCCAGCAACTCGCCGTGCCTCCCTTCCTCAACAATACGACCTTTATCCATCACTATGATAATATCAGCCTCAACAATGGTTGAAAGGCGATGCGCAATCGTGATGCAGGTTCTCCCATGCATGATCTCTCGCAGAGCTCTCTGCATCAACCTTTCAGAAGTCGGATCAATATTAGAGGTTGCTTCGTCCAGAATTAAAATCGGCGGATCCAGCAATAAAGCCCGAGCCAGGCAGATAAACTGCCTCTGCCCATTGCTCAAGTTTATCCCCCTCTCTCCCACCTGCGTTGCATAACCTTTCTCCAGCTTCTGGATGTAGTCATGGATACCCGCAATTCTGGCTGCCCGCATAACATCCTCCCTGGTAGCTTCCGGATATCCATATTTGATATTGTCTTCAATAGTGCCGGAAAAGAGGAAAGGTTCCTGAGGTACAATCCCGATCTGACGTCTCAGAGATTCCTGGGTCAACCGCCTGATATCAATTCCATCAAGGTAAATCGACCCTGAACTGACATCGTAAAAGCGAACGATCAACCCTACCAGACTGCTCTTACCCGCTCCGGTACGACCCACAATAGCCACATTTTCCCCCGGTTTTATCATCAGGTTGATATCATGTAAAATTTCTTTGCCGGGAAGATAGCCAAAACTGACCTGATTAAACCTGATTTCTCCCCTTACTCTGCCGATCGAGATCGCACCTGGATTATCTGCAATTGCAGGCTTAATCTCCAGAAGCTCGAAAATTCGCGTACCCGCCACCATTGCACGCTGCAATTCGGTGTATTCGGCTGCCAGTTCGAGGACGGGATTGAAAAGCCTCTGCACGTAAAGTAAAAAAGCCAGCAGAACTCCCACACCCATTGACCCGGCAATTACCTGGTAACCGCCGTACAGCACCACCAGAGCCGTGGCGATCGCAGTCAGCAAACCGACTGCCGGCATGGTAATTGAAGTCAATCTGGTAGCATGTAAATTGGCATTTAAATTTAACCGGTTGACCTCGTTAAATTGCTTTAAATTGGCATTTTCACGTGCAAGACTTTGAACCAGACGTACCCCGGCGATGTTTTCCTGAAATTGAGAGGTTACTAGAGCAATCGCCCGCCTGACCCGGATGAATGCCTTCCTGGCATACCTTTGCCAGACGATGGTGACAGCAACCAGAACCGGAATTACCGCCAGGGTCAGCAGTGCCAGTCTGACATCCATTACAATCATGATAACGGTGATTCCTATCAGGGTCAGAATACTGGTAATGATATTGATAATTCCGTAACTGATCAACTGCTGCAATTGCTGAACATCATTTTGCACC
>Ga0123519_10003743_pt1 | contig 25022 bp, 25 predicted proteins | sample YelNatPaOPRAMG02_FD_87396 | JGI IMG/M metagenome (GOLD analysis project Ga0123519, IMG submission 87396) | Hot spring microbial communities from Yellowstone National Park - Yellowstone National Park OP-RAMG-02 (version 2) | ecosystem: Environmental > Aquatic > Thermal springs > Hot (42-90C) ...
AAAGAAAAATAAAAGTTGAGGTCTCAAAAAGAAAAATTCCAACCGCTTATGAAGTCAAAGATTATCTTGGTATCTCTATCCTTGTGGCTAAAAAAGAATGTTTGGCCGCTGGTAAACTTTCAGTTTTTTTAACCAGAAAAAAACTGGCGGCTCGAGATGTTTTTGATCTTTGGTTTATCTTAGAAAAAAACTGGTCGTTTGACGAAAATCTTTTAAAATTTCAAACTAATCTTTCTTTAAAGAAAGCGTTAAAAGAAGCGCTAAAAAAAGTAAAAAAAATAAAAACCAATCAATTGTTACAAGGAATAGGTGAGTTGATTGAAGAAAAAAATAAAACCTGGATTAAAAATAACTTAAAAAAAGAACTTATTTTTCTTCTAAATCTTTATCTTAAAAATCAATAACCAATTCCAACTCGTTAACCGAATAACCAATTCCAACTAACCAACACCAACAACTTTATAATTCTGTTATAATTTTCCCAATGAAAATTTTAAAATTTGAAGATCTTGAAATCTGGCAACTTAGTTTAAAAATCACCAAATATATTTATGGTCTCACTTCAAAAAAAGAATTTTCTAAAGATTTTGAACTTAAAAATCAAGTTCGTAGTTCAGTTATTTCAATCTCATCTAATATTGTTGAAGGCTTTGAAAAAAATAATAATAATGAGTTTATTCGCTTTTTAAAAATTTCTAAAGGTTCCTGCGGCGAAGTAAGAAATCAACTTTACATTGCTTTAACAGTTCAATATATACCCAACTAACTCAGGTTTGCAAATTTTTATTACTTTATTGTCATTCCCGCGAAAGCGGGAATCTATATAATTTTACAATACAATTTTATAGATTCCTGGTCAAGCTCGCCCTCCGAATCGGAGGGCAAGGAATGACAAAAAGTTGCAAATTCAGGTATAAGAAGTATATTACTAAAGATTAATTTAATAAAGCCAACGAAATGCTTCTTGAATTAGCTAGTAAAATCGGCAAATTTATAAGCTATCTTGAAACCCAACGTCAAAAAGGTAACTTCATCAAAAAAACTCGTTAACCCATTAACCCGTTAACCGAATAACCGATTCCAACTCGTTAACCCGTTAACACGTTAACTCAATAACTGATTCAACTATTTTTACACAACCTTTTACACCACGTTTGCACAATGTTTACCGCGTCAGACGCGGTTTATACAATGTTTACACTATTTTTAATTCATTCATTTGACTCTCACAACTTTTTTTAATATAATAATTTTGTATGAAAAAAATCACTGTTGATCCACAAATATTATCGGGTAAACCTATATTTGAAGGCACAAGAATTCCTGTTGATTTAATACTGGAATTTTTATCCCAAGGCTACAATATTGAAGAAGTTTTAAAAGAATATCCATCTTTAACTAAAGAAGATATTTTAGGGGCTTTAAATTTTGCTGCAAAAAAAATTAAAGAGGAAAAAATTTACCCTATTTCTTTATGAAATTTTTAGTCGATGAAAATATTCCTCATTCTCTTGTAAACTTTCTAAAAAGCAAAAATCATCAAATAATTGATCTAAAAAATAGTCAATATCACGGTCTTAATGATTTGGAGATTTTAAAAATTTCCGAAGAAAAAGGCTATATTTTACTAACTTTTGATAAAGATTTTTTAGTTTTAAGAAAAAATAGAAGTAAAATAAAATGTCTTATCTTAAATTTAAAAACAATAAACATAAAATATCTTACTTCTTATCTAGAAATGATTTTTAGAAAATACAAGAAAGTCTTTAAAAGGAAAACTTTTTTAATTTATTGCAAAAAAGAAGAAGTAATCATAATCTAAAATCTTCCAATCCCAATTCATCTCTACTTATCTCTATTAATCTCCATCTATCTTTTTTTATTAACGTTTAACTTTTTTTCCGATTTGTCTGGTTTATCTGCTATTCCGATTAAGCCGATGTTAGCCGATTTATCTGGTTTATCCGACTCTTATTCGCATATTTGTAGATTCGCATTTCATTCGTAGATTAGCATCACATATTCGCATAATTCGCATTATTCGTATCTTTAATAACCAATAACATTTATTAATCTAACATTTATTAATCTCAATTATCAAAACTTTGTTGTAAAATATATTTTGTGAAAAATAACAAAAAAATTTTTGTCACCAAGACTTTTCTTCCTCCGCTTAAAAAATACCAACACTATCTTAAAAAGATATGGAAAAACAATCAATTGACTAATCAAGGCCCACTTTTAAAAGAATTTGAGATAAAACTAAAAAAATATTTAAATGTCCCTTATCTTCATTTTGTCGCCAACGGCACTTTAGCCCTGCAAATCGCTTTAAAAGCTTTAAATATTGAAGAAGGGGAGGTGATTACCACTCCTTTTTCTTATGTGGCCACTATCTCCTCAATTTTATGGGAACGGTGCCAACCGGTTTTTGTTGATATTAGACCAGATTCATTTTGCCTTGATCCGGAAAAAATCGAGGAAAAAATAACTAAAAAAACTAAAGCCATTATGCCGGTTCATGTTTTTGGTCTTCCCTGCGCAGTAGAAAAAATAGAAAAAATTGCTCAAAAATATCATTTGAAAGTAATTTATGATGCTGCCCATGCCTTTGGTGTTTTTTATAAAGGAAAAAGTCTTTTAAATTATGGTGATATTTCCGTTGGCAGTTTTCATGCCACAAAAATTTTCCATACCATTGAGGGTGGTTGTCTAATCACCAAAAACAAAAAAATAAGTGATGCAATTGATTTAATTAAAAGATTTGGTCATTATGGTGATATTCATTATCGATTGGGAATAAACGCCAAAGCATCGGAATTTCAAGCGGCGATGGGCTTGTGTAATTTAGATTATATTGATGAAAATATTGAAAAAAGAAAAAAAGTTTTTGATTTTTACAATCAATTTTTAGATAGTAAATTTCAACGACCGCCAATCCCAAAAAACATCAGATACAACTATAATTATTACCCAATCTTATTTGAATCAGAAAGTAAATTATTAAAAGCGATAAAATCCTTAAATAAAAAAAACATATATCCTCGCCGGTATTTTTATCCCTCATTAAATACCTTACCTTATCTAAAAAATGCTCAAAAATGCCCGATTGCCGAAGATATTTCAAAAAGAATTTTATGTTTACCTTTATCTGAAAATTTAGAAATTGAAGTATTGGAAAGAATCATTAAAATCATTAATCAATATGTTTAATCAGCTATTAAAATTATTACAATCTTATAAATTAAAAAAAATCATAAATCAAAAACAAAAAAATCAAGAAAAAATAAAATTGAATCTTGGTTGTGGTACTGATTATAAAGAAGGTTGGATAAATATTGATAATAATTCTGATAAAAATATTAAAAAGTTAGATGTTTTATGGGATTTGAGAAATCCTCTGCCTATTCCTGAAAAAACTGTTGATTTTATATTCCACGAGCACTTATTAGAACATCTGACAGTTGGTGAAGGAATAAATTTTTTGAAAGAATGCTTAAGAATCTTAAAACCCAAAGGAGTAATGAGAATCGCTATACCAGATCTTGAAGAAACAGTTAAGGATTATTATAATCCACATTGGAAAAAAGCTTCGTGGATTAAAAAATATGGTTGTCAATTTATTAAAACTAAGGCAGAAAAGATTAATATTTCTTTTCGTTTTTGGGGACATCAATGGTTGTATGATGAAGAAGAATTAAGACGACGACTTAAAGAAAGTGGTTTTACCAAAATAAAACGTTGTCAACTTAGAAAAAGCCGATATAAAGAACTTCAAAATCTTGAAACAAGAGACGAATCAACTTTAATTGTTGAGGTTATAAAATAATAAAATATGATAAAAAACATACTGCTAATTGGCCAATGCTCTCTTCATCTAGGAAGATTAGAATACGGTAATATTGGCAACTATTACATAATTGAACCTTTGATAAAAAATATTCAAAAAACTTTTCCCAAAGCAAAAATAAAAACCACCTTTCAATTAACCGATACTTTTTGCAAAAAAAATGGCGTAATCAGATTGCCGTTAGATCTTTATTATTCTTGGGAGAACACATATTTAGAAAAAGCCCAAAATGAATTAATAATCGCTGAAAAATATTACACAACCGGTAAATTAATAAAAATTACACCATACATAAACGAGGTGATAAAAAGCGATTTAGTGATAGATTTTAGTGGAGACATGTGGGGCGATAATGCTGATTTGGCTGGTAAAGATAGATTTTTAATTGGTTTAATAAAAGACCGTGTAGCTCAATATCTTAGAAAAAAAACTGTCCTTTTGGCTGGATCGCCGGGACCATTTGTAAAAAATAAATCAATAATCAAATTCGCAAAGGAAGTTTACAATAATTTTGATTTGGTTACCAATCGTGAGCCTTTAAGTACCACGTTACTAAAAAAACAAGGTTTTGATGTTTCTAAAACAAAAAATACTGCTTGTCCTTCTGTTCTTTTTGATAATAAGAATAAAGTAAAAAAAACACTCATAAAAAAAATAAAAAAGCTTAACTCAACAAAATTAATAAAGATTGGTTTTATTTTAAGCGGATGGAATTTTACTAAAGGACCTTTCAACAAAGAAAATCGAAGTGATGACGAATACCAACCATTTATAGATTTTCTTGAGCATATTTTATTAAATTATAAAGCATACATATTCTTAATGTCCCATTCTAACGGATTTAAAATAATTTCCAATCGAATAGTTCTTACTCATGGAAGAGATTATTTTATTATTAAAAAAGTTGAAGAAATAATAAAAAAAAGAAAAATAGTAAAAAACATTTATTCTTTAAATGATATATATGATCCCTGGACCACAAAAGCTATCATTAGTCAATTTGATTTATTAATAAGCGGAAGAATACATGGGGCCATAGCTGGTTTATCTCAGAACGTACCCACGTTAATTATCGATTATGGCCATGAACCGAAAGCTCACAAACTTAAGGGCTTTGCTAAATTATTTAATGTTGAAAAATATTTAGCTGATCCGTCAAAAAAAAATGAACTTTTGATAAAGTTTAATAAATTATGGAAGGATAAAAAAATTATTAAAAAAAATTTAGAAAATAAAATCAATAAAATAAAAAAATTAGCTCTCGATAATTTTCAATATTTAAAAAACTTATGAAAATTGCCATAATGCAACCCTATCTTTTTCCTTATATTGGTTATTTTCAGTTACTTAACTCCGTTGATAAATTTATTCTTTACGATGATGTTCAATGGATAAAGGGTGGTTGGATAAACAGAAATAGAATTCTTCTTAATGGTGAGGCTCGATTGATAACATTATCAGTAAAAAAAAGAAGCAGCTATGATTTAATTAACCAATTTGAAATTAGCGAAGAACATAATAACCGAATTAAATTTTTAAACAAAATAAAAGCCGCTTATTCAAAAAGTCCTTTTTACAAAAAAATAATTCCTATGCTTGAAAAAATAATTTTAAATAAAGAGTCAAATTTAGCAAAATATATCAAAAATAGTTTAGAAGAACTTAAGTCATATTTAGGAATCGATACACCAATTTATTTTTCCTCAAGTCTTAAAAAAAATAATAAACTAAAAGGCCAGGATAGAGTAATAGAAATATGTAAAGTAATGAAAGCCACTACTTATATTAACCCAATTGGTGGATTGACGCTGTATGATAAAAAAATATTTAAAACAAATGGAATTACTCTACACTTTTTAAAACCTAATAGCATAATTTACTCACAATTTAATAATAATTTTATTCAAAATCTTTCCATTATTGATGTATTAATGTTTAATGATAAATCTGAAGTACAAAAAATGCTAAAGGAATTTACCTTAATTTAAATTATATGGATAGCCAAACAATAATCAAAAAAAATACCGTTTCTTACAAACAAATCATGGAACATATCAAAAAATGTAATTTTAACCCTCCCTTAGAAACGCAAGTAAATCTAAAAGAATATGTGAAAAAAATATTAAAATTTGGAGATTGTTTTGAGTATTGGAGAAATAATAAACTAATCGGCTTAATAGTCGTCTATCTAAATGATTACAAAACTAAAAGAGGATTTATCACCTATTTAGGGGTAGTAAAAAATCATCTCAGAAAAGGAATTGCCACTAAATTACTTAAAGAAACTATAATTACTGCTAAAAAGATGGGTTTTACTGAAATATCTCTTGAGGTTGAAAAAAACAACTATCCAGCATTAAGATTTTATCAAAAAAATGGATTTAAAAAGATGGCTTTAAAATCATCTAAAATTTTTATGACAAAATTTCTATGAAAAATCCTAAGGTATCAATTTTGTGTCTTACTTATAATCATGAAAAATATATCAAGCAGGCGCTTGATTCTTTTTTAATGCAAAAAACTAATTTTGATTTTGAGGTCCTGATTCATGATGATGCTTCAACCGACAAAACACCTCAAATTATCAAACAATATCAAAAAAAATATCCCCAAATTATAAAGCCGATTTTTAGTAAATATAATAAATACTCTAAAGGAATCCGCGATCTTGTAATAAAGTATTTATTACCTAAAGCAAAAGGCAAATATATCGCTTTATGTGAAGGTGATGATTACTGGACCCATGAAGATAAACTTCAAATCCAGGTGGATTTTTTAGATAAAAATTCTGATTATGTAATTTGTTTTCACCCGGTAAAAGTTATCTACGAGGACGAAAAAAACAAACAAGACATTTATCCTCCATTTGCAGATCCAAAAAACTTTAATTTATTTCAATTATTACACGGCAACTTCATCCAAACTAACTCTGTCATGTATCGAAAATTAAGTAAAAAACAATACAGTAAATTATCTAAGGAAAATTTTTCTCCGGGTGATTGGTATCTACATATTTATCACGCTCGATTTGGTAAAATCGGTTTTATTAATAAAGTCATGAGTGTTTACCGAAGACATAAAAAAGGACTTTGGTCCAATGCCGAATTAAATTCTATTATTCATTATAAAAAAAATGGCTTGCTTCATCTATCAATGTATTTTGAAGTAATAAAACTTTTTCCTAAAAATGAAGAGTACAAAAAAGTAGTTTTGCATAATGTTAACAATATCGTAAAAATATTAACCGATATTGATAAAAAAACTAACAGCAACTTATTAAAACAAGCGGTAGTTAAATATCCTGAGTTGATAGTTATGTTAATCGATTTTCTCAACGCCAATACCCAAATCACCCCAGAAATTAGAAGTCTTGAAAATCAACTTCAACAATCTCAACTTCATATCCAATCCCTTGAAACCCAACTTAACACCATCAAATCCGCAAAATTTTTCCGGCTATGGCAAAGTTATTGTCGAATAAGAGATAAAATTTTAAGGAGAAAAATATGATCGATGCTTCAATTATCATCTTAAATTATTTTGGTAAAAAAGTGATTGAAAAAAATATTGTTTCTTTGATAAATCTTAACTATCCTAAAAATAAATACGAGATTATCGTTGTTGACAATGGTTCAAAAGACAAAAGTAAAAAAATTTTAAAAAAATTAGCCAAAAAATATTCTCAAATAAAGCTTATTTTTTCGCCAAAAAACTTGGGTTTTGCCGGCGGAAATAATTTAGGCATAAAAAAAGCTCAAGGTAAATATGTTGTTCTTCTTAATAATGATTGTATTGTTGATAAAAATTGGCTAAAAAACTTAATAGAGGTGGCAGAAAAAGATGAAAAAATTTTTGCTGTTGGCTCAAAAATCTATCTTTACCCAAGATATTTATATCTAAAAATCAAAAATGAAAACTTACCCAATATTAAAAAAGCTTCAATTATTAAAAGCAATCTAATTAACTTTACCAAAGATAAAAAGATTAACTTTAATTTTTATTATTTGATAAATACTCTGGTTTTGGAAATACCCTTTGATTTTTTTTATGATCAAAAAATAACCATTGAGATTTTAATGGAAAAAAATTTTAATAAAGATGTCAATTTTGAAAAACTTTTACCTTATAAAATCAAAAAAAATGTTAAATTCATTGATAAAAAAAGAAATGCTTTTTATTTAGAAATTATTCTTAATAATGAAATAAAAAATAATTCTTTTATAAAAATCCAAAATTTTGGTAATCTTCTTTTTCAAGATGGTTACGGAAGAGATATTGGAGCAATAGTTAGATATAATCAACAATTCTATGAAAATGAAGTTGGGCAACATAATAAAGTGGTTGAAAGATACGCTGCTTGTGGCGCGGCTGTTTTATATCGGAAATCAATTTTGGATAAGATTGGTTATTTAGATGATTCTTTTTTTATGTATTATGAAGATGTTGATATCTGCGAAAGAGCAAGATTTTGTGGCTTCAAAACCGTTTATAACCCAAAAGCTATCGTTTATCATCTTCATGCTCTTTCCTCCAAGGAATGGTCACCCTTTTTTATCTATCATGCAGAAAAAGGACGATTACTTAATCTTTTTTACAACTTTCCGCCAAAAATATTTTTTAATGAATTCTTTAAATTTTTCTTCAAGTCTATTGGCTATATAATCAATGGGTTAAAAAATCCAAAACGATGGAAAAATAATATCCAATATTTTAAAATTTGTATTTATTTTATTTTAAATTTTTACTGGCTTTTTTATAGACGCCTAAAACGCAATCGAATATTTCCCGAAAAAACAATTGAAGAAAATTATAAAAAAATTAAAGAAGGCTATTGGTATTTTAATCAACTATGTTAAACAATAAAAAAACCGCTGTTGTCTATGATAAATGGCTTTCAACTTTGGGTGGGGGAGAGGTAGTCGCTTGTACTATCGCTAAAATTTTAAATGATAGTGGCTATGATGTAACTTTTATTTCTGGAAAATCAGTTTCTTTTAAAAAAATAAAAAATGCTTTGGGGATAGATCTTTCTGGGATTAAATTTAAGTCGGTTTGGAATGATGAGCTTGAACTTAAACAACTTGTTGAAGGAAAAGATCTCTTTATTAATTGCTCTTTTATGGATTATTCTTATGGTTATGCGAAAAAAAATATTTACTACACTCATTTTCCTACAGAATCTTACACCAATCTTAAAGGAATGATTTTTAATAGAACCATCTTGCCTTTAGCTTCAAAATTAATCAAACCAATAGAATTTCTTAGTGAGTCACCCTCTTTAATCAGTATAAATAATCAACTAGCTTATTCATTAGATAAACCGGTAAAAATTGCTTTTTCTTTTTTAAATCCAAAAAAAGTTTATTTATTAAAATTTTCTTTATTTTTAGAAAATTTTTATTTTAGCTTATTAAAAAATCTAAATTATAAAGTTATAAATTCAAAAATAGTTGAAAAACAAATAAAAATTGATCATTATCACAACTTAGTTCATTTTTATATAAAAATAAAGCCAGAAACAACCACTGCCTATTTAGAAATAACTCCGCCAAAAATAAAAAAAACACATTTATTAAATAAAGATAGATTTTATCTTTTATATCCTAAAATAATTGATCTAAAACTTCCTGAATTTATCTATAAATTACTCTATGAAAAAATCAACACTCGCTTAAGAGCCGGTCTTTTTATCAATATTTTGGAAAGATTGAAATCATATCAATTAATATTAACCAATTCTGAATTTACTAAAAAGTGGGTTAAAAATTATTGGAAAAGAGAAGCCAAAGTACTTTATCCGCCGGTTGATTTTTTATTTGAGAAATATGATTTATCAAAAATAAAAAAAGAAAATTGGCTTTGCAATGTCGGCCGATTTTTTACTTTAGGCCATGGGAAAAAACAAGAAGTTTTAGTTGAGGCTTTTAAAAAATTATATCAGCAAGGATATAAAAACTGGCAACTACATTTGATTGGAGGAGTAGGTAATGAATCAGGAACATTAGAGTTTGTAAAATATCTAAAAAAACAGGCTAAAGGATACCCAATTTATTTTCATTTTAATATCACGCGAAAAAAAGTCGAGGAGATTTTATTAAAATCAAAAATTTATTGGCATGCAACTGGTTTTGGTGAAAAAAAACCAATTAAAATGGAACATTTCGGTATTGCGCCAATTGAAGCAATAAGCGCCGGATGCATACCTGTTTTATATAATGGCGGCGGCCTAACTGAAATCATTGAAAAATTAAATTTAAACCCCAATATTAATTTATTTTTCGGCAAAAGCCAATTAATTGAAAATACAAAAAAAATTATTAAAGAAAATATAAAAATTAAGAAAGAAATTTTCATAAAATTAACTAACCTCTTTAGCAAAAATAAATTTAATAAGAATTTGCTAAAATTATTGAATGAAAAAATTTAAAGATTTTCTTTTATTAATCTTTATATTTCTTTTAGCATATATATCCTTTACTTATTCATTAAAACCATTTCCCACCACCGATTCTTTACCAAATAACTTAACGGCTTTAAATATTATTTTTAATAAAAGAATAGATTTAACAAATTATGAGAATATTTTAATTAAAAAAGATCTAATCGGTATTACAAAAAAAAATAAAAATAATAAAATTTATAGTAAATCTCCAGTTATCAATGGTATTTTATCCGTTCCTATTTTTTTCTTAATAACAAAAATTTCAAATTTTCCCAGGCTAAACGAGAAACAAATTTTAAATTCAAATATAAGTCGTTATGTGGAATATATCGGTAAAATTAATGCATCTTTTTTAATATCAATAAGTGCTGTTTTTTTGTTTTTATTACTTAATAAATTGTTTAAAAACAAAAAAATTTCTTTCATTGGTATTCTTACTTATATTTTTTGTACCGCTGTATTCAATACTGCCTCCCAAGCAAATTGGCAACACTCATTTTCTCTTTTTTTTATTATTATTTCTTTGTATATTTATTTTACTACGAAAAGGTGGGGAGTATTTTTTTCAGGATTGTTTTTAGGACTAGCTACTCAAATAAGAATAACAAACTTTTTTTATATAATTTTTTTAATCTTAAATTTATTTCAAGAGAGCGAAAACCACGGGTTTTACCCGTGGATGAAGCGATATAATTGTTCCCCGCCGAAGGCGGGGCACAAAGCGAAACAAAAAACCACGGGCTTTGCCCGTGGTTTTTTATTTTTTTCAAATTTACCGAAAAAAAATAAACTTGTTATTATTAATTTTTGTTTATTATTAATTGGTTTTTTAATCTCATATTTTAGTATTTATGAATTAAACAAAACACTTAATATTCCATATGGTTATTATGACGAAATTTTATTTTCAATAAAAGAATTTACTTTACCAACATTTTTCCTAAACTTAATCAGTTTGTTATTTAGCTTTAATTATGGATTATTTTTTTATAGTCCAATATTATTTCTAAATTTCTTATTAATTTTAAAAATCAAATCATACTTAAAAAAAGATAGGAAAAAATTAATCTTAATATCATTATTTGTCATTAGTCTTTTTATAATCTTTGCTTCATTCTGGTGGATGTGGACAGGTGGAGTTTCTTTAAATGCAAGATTAATTATTGAGGTAATTCCTTTAATGATTATTCTTTTAAATTATGTTTTATTGAAATACTGGAAAAATTATTTTTTTAGATTAATTTTTATAGTATTTTTTTTTATAAGTTTTTTTATAAATTTTTTAACAACTTATATGCTTGATTTAAGTTATTATGACAGATTTCCCAGATGCGGGCACCGATGTCAAAATCAAGTCGCTTGGTTTAATAAACCAATTTTTTTAACGACATTAATTGAAAAAAAATATATATATGTGGAACAAATAAAAAAAGAGGGTGAAAATCTTTACATCATAAAAAAAATTTATCGTCCAAGTTTAAAATACTTTGGCTTGCCAAAAATTTTTGAAAATAAAGAAAAATTATTTTAAATAAACAATGTCAAAACACCTATTCTGAGATGAGTTATTATACTCAATAAATTTATCAATATTTTTAATGTCAATATTTCCATCAACTATCTTATTTTTCACTAACATTACTGTATTTATTCCTTTACCGCATATTAAAGAAGAAATATTCTTAAATTCTCTTTTATTTATAAACTTTTCAAAATTCAATTCCATTTCTTTGATTGAAGGTAAATCATATCCACTATAGCCATTAAAAAGATAACAATCTCCATCTAAAGAAGACAAAAGGATCGAAGTTATATAATTAAGCCCCTCCATTATTCCACCTTTAACATTAAGATGGGTAGTTGGATAAAAAAATAAAGCTTTTTTATCACGACAATATTTTTTCATTATACTTTTATAATATAAGTAATCATAATTAGGGGATGTTTTTAATGTTAATGGTAAATATTCAAAAATAAACAGAAAAAAAATAGTCAGAATGAGAAATTTATTATTTACAAAGTACTTTTTAAAACCATCAAGAGCAAAATAAATAACCCCAAAGTAAAAAAGAAATGACCAACGGGCTGGTGCTCTTATTACTTCAAAAAAAGGAATATATTTTAATGCTAAATAGTATATATTAGGAATATGAGAATAATTACCATTAAAACTAATTCTTGGTCCTAAAGAAAATATAAAACCAAAAATAATTGAACTTAAGAAAAATAATCTTTCCTTGGTGATTTTAAATTCGATACTTAATGATTCATTTTGTTTTTTTATATTAAATAAACCCAAAACTACCAAAAATAAAAAGAGAAATCCAGTAAAAGCGGTTTTTTCTCCAATAATATGTTTATCGAACGAATTCCACCGATTAATAATTATATTTTTATGAATAATGGAATTTATTGTTGTTGTAAAAAAATAATCACTTAGATGAGCTGAATATGTAATATATTCTCTTATATCTCTTTTAATGTGATACATTTTCTTAACATCTAAATACCCTTTAACAAAAATTCCACATAATAAAGTAAAAACAGAAAATATAATAAACAAATTTTTAATTACAATATTTCTCTCTTTATTTTCTAAATAAAAAAAATTGATTAAATAAAACAAAAAAATTGAAAATATAAGAAAAACTGATAAATAAACACTTGAAAGAAATTGTATTGATAAGAAAATTCCAGCTAATATTAAATTAATTAAATGTTTGTTTTTTTCATCTTCATTTTTTACTAAAAAATATAAACAAAAGAAAAACGGCCAAAAAGAAATCATTTGAAAATGACCAAGTTGAAGATGAAAAAAAGGAGAAAAAAGGACAAACAATGTACCAAAAAAACTAATAATATTTTTTTTTAAAAATAATTTCCAAAATAAAAATATTGATATGTAATTTAAAAAAAAAGTTGATAAAAATAATATGTTAAATATAAAAAAAATATTACGTGTAAAAAATGTTAAGGGAAACGACAATAAAGATTCAGGTAAAAAAATATTAGCGAATAAAAGTGTATTTTTATTTGGAAAAAATGCATTCGTATCAAAAAAATTAGAAAAATTTAATTTTTTTATGTTATTAATATTTTGATTGATTTGCCAAACTACAAAGGAATTATCGTAATAATCTAAAAGATTTTTATTTATATTAAAAACAAGGTCTTTAAAAATAATTAAACAAATTATCAAATAAGCAAAAAAAAATAATAAAAAATGTTTTTTTTGTTTTAACATAAAATCAAATTATTCTTTAATTTTAAATTTAAGATAGATAAGAGGTCTTAAAATGCTCCACCAACTTTTAAAGGGAATCATTTTTGTATTGCTACGCATTTTTTTATGATAAAATTTGGTTACTGGTACTTCTTTAATTTTATAACCCAACTGAATAACTTTATAGAAAAAATAAGGCTCAAGCTCATATTTATTTAACCACTCTTGGTTTAATTTAATCTTTGGATTTTTTAATATCTCTGTTTTAAACCCACGAATTCCGTTAGTTGCATCAGTAGCGGGAAATCCGGTAAATATTCTAAATATAAAAGAATACAGTTTGGTTAAAAAAGATCTTGTTAAAGGATGATTAACTGTTCTCCCTCCTTTTATCCAACGAGAGCCATGAACATAATCAAAACCATAATCTACAATACTTTCAACTATTTTTTTGACATCTTTTGGATCGTCTTGATCATCTCCAGCCAACTCAACGGTTATATCGTAGCCTTTTTTTAAAGAATAAAAATAACCAGTTCGATAGGCTGCACCAGCTCCAAGATTTTTTTTATGTTTTATAACAGTCGCCCCCGCCTTTTTTGCCTCCTTAAATGTTAAATCAGTTGAACCATCGTCTACCACTATAATCTCATCAACTATACCTTTACAGTTTTTCTTAATTTTTTTAATTGAATTACCAATTTTTTCCGCTTCATTTAAACAAGCCATAACTAAAGCTATTTTTTTTCTTTTATACATAATTTTTAAAAAAAATTTTTAAAATTTATTGTTTTTTTTGTTTTTACCGATTTATTTATCGCTTCTAAAAGAAAAACATTTTTTAACCCAAATTCAATTGGAGTAATGGGTTTTTCTTTATCCTTTATGTAATTTACAAAATGTTTAATTTGAGTATAAAGTGGATCAACGGGTACTATCCGCGGAATGATAATGTCTCCTAATCTAAAAGATGCTCCATAAGATTCTTTCTCTGATGGATAATTAACACTGGTGTTATAAATTTTTAATGGCTCTGTAATATTTGTGTCTTCAAAAACAGCCATCCTTTTATCTCCTAATAACGTTAAAGTTCTTATTTTAACCGGATATAACCAAGCTACGTTAATATTCACTAAAATATTGTTTGGATATTCAATGGTAATAATTCCTATGTCTTCTTGATCGTTTTTTGAGAATTTTTTAGCTGTCGCATTGATAAATAATGGATAGGTATTATTTAAAAACCAAGTTGTTATTGCTAAATCATGAGGGGCGAAATCCCATATTATATTAACATCATCTCTTATTGGTCCATAACTTTGGCGCTTGAATTCTAAATAATAAATATTGCCAAAATATCCTTTATCTATACTCGTTTTTATCCATCGAGTTGCTTGATTGTACAAAAATGTAAAGCCAACTAATATTTTCACCTTATGTTTTTTTGATAGTTTAAAAAGTGAAATTGCTTCGGTAGAAGAACTAGTAAGTGGTTTTTCTATAAGAAGGTTTATTTTATTTTCTATAAAAAATTTTGCCAGCTTATAATGCGTTGTTGCTGGAGTAGCTAGAATAATTCCATCTAAGCGATTACGGACTAACTCTTTTATATCTTTTGTTATTTTAAAATGGGGGTATCGTTTTTTAGCATCCTTTAACATGTCATCTCTTAAATCACAAACCCATTCTAATTGAGCATCAATCGTAGTATCCAAATATTTAGCATAATTTCTTCCCCAATAACCCCATCCAACTATTCCTAATTTAAGCATATAAACTTATTATTATAAATCTTTTAATTTATATTTATCAATCTTAATTAATCCATCGATACAAAATAAATAATAGATTTTATTTAATTCATCAAAGTAGAGTTTTTTATCAAAAGTAGTTTTTTTATATTTTTTTTCAACATCTAATTTTTTAACATCTAAAATAAATATTTGACGATTTTTATAAATAAAATAAGGAAGTTGTAAAGGTGGAAAAATTCTTGATCTTATAAAATTAAAAACTTCATCAACGTTTTTATTCAAATCAACCGCCAAATCTGAAAAATCCAACTCACCCTGTGGATGATAAGTCGCTTTTTTTTCATTTTGTGGTACAGGATTTATTTCGTTATTTAAGATTTTATTCAAATTTTTTTTGAAAAGTTCAGTACCATATTTTATGCATTTATTAAAAAGTGTCCAAGCATTATCACTTTCTCTTATTGGAAAAAGTTTTTGAAAAATAATTGGCCCATTATCTATACCTTCATCTTCGATAAGATGCAAAGTCACACCCATCTCTTTCAATCCATCTAAAAAAGCCCAAGAGCAAGGAGCAACTCCACGAAGCTTTGGCAATGGGGCAAAATGCAAGTTAACTACATAATCACGAGCTAAATTAATAAAAGGTATTTTAAAAATTGCTTTTGGTTGTATCGAAAAAATTATATCTATCTTCGATTCAGTTTTTCTAATTTTTTCAATAAATTCTGGTTTATTAACTTTTGTTTCTCTAAATAAATTTTTATTTTCAACAAAACCCAATTCTTTAGCTTTTTTAAACAATGATTTTGTCCATGTATCTTTTCCTAAATCATTAGAATCACATATTATAATTTTTGGTAAATTATTTGTTTCTTTCAAAATACTTAAACAATTTACTGCTATAGTACCTTTACCTATTAGAAGAATATTTTTATTCATAAAATTTATGAATTTTATTAACAATATATTTTATTTGAAAATCTTTTAATTCGGCAAACATTGGTAAGGAAATTATTTCTTTGGAAACTTTTTCTACAATTGGTAAATCACCTTTTTTATAACCTAAAAATTTATAAGCATTTTGAAGGTGAAGAGGAATCGGGTAGTGAATCAAAGCTTGGATATTATTTTTTATTAAATAATCCAACAATTGATCACGTTTTTTTACTCTTACAACGTATAAATGAAATACGCTTTCTCTATCAGAAAAAAATTTTGGGGTTATGATTTCTGGAATATTTTCCTGAATTAATTTATTATATAAAAACGCATGTTCTTGTCTTTTTTTGTTCCATTTATCCAAATATTTAAGTTTTACTCGCAAAATCGCCGCCTGAATTGAATCTAATCTTGAATTTATACCTAAAGTCTCATGATAATATTTTTTCTTTTGCCCATACTCTCGCAGAAGCTTTATTTTTTCTGCTAATTTTTTATCATTGGTTACAATTGCCCCACCATCGCCATAAGCACCCAAATTTTTACCAGGATAAAAAGAAAAGGCAGAAAATATGCCAAAGTTTCCAACTCGTTTTCCCTTATATTTTGCCCCATGCGCTTGGCAAGCATCTTCAATCAGATAAATCTTTTTACCAGTTTTTTTAATTATTTGTTTAACTTCATCAATCTTATCCGGTTGACCATAAAGATGGACTAAAATAATTGCTTTTGTTTTTGAGTTAATTTTCCTTCTTAAATCGGCAAGATTAATGCCATAATCCTGCTCGTCAATATCCACAAAAACCGGTTTTAAACTATTTTCTGAAACACCCAAAGCAGTAGCAATAAAAGTATTAGCTGGAACAATAATCTCACTTCCTTTTTCTATTTCAAGCGCTCTTATCCCTAAAATTAAAGCATCGGTTCCAGAATTTACGCCAATACAATATTCTGCGCCCAAATAATTAGCGAATTCTTCTTCAAACTTTTTAACCTCTTCTCCTTGGATAAATTGAGAAGATAAGATAACTTTTTTAATCGCTGAATTTATTTCTTTCTTTATTGATTGATATTGAGATTTTAAATCAACAAAAGGAAGGAGCATAACTTATTTTATCATATCTAAAAATTTTTTAACTGGTTCAACACTCATTGCCTCATCTGCTTCTTCAGTTAAAGCAGCTATGTGAGGGGTTAAAATCACATTTTTTAAAGAAAGAAATTCTTTTTTAATTTTAGGTTCACCCTCAAAAACATCTAAAGCTGCACCGTTAATAATATTATTTTTCAGCGCCCAGATTAAATCGCTTTCATTAATAATTCCTCCTCGTGAAGTATTAATCAAATAGCTATTTTTTTTTATCATCCTTAATTCTTTTTTTCCAATAAGGTTTTTTGTTTCTGCAGTTAAAGGTAAATGAAGCGATACAATATCTGAGTTTTTTAAAAGAGATAAAAAATTGGTTTTTTTAATTCCGTAACTTTTTAAAATTTTTTCATCAAGATAAGGATCGTATCCTAAAATTTTTTTGACTTCAAAAGATTTTAGTTTTTTAGCGATTAACTTTCCAATTGCCCCACAACCAATTAATCCAATTACTTTATCTTTAATCTCAAATCCTTTCTCTCTTAAATTTCTCCACTTACCTGATAAAAGTAAGTTAACCTGCAAAGGAAAATTTCTTAAAACCATAATCATCAAGGCAATAACAAACTCAGCCACGCTATTGGCATTGGAACCAGGCGCATTAATCACTTTAATATCTCTTTTTTTACATTCCTCAAGATCTATATTATCAAGTCCAACCCCGGCTTTAAGAATATACTTGAGATTAGGAAAGTTATTTAAGAAAAACTTATCTACTCGGGTATACGTTCTGATAAAAACAACTTCGATATCCTTGTTTTTATTATCATAAACTATTTCTAATCCATTTGTCTTTAATAACTTGATTGCTTTGGGATGTATTTCTTTCAATTCTGCTAAAAAAACCTTCATAAGTTTTTAAATATTATATATAATTATCTTCATCTTTGATAAATTAATTGGTTTGCCATTATTCTTTTTGTTATGCCATTTGGTAAAAAAATAATATAAAATATTGTCATAAATTATAAAAAATAAATGAATAAAAAATTTCTAAAGAAAATATTAATAAATTTTGTCCCTTATTTTGGAAAAATTATAAAACAAAGAGATATATTGTTGCAAGAAAGGAACGATTTGTTAAAAAAAATAGAAGAAGTCCATCGGTTACAAAGCCAGATTCCTGTAAAAATAGCTTTTCCTCCGGGTCATTTTTATTCACCAATTCCTTCCCTCGATGATATAAACCGAGTCAAAAATATGAAAAAAATAAATACCATCTTTGAGCCGATAAATTTCAATGAAAAAAAACAATTACTCCTTTTAAAAAGATTTGCAAAAAAATTTTTAAAAGATTTAACAATCCCTGATACAAAAAGAGACGGTTTTAGGTATTTTTATAATAATCCAAACTTTTCTTATGCTGACGCTATTTCTTTATATTTTATAATACGGTATTTTAAGCCAAAAAAAATTATTGAAGTCGGTTCTGGTTTTTCATCAGCTTTGATGCTTGATATCAATGAAATGTTTTTTAAAAATAAAATCGATCTTACTTTTATTGAACCTTTTCCGGAATTATTAAACTCCTTAATAAAAAAGGGGGATAAAATAAATTTAATCAAAAAACCTCTGCAGGATGTAGATTCAAAACTTTTTAAATCTTTAAATAAAAACGATCTTTTATTTATTGACTCAACCCATGTTTCAAAAGCCGGTAGCGATGTTAATAAAATATTTTTTGAAATTTTACCAATATTAAACAAAGGCGTAATAATTCATTTTCATGATATCTTTTATCCTTTTGAATATCTTATTGAGTGGTTAGAAGAGGGAAGATTTTGGAATGAAATTTATATTTTTAGAGCTTTTATGCAATATAATAATCATTTTAAAATTATATTTTTTAATCGATATCTTTGGTATAAGTATAAAAAACTTTTAATCCGTACAATACCCCTTTTCCAAAAAAATCCTGGTGGAAGTATTTATATTAAAAAAACTTAATTCAAAAAGATCTTTTTAATTTTTAATACACGCATATTTTTTAATAGAGCTAAACGAAGCAAATTGGATTGATTTGATTTCCGGTGTGTTGCCAATTTTTTTACACTGATAATTTTTATAAAAATAATTATCTTTTACATACTCCTCCGGAACGCTCATTGTATCAACAATCAATAAAATTTTTTTTGATTCCAAAAATTTTTTTAGATTATTTTTTAAATGCCAAGAAAAATTTGATGATAAAACTTTTTTATAAAAATCCAAATTATGTGCCTCAATCAACTTCAAGCCATATGAACTACCTATAAAACCATAAAAATAAGCCTTTTCACCCCGAACAATCGCTATCCGATCAAAATCATTAAATTCACCCAAAAATTCCTTTTTTATATCCGCGTATCTATCTTTAAAAACTAACTGCCAGCCATTTAAATATAATTGTTTAAAAAAGGGAAGATAATGATAAGGTCGCCAACCAAAATCAGATTTTATTGATGATAATGATAAAACTATAATTAATAAATATAAAAAATAAGTAATCGGTCTTTTAATTCTTTTCAACCAATCGAAATCAAATTTTATTATCAAATAAACCCAGGCAATAGCAATTAATGGAATAACATAACGTGCATAACCGATATGAAAACTCCAAAAGATAAATGAAATAAATAAAAGCAAACTTAATAAATCACGTTTTTTAAAAAAAAATATTAAAGAAAATAAATATGGCAAAGCTAAATGGGGAGTAAAAAAAATTTTTGCCCATTTTGATACAAACCCTTCAGCAAAATTTGGTGAAAATTGAGCTATCAGTGGCCATGTAAATTTATAAAAAAAATTCTTTCCTCCGAATAAAGATAAATTAGTTCCTACCATTGGTTCAATTGGAGATTTAAATAACTTATCTAATGGAGTTTTAAATAATCCAGCAAATAGAGGATTCCCTGTTTCTAAATAAAGTGTGAAAAAAAAGGTAAAAAAAATAGCAAAAAATAAAAAAAATTTCAACCAATTTATTTTTCTTAATCCATTTAAAATTAAGTATAAAAATACCGGTACAACATAAAAAATAGAAGACTGTTTTACCAGACCAGCAACAATAAAAGAGATTAGGGCAAAGGTTTTATCTTTTTCTTTATTAATAAACTGATAAAACGCCTCTAAAATAAAAACTAAAGAAAAAAAATCTGTCATAAAGCTGCCGTGAATTGCCATAAGATGAGGCCAAAAAGGAAAAGAGATGAAAAAAAAATCAGCAAGATATCTTTGCGTTTTTGTTTTTAAAAGTTTTTTAAAACGTAAATTTAAAGATACCATCCAGATTGACAAAGTAAACATCGAGATAAAAAGAGCAATCCGCAATCCCAAAAAATTAACTAAAGTATGATAAAAAAGAGGCAGCGCATTGTAAAAATATATCGCATAGGTTGGTAAAAAATGCGGATTGGTCCATAGATTTTTTGTGTATTCGCCAGCCACCAAATAATAGGTTAAATCATCATGAACTTTGGTATAAATCGGCAGGCGAAAAAAAATTATTAAAAGATAAGGAAAAAGAAGATAAAAATAATTAGCTTTTTCTACCACAAATAGTTTTTTGTATTTTTTAAATATAAAAAAAGCAAGAATAAAAAATAATAGTTGTAAATAATAAAAATACCAATAAAAATCAATACAGGAAAAAATTGAAATAAAAGAAATATAAAAAATATTCCCCAAAATTGCTGAAAAAAGAAGATAGGGGATATTGTTCAAAATAAACATATTGTTTATCTTTTTAAATACTTCCAATATTTAGGATTTAAAACTAATAAAAATTGACAAACAATAGTCGCAATAAAACCAGGTAAATCTTTTAAATCCCATTCTTCAGCTTGATAAGGTAAACCTTTTAGAAAAGTTAAAAGTGACTCTCTTTTTTCTTTTTTTTGTGTTAAAAATCGCAAAATTTCACCCGGAATTAACCATCGACATCTTACTCCCAATTTATAATTAAATATGTTTGAAAATTCCTCATTTTTTGCGGCTTTAGCATATAAAATTGGAAAATTAACCCCTGATCTAACCGCTAATTCAAGACTCCCCCAAAATCTTGGATTAATTTCCAAAAGTTTAGGAATTTTATCCTTAGGGTCAACTTTCCATTCTACCATCACTACCCCTTTCCAATTTAAGGATCTTAATAATCTTATACTTAAATCAACTAAATTTTTATTTTCAATGCTAATTCTATCTGTGCTTGGCCCACCAGTGTTTGGATACTGTTGAAGGCGCTTATGGACAAAAAATGCCCGACATTCATTTTTTTCATCCATTAAAATACTTACACCTATTGCCTCACCTTCCTCAGAAATTCTTTCTTGTATTAAAGCGCTTTTGTATTCTCGAAGATAAGGGAAAGGATTAAACTCCAATAATTTTTTTTTGTTGGTATAAATTATCCCTCGTGAGCCCTGACTTTCTATAGGTTTTATTACGTATTCATAATTATCTTTTAAAGTTTTAATTATCTCAATCAATTCTTTTTTACTGGTAAAAAACCAGGTTCTGGGATGAGGAATTTTTAATTTCTTAGCAAAAAGCATTGTTTTATTTTTATCTCCTGCTATTTCTAATGATTTTTTATCCGGAATTAAAAAATAAGCAGAATCTTTTAATTTATCCTCATTTTTAGATAACCATTTAATCGTCGCATCCTCCATTGGAAAAATTATTGGTTTTATATTTTTTTTATTAAGATCAAAAATTAAGTTAAAAATTTTTTCACCAAATGCATTTTCATCTTCTTCGGCTGTTTTACATTTTATCCTCATACTGGTATATTTTGACCAAAATCCAGTAGTTAACCAAGAGTCTCCCATTACGTAAATAAAATATTTATCTTTACCTAAAGCTCTTATTACACTTAGGCTTTTCCGCCATACCCCATCGGTTACAATAGCGATTTTTTTATTCATTTTGTTTTTTACTAACTTAGTATATTAGGAACCATATCGCAATATCTTACAACTAATTTAAAAGACTCAAAAGTATAACAATATTTTTTTCCTACTAAAGAATTAATTTCTTTATTAAATTTTGATTGAATGTCTTTATCAAAAGACGCTAAAAATGCAGAAAAAATATCACCCAACGCGATAGGCGTTACTGCCGCTGGTAAAAATCTTGGTAAAAATACCATATTTTTTATAAAATTATATCAATGAAGCAAAAAAAAATCATATTTAAAGAAATTCTTTCTTTATCCAAAATAGGGCATTTGCCTTTTCCTGGACTTTTTTCAACGCTATGTGCTTTTATTGTATCTTTGATTTTTCCTAAAATTGTTATTTTACTGATTATCATAATAATCAGTGCTTTTTTAACACTTTTAAAATCTTACGCAAAAGAAAATCAACAAAAATTAATTTTTTATATAAGAAAAGATCCTAAAGAAATCGTCTTGGATGAATTTTTAAGTTTTTTAATTGTTAGTTTGTTTTTTTCTAAAATTCAAGAATTAATTTTGGGAGTTTTTTTATTAAGATTAATCGATAACTCAAAATTCTATCCAATCAGAAAAATAGAACAAATAAAATCATTTTATTCAGTTTTTCTTGATGACATTATAGCAGGAATTTACACTATTATAATTATTAAGCTAATTTTTTTATTTTTATGAAAAATATTTTTTCTGTTGATTTTGAAGATTGGTACCACTCTAATTTATCTTCATCTCCAAAAAATCTACCTTTAAATAAAACAAGTATTATTAATAAAGGAACCGATAAAATACTTAATTTATTAAAAATCACTAAAAACAAAGCCACTTTTTTTATATTAGGCGAATTAACAAAAAACTATAAAAATTTAATAAAAGAAATAATAAGTGAAGGCCATGAAATAGCTCTTCATTCTTTTTCGCATGATCTTATATACCAATTAGGCCCAAAGAGATTTGAAGAAAACCTTATTCGTGCAAAAAATGATCTGGAAAATATTATTAATAAAAAAATATTAGGATTTCGAGCTCCTTCTTGGTCTGTTGATTTTAACAATACTCCATGGTTTTGGAAAATTCTTAATAAGCATGGATTTAAATATTCATCAAGCATAATCCCATTTAAAACGAAAATATATGGAGAACCCCGTTCTGAAAGATTCTTCTATAAAATTAACAACATTATTGAATTTCCTGTTTCAACATTTAAAATCTTATCTTTTAATATACCTTTCTCAGGCGGTTTTTATTTACGTTTTCTTCCTTTTAATCTAATAAAATTATTCACTAAAATAATTAATAATTCAAAAAAATATGTTATTTTTTATATTCACCCGCGAGAATTGATAAAAAATCAACCTAAAATTAAATTATCTTTCTTCGATAGTTTAATTCACTATTATGGTATTGCTTCAGTTGAAAAAAAATTAAACTGTCTGTTAAATTCTAATTCCTTTATAACATTTGAACAATTTATTAAGCTATACATTAAATCTTAAACTTAATTTTTTCTCATCCCCATCTCCCTCACAATCTTTGTTATCTCTTTTTCAATCTTTTCAATTGCCGATAAGATTTTAAAAAGAATCATAAAGACAACAACAAAGCCAAAAAAAATCAGGGTGTTTAAGTTTTTACCCATCCCTAGTTTTGCTGAGATAAAATAGGCAAAGTCGGGGAAAATAGAGATTGTCAAAACTGCTCCCCAGATAAATAGGGTAGAGAAGAGTTTGTAAAAAGTTTGGCCGGTTTCTTTTTTGATAAATCGAAAAAAACGGTCGATAATAAAAAACAAAGAAAGAACTATCAAAATCCAGCGGATGATGGAAATACCAAATATCATGAGGATATTTTACAATATTTTTTTAACAGAAACGAGAAAATTGTTAATAGAAAATAGAAATTAGTTATAGAAAGGAGAAGATAGATAAGAGAAAAGGGTTGCGAGAAATTAGAAAGTAGTTGGAGAAAGAAGTTTTCTAAAGTAGGGAATAGGTATAATGGCAATTGAGAAAAAATTATTTATTTTGATTATCATGAAAATTTTGCCATGATTTTTTTAGTGATGTTATTTGTCTTGCTGTTATGTCATAGATTTTAACAAGCTCTTTTATTAAATTAACGTCTAATCTTTGAGGATAAATATCTAAACAAACTGAAAGATGATGAATTACTTCGTTAATTTCTCCCAAAACATCATCAAGATATTTTTTCCAATTGGCTTTTTGATATCTTTTAGCAAATCCTTCAGCTAAAATTGCCGGAGCGGCTTTGCAACTTCTTCTTAATTGATCAGCTAAATCAAATTTTTCCTCTTTGGGAAGTTGCGGAATTATTTTTGTGAGAATAATCTTCATCGCACGATAAAGATTTTGATACACAATAAGATCTTGAAAGGTTTTTATTTCTTTACCCATAAAAATATTCTCTAATTTCTCCTTATTAATTTCAACCACCAACTCCACTAACTATTTTCCAATTTCCCAAAACCACTTTCCATTTTCTATTTTCTATTCTCCATTCCCCATTACCATTTTCCATTTTCTCTTAACTAATTTCCAATTTCCATGAGCCAATTTCTTCTTTTCACGAATTAATAATTTTAAAAAAGGTTTTTATTCCATTTATAAAATTCTGTTTTTGTTTTTTTGATAAAGAGTAGGGAGTATAAAAAACATCAATTGAAACTTCTGCCACTTTTAATTTATGACGAGCGATTTCACGAACTACCTCACTA
>Ga0123519_10003748_pt1 | contig 25001 bp, 22 predicted proteins | sample YelNatPaOPRAMG02_FD_87396 | JGI IMG/M metagenome (GOLD analysis project Ga0123519, IMG submission 87396) | Hot spring microbial communities from Yellowstone National Park - Yellowstone National Park OP-RAMG-02 (version 2) | ecosystem: Environmental > Aquatic > Thermal springs > Hot (42-90C) ...
AAAGTAAAACAAGTAGAAAATGAAATTTACAGCTTGTTAAATTCTCTGCCTTCTCTTTCTCCAGGAGAAGAGGAGCTTTCCAGAGCAAAACAACTGCTGCTAGCTAATTATATTCTTTCGCAGGATAGCGTTATGGGTATAGCAGAAAATCTTGGGTTCTACTGGTTGATGGGTAATTGGGAATGGGCAGAGGAGTATATAAAAGAGGTAAAAGATGTAACCTGGGACGATTTAATTAAAGTATTTTACAAATATATTTTTAAAAAGAAAAAATGCGTACTTATTGTCTATTAATTGTTTTCTACTTACTTTTATTAACTTCTATAAATGGAGGAGAGATAAAAAAAGGTATATTATCTAATCAATTACCAGTAATTGTTGAAAAACTTCCGTCTAATAAAGGAGTTACATTTGTGCTTTTAGTGAAAGATGGACTTGAGAGTGAACCAGAAGATAAACATGGAATAAGAACTTTATTACAAGAACTTTTACTTAAAAACCTTTCAAAAAAATTAGAAGTTTGGGGTGGGGTAGTAGAAGGAAAAGTTGAGTGGGATTATACTTTATATTCTTTAAGAGTTGTAAAAGAAAATGCATTCCCTGCACTTTCTCTTTTATCCAGCATACTTACCTCTCCTGCTTGGAGAGAAGAAGACTTGGAAGCTTCCAGGCAAAAAGCTTTAATTGATATAAAGGAAGAGTTGAACCAACCGTTTACTAGACTTTTAGCATTATTTGCTCAAACTTTTTATAAAAACTCTCCTTATCGTTTCAACCCCAGAGGTGAAGAAGTAAGTATAAATAATATTACTTTGCAGGACATAAAAGAGTTTTATAAAAGACATTATATAACATCTAATATGATAATATCGCTAAACGGACCGCTAGAGTATGAAGATATAATTAAGTGGGGAGAAAAGCATTTAAGTTTCTTTCCTCAAGGTAAAAGAGAAAGTTTTACTTTTCCTTCTGAGCCTTTTTTGTTATTTAGTAAAGAAGTAACAAGGACTATAATTGGAGAAAAGAGCTGGATAATGATAGCTACTCCTGCTCCAGCAATAAGCTCTTCTGATTACTGGGCTATGAAGATAATTCAAGTAATTATGGGAGGTAATATGAATTCCAGACTATGGAAAGTACTTAGAGAAGAGAAGGGATTGGCTTATGAATTAGAAACTTTTTACCCACCTTTAGTTGGCCCTAGTTTTTTTGCCATTTATGTATCTACTGCTTCAGGTAGTAAAGAAGAATGTAAAAAGATTATTTTACAAACTGTTAGTGATTTTAAATCAGGAGGGATAACTGCCCAAGAAATTACTCAAGCAAAAGAATATCTTATCGGGCAATATCTACTTACACGAGATGATCCACTTTTAGAAGCTAGCTCGCTGGCTTACTGGGAAGCCCTAGGTCCTGGATATAAAAACTATCTCCATACACCTGATTATATAAATGGAATTACAGCCAGAGATTTACAGATGATAACAGAAAAATATTTCGTTTTTTATGTATTTACTGCTTTGGTGCCCATTTATAAGACTAAAGGAGGAAAATAACTGATATGAGCAGTATAAGTATAGCAATTGATGGACCTGTAGCTTCAGGTAAGACAACTGTAGGAAGATTAATTGCTAAGAAGCTAGGAGTTTTATTTGTAGATACAGGACTTATGTATAGAGCAATTACCTGGAAAGCTTTGCAGAAAGGTATACCACTTACAGACAAAGAGGCTTTGGGGAAGCTGGCCTGGGATAGCAAACTTGAATTTCAATTTAACAGGCACAAGGAAGCACACCTATTTTTAGATGGCGAGGATATTAATGACTATCTACAACAAAAAGAGGTGGTTGAAGCAGTTTCTCCTGTTTCTACTGTAAGTAGTGTGCGAAAAGCACTGGTATCTGCTCAAAGAGAGATAGCCAGTCGCTATTCCGTAGTTATGGTTGGAAGAGATATAGGCACGGTGGTTTTACCAGATGCAACCTGTAAAATTTTCCTTACAGCTTCTTTAGAAGAACGAGCCTTTAGACGATATAAAGAATTAATTGATAAAGGGGAACCAGTAACTTTAGAAGAAATTAGAAATATGGTTGCCTATAGAGACAGTATAGACTCTACTCGGCTAGATTCTCCTTTAGTAAAAGCCGAAGATGCTTATCTTATAGATAGCACTAACTTATCTATAGAAGAAGTAGTGGACTTAATATTGCAGATTGTTCAAAGCAAGGAGAAGATATAATGTCGCCTTTCTGGTGGATGGTTTACAGGATTGGGAGTTGGTGGATTTTAAAGTATATGTTTAAAATACTCTTTCGCCTGCAAGTAAAGGGGATAGAAAATTTACCCCCCAAAGGAGGAGTTTTGTTAGCTTCTAATCACTCCTCTTATCTTGACCCACCGCTAATTATGTCTTTTTCCCCTAGACGAGTAATATTTATGGCAAAAAAAGAATTGTTTTCTATACCGGTTTTAGGAACTGTTATTTCCCAGAGTGCTATCCCTATAATACGGAACAAGCCTGATCGACAGGCTTTAAAAAAAGCTTTAGAATTACTGGAGAAAGGCGAGGTTCTTTGCATTTTCCCCGAAGGTACCCGGACTAAAGATGGTTCTTTAGGTTCAGCACATTTAGGGATTGGTTTTATAGTAGCACATACTACAGCACCAGTATTGCCAGTTGCAATATCTGGAACTTTTAATATATTACATCAGAAAAGAGTTCCTAGAATTAAAGTAAACATTGGTAAACCAATAGCTTTTGAAAATAAATCTCAAAAAGATAAGAAGCTTCTTTATCAGGAGATTGCTTCCCAGGTGATGAATGCAATAAGGGAGTTGTTAAAAGAAATTGATTAAATTAGAGATCTTACGAGCAGATGTTTATGGATTTTGTTTCGGTGTTAAAAGAGCATTGCGTATTACAGAAACCACTTTGGCAAAGACATCCTATCCGGTTTATACTCTTGGACAGTTGATACATAACCCTCAAGTAGTAAAATATCTAGTAGAAAAGGGGGTTAAATCTGTTAATAGTTTAAATGAAATAAAGGGGGAAGGGAATTTAATTATTCGTTCCCATGGTTTAAGTCCTGCTATAGTAGCAGAGGCTCGTAGTAAAGGGTTAAATATAGTAGATGCTACCTGCCCTTTTGTAAAAAAAGAACAAAAATTGGCAGAGAAGCTTTCCCTCGAAGGTTATCAGGTAATAATTGTAGGAGAAGAATTTCATCCAGAAGTAAAGGGGATTTTAGGCTATGTCCCATCAGCTTGGATTGCTACGTCCCCATCTGAAGTAGCTTCCTTACCTTTTAAATATAAAATGGGTGTGGTAGTACAAACTACTCAACCCAAAAGGCTATTTATGGAAATATTAAAAGAGCTAGCAGGTAAATGTAAAGAATTGAGAGCATTTAATACTATTTGTAATGCAACAGAAAGGAGACAGGCTTCAGCATTGGCTTTGGCAGAGAAAGTAGAAGTTATGTTAGTGATTGGCGGGAAAAACAGTGGTAATACTACACGTCTTGTGCAATTATGTAAAGAAGTTCAAAGAGCTACATATCATATAGAATCAAAAGAGGAGTTACTTCCTGAATTTTTTAAAGGAGTTAAGAAAGTTGGTATTACAGCTGGAGCATCTACTCCACAATGGGTTGTCGAGGAGGTCATTCAAAAGTTAAAAGAATTACAGGTGGTGTAGTAGCAAAAGTAAAAAAAGGAGGTATTGCTGCCACACTTGGGATAAAAGAGGGTGATAAACTGCTTTCTATTAATGGGAAAGCACTTAGAGATATTATTGATTATCAATATTTAAGTAGCGATGCCAGGGTAACTTTAAATGTTTTAAGAGGGGAAGAACTTTTTGTATTTGAAGTAGAAAAACTTCCTGAAGAACCTCTCGGTATAGAATTTTCTCAACCTCTTTTTAATAATATAAAAAGATGTAATAATAAGTGTATTTTTTGTTTTGTAGACCAGATGGCGCCCAACTTAAGAGATTCTCTTTATATAAAAGATGATGACTATCGTCTTTCTTTCCTGTATGGTAACTTTATTACATTAACTAATTTAAGTTCAAAAGATATAAAACAAATACTTCATAAGCGGCTTTCTCCTCTTTATATTTCTCTTCATTCTCTTACTCCAGATATAAGAGAATATTTATTTCAAAATTCTAAAGCCAAGTCACTGGATACTTTTTACTATTTACTAGAAAATGGGATACAATTTCATATCCAAATTGTCCTTCTGCCTGGAATAAATGACGGAGAGGATTTGGATAATTCCATACAACATCTTATAAAGTGTTTTCCTGGAGTTCAAAGTGTAGCAGTTGTGCCTGTAGGGTTAACTAAATTTCGTAATGGATTGACTAAAATTTCTCCTGTAACCAAGGAGCTAGCTACAAAAGTGATACTTCAGATAGAAAAGTATCAAAGAAAGTGCAGTTTAATTTTAGGAACTAATTTTGTATTTTTAGCTGATGAATTCTTTTTACTAGCAGAAAAACCTTTGCCTTCAATTTCTCATTACGAAGATTTTCCACAGTTGGAGAATGGAGTTGGATTAATAGCTTTCTTTTTTCGTGATTATGTAAAAGGGTTAAGGCTTTTAAAGAAAAAATTTGGAGATAAGAAAAAGATAAAAAACTTCTCTCTGGTTACAGGTAAGGCTTGCGCTAAAATGTTTAGAAGATTAGCTGATGTATTTAAAAAATTTAATTTATTTTTAAAAGTAATACCAATAGAAAACAACTTTTGGGGAAAGGAAGTAAATGTTTCTGGCTTGCTTACTGGTAGTGATATTCTCAAGCAGATAAGCCCAAAGAGAAAAGAATTAGGAGACCTGCTTTTACTGCCCTCTTCTGCTTTAAGCGAAGAGGGCGAACTTCTGGATGGCTATACTTGTAATGATTTAGCTTCAGCACTTGGGTTGCAGGTAGTGGGAGGTGGTTTTAGCTTCTGTGATCTATCAAAGACCATTATTAAGTTACTTACCTAAAGTAGCTTTAGTAGGGCGACCTAATGTTGGCAAGTCAACTTTATTTAATCGCTTATTAAGTAAAAGACAGGCTATTACACACTCTCAACCCGAAATTACTAGAGACCGTTTAGAAGGTATAGTTAACTGGGAAGATAAGGAGTTTATAATTATTGATACGGGAGGGCTTAAATTTACCAATCTTCCTTTACAAAAAGAGATAGAAAATCAGGTAAAATTTGCTATAAAAGAAGCCGAAGTTGTTTTATTTGTTGTAGATGCTAGAACCGGTGTGCTTCCTTTAGATGAAGAAATTGCTCAATTTCTTAGATTAGCCAATCGACAAATAATATTAGTCATTAATAAAGCAGAAGAAATAACTAAAGAAGAAGAAATAAAAAGCGATTTTTCCCATTTAGGTTTTCATTCGATGATTTGTATCTCTGCTGAACACTCTATTAATATTGGAGAACTTCTTTCTATGGTAACAGAGGATTTTCCTTCAAATATAGGATTTTCCCCTTCTCCAACTGTTTCGGTATCAATATTAGGTGCACCTAATGTAGGTAAATCCTCTCTGTTTAATGCTATCTGTGGAGAGAAGCGAGCAGTAGTTTCTCCCATCCCCGGCACTACCAGAGACCCGGTGGATACTTTTATTAAATATTTTGATGAGTTGATGTTATTTGTAGATACTGCAGGATTAAAAAAGAAATCCAGGTTAAATAACGACATAGAATATTACGAAAACTTAAGGACATTTAAAACTATACAGAGAGCAGACATTGTATTGTTTTTGCTGGATGTAACTAGAGGTATTACTAATTTAGAGCAAAAGATTGGTGGAGAAATAATAGATAAAGGTAAAGGGTGTATAATTATATGGAATAAATGGGATCTAGCAGATAAAGAAAAGGAGTATTTTATAAATGAAGTGAAAAGGAAACTATATTTTTTAAATTTTGTTCCAGTTCTGTTTACCTCTGCTGTTAAACAATTGAATATAGAAAATATTTTTATAGAAATTAAAAAAGTGAAAGAAGAATATAGAAAAAGGATACCATCCTCACAATTGCAGCGTGTTTGTGAAGAAGCACTAATATTACTTCCCCCAAAAGTTAAAGGTGGGAAGCAACTTAAAATAAATTCTGTAAAACAAATAAAAGAGGCACCACCTACATTTTTATTTAAAATCAACTCTCTCTCTTTTATTACTCCTTATTATAAGCGATATTTGGAAAGCAGAATTAGAGAAAGTTTCATTTTTTATGGTGTACCACTAAAATTTATTTTTAAGGAGAGATATAAAAAATGAAGCTAATACTTTGTATATTTGCTAGTTTTCTGATAGGCTCATTACCATTTGGATTTATTGCAGGAAAAATTCTTGGAGTGGATATCCGTAAGGTAGGGAGTGGGAATATTGGAGCCACAAATGTGCTAAGAATACTAGGACCTTTAGCTGGGGGTGTAGTTTTGCTTTTAGATATTGCAAAAGGTCTGATTGTAGTATTAGTAGGAGAAAAAATGGGTTTAAGTAGTACAGGTTTGGTTTTAGTAAGTCTTGGGGTAATTCTGGGGCATAATTATTCTATATTTTTAAAATTTAAAGGTGGTAAGGGTATAGCTACAACACTGGGAGTATTTTTAGGATTAGATTGGCGTATAGTAATAGTTGGCTTTATAATATTTTTAATTACTGTTAGTATTAGCAAATTTGTTTCGCTGGGTTCTATATTGGGATTACTAACACTTCCAGTTATGGTTTATCTTTTTTATTGTAATGATAATGAAAAGCTCTTACCATTTTTTGCTTTTTCTTTATTTATAACAGCTCTTGGAATATTAAAACATAAGAGCAATATTAGAAGATTACTAAAAGGGGAGGAGAATAAAATAAGCATTAGAGGTAAGCCCAAGGAATGACGATAAATGAAGAGGAGGAGGATGATTTACTATGCCTGCTTGCATACAATTAGATACAAGCAGGCATAAAAAGAGAATCTATGAAGATAGGATATATACAAAATTTACCCGTATTTGGAGCAAAAGATAAGAATTTTAATGAGGTTCGTTTACTGATTGGCGATGCTAAGGCCAACCTTCTAGTTTTACCAGAGTTGTTTGCAACTGGTTATACATTTATTTCGAAAGAAGAAGTAAATGAATTAGCTGAAACAGCTTATGATAAAACTGCCAAATTCTTGATTGAGCTTTCCGATAAAACAGGGGCAACTATTGTTGGTGGATTTATAGAAGCAGATGAAGATAAAATATACAATTCTGCGCTCATTGTTTCTGGCAGGAGAGTAATTGATACTTATCGTAAGATTCATCTTTTTAATAAAGAAAAACTTTGGTTTTCTCCCGGGAATAAGCCTTTAAAAGTTTATGAAATAAACGGAGTAAGAATTGGGGTAATGATTTGTTTTGATTGGATATTTCCAGAAGTTTGCAGGACTTTAGCTCTAAAAGGTGCTCAGGTAATTGCCCATCCCTCAAACTTAATTATGCCATATTGCCAGAATGCTATGGTTACTCGATGCCTTGAGAATAGAGTATTCGCTATAACTGCAAATAGAATTGGCACTGAAAAACGGGGAGAAGATGAATTTACTTTTACTGGTATAAGTCAGATTACATCTTTTGACGGGCAAATTCTTTCTTCTGCACCTAATAATAAAACCGCTGTTTCAATTACAGAAATTGACGAAAAGCAAGCAGATAATAAGAGGCTCAATAAATATAATGATGTATTAAAAGATAGGCGACCACATTTTTATGCCTTAGCATCTAACAACGTATAGAGGAGAGAGATTTATAGTTTATATTTTAATGTTTTTAGTATTCTTCGTTCTGCTTCGCGTTTAGCTATTGTCTCTCTTTTATCTACAATCTCTTTACCTTTTGCCAGTCCAAGTTCTACCTTGGCATAGCCTCGCTCATTAAAATATACTTTAAGAGGCACTAAAGTAATCCCCTTTTCGGCTACTTTACTTTGTAACCTTTTGATTTCGCATTTATGTAAAAGTAATTTCCTTTTTCTACAAGGGTTATAATTCTTCTGTCCCACAGTATCGTAATCGTAAGGAGCAATATGTAAATTATATAGCCATACCTCTCCATTCTTTATGTTAGCAAAACTATCTGTAAAGCTTAATTTTCCTAGTCGCAGAGATTTAACTTCAGGTCCAGTAAGCAACATCCCTGCTTCTAGTGTATCCAGGATATAATAGTTAAAGTAGGCTTTTTTATTTGTACCTACTACTTTTATACTCATTTTGTAGAGAAGCCTTTTATTCTTAAACGTAAATCATTTCTACTATCTGCATAACGAAGGGCATCTTCCATAGTTATCAAGCCTTCTTCGTAAAGTGTAAATAAATGCTGGTCAAATGTTTGCATCCCCTCATGAGTACTTGCCTCAATAGTTTCTTTAATCTTATCTGTTTCTCCTCTTCTTATTAAATCTTTAATCCTAGGAGAAGCTAACAAAACTTCTACTGCTGGAACTCTACCACCACCTATTTTAGGAATTAATCTTTGAGAAAAAATTGCAAGCAGGTTAAGAGAAAGTTGAAAATAAATCTCAGTATAACTTTCTGGTGGGAAAAACTGCATAATTCTTTCAAGTGTCTGATTGGTATTAACAGAATGAAGAGTGCTAAGAACCAAATGCCCTGTTTCGGCAAAAAATATAGCAGACTGGACAGAGTCGCGGTCTCTCATCTCTCCAATTACTATTACATCGGGAGATTGTCTTAAAGCATATCGTAAAGCTTCGCTAAAAGAATTAGTGTCTATACCTACTTCTCGCTGACTTATTATACTCTTCTTATCGTTATGTATAAACTCTATAGGATCCTCAATTGTAATTATATGCCCTTCCTTATTAGCATTACGATAATCTATCATAGCTGCCAGTGTTGAAGATTTGCCAGTACCAGTAGCTCCTGTAATCAGAATTAAGCCACGATTTGACATCACTAATTCTTTCATAACTTCTGGCAGGTGTAACTCCTCAAATGTGGGAATCTTCAGTTCTACTCGCCTCATTACAATACCTACCGTGCCTCTCTGCTTATAAATATTTGCTCTAAATCTACCCACTCCAGAAACTCCATAAATCAAATCCACTTCTGGATATTCCAGGAACTTCCTTTTTTGTGTCTCACCCATAAGATGCCAGGCTAAATCTTCTAAAAATTCTGGTGAAAGCTTTTCTTCACTTACTGCAATAAGGTTGCCTTCTTTTCTAATTATTGGTGGCGTATCTGCTTTAAGATAAATATCCGAAGCTTGTTCTTTTACAGCTATCTTAAGTAATTCTATAAGTTCAACACTCACCTTGCTCCCTCCCCTTCTTCTATTACCAGAAACTAAATTTAGCAGTTTTCTTTCTGATTTCCTGCGCTTTTAAATCTGTAGTTGCAGATGGTTCTTCCTGAGTAACTTCTTCTTGATATTGAGAGAATGTAGCTTTATCTTGAGCATAGCGAAAAGCCTCTTCCCAGCTAATTAATCCCTGTTTAAGGAGAGTTCTTAAATGCTGGTCTAGACTTTGCATACCCCACTTTGTGCCAGTCTGGATAATAGACGGTATCTGATGTGTTTTATTCTCCCTGATAAGGTTCCTTATAGCAGAAGTTCCTATCATTATCTCCAGAGCTGCTATTCGGCCACATCCATCTTTACGAGCCAATAAAGATTGAGATATAACCCCTTCAATAGATTCTGCTACCTGTGCTCTTACTTGTCCCTGCTGGTGAGGAGGAAATACATCTATAATTCTATCAACTGTCTTAGCAGCGCCACTTGTATGAAGTGTTGCAAGGACTAAATGCCCGGTTTCTGCAGCTGTAATAGCTAAAGCAATTGTCTCAAGATCTCTCATTTCTCCAACAAGAATAATATCCGGGTCTTCACGTAAGGCACTTCGTAGTGCTTCGGCAAAACCAGTAGCATGAACTCCTATTTCTCTCTGATTAATCACACATTTATGATGGTCATGTATGAATTCAATAGGGTCTTCCAATGTTATAATGTGTTCAGCTCTTTCCTGATTTATTTTGTTAATCATTGCAGCAAGTGTAGTAGATTTACCACTACCTGTAGGACCTGTAACCAGTATAAGTCCTTTCTTAAGATTTGTTAAATCGCTTATTATTGGTGGGAAGCCCAACTCTTCTAATGTAGGTATTTTTCGGGGTATAAGTCGAAACACAGCACCCTCTCCAAGACGATGATGGAAGATGTTTACCCTGAATCTAGCAAAATCTCTAAATTCAATGGCAAAATCTAAATCTAGCTTCTCTTCAAAGGAACTCTTCTGGTCATCTCTTAAAATATCGTATATCATTTCATGAATAGAATCTTTTGTAAGTGGAGGGTAATCAGTCTTTACTAGCTTTCCATTAATTCTTAATATTGGCGGAGTACCTACAGTAAGATGTAAATCAGAAGCACCTTTTTCTACTGTAAGTATAAGTAATTCTGAAATATCCATTATCTAAATCCCTACTAAAATGGCAAATAAAAATAATTTAAAATTTCAAAAGTAGAAATATCTCCTTGCTGTGCTAAAGAGATTTTTTGTTCTACAATACTATTTGGGGAAAATGGGAGAAAAGTATTCTCTTTTCTCCAGGGATACTGCATCTCAAGTATTGCAAGCTTATGTGCTGGTAAAGGTATAAAGTATTCATTAAGTAAAATACTATCTTTATATCCTGTAAAATCACACTCTTTACAGCCTGCCCCCGGGATATAATAATCTCCAGCAGGTAACTGCATAATTAACTTTTCTATTACCTCTTTTGAAAGTTTCTGTCTGCAATAAGTGCAAAGCTTGGGAACTTTTTCTACTACCCATATCCCTTTAAGTGAATTTGCTAGATGGAAAGGTTTAACGCCCATTGATAATAATTTATGAAAACCTGCCACCACATCTCTAGCTAATAAAGTGATAATTAACAAATGTTCTTCAGTAGCCCAGTTAAATAATTCTTCCCAGACCCCTTGAGCAACTTTTTCAGTTACTACTACAATCCTTGGTGTATAAGTCAAGAGATAATGGCGAAGTTTCTCTCCTGTTACCTCTTCTGTAGAGACTGTAAGTAAATGCTCTTCTTCACCTCTCTGACTCCCTATTATTAAAAGTTCATTCGTAGCTACTGGTTCAATGACACTATTTAAGAAACCAAAGACCTCTTCTTCTTTAACACCACCTAATAAAATACTTCCTCCACCTCTGTATATAATTTCCCGTAGATATAGAAAAATCTCCTGCGGTAATTTTAAATCACTTAAAGGTATAGTAACAATCTGGTGGAATGGCAAAAATGCTATGCTTGCTCCTTCTCCATAATAGTTTTTAACTAACTGCACTGCTATTTTTATTTTTTGTGTATCCTCTAAAGTTATATCAAATATACCTGTAATACTATCTTTGCCTGTTAAAACTATTAGGTGTTCTTTAACAGTTTCCCATAATTTATAAGAGAACTCCTCTATCTTTACCCAGTGTGTATCTCTGTATTTAAAATAGCAGTGCAAGCTATCTTTATACGGTAAAAATAGAAGATGAGTTATTCTTTCATTTATAGCTTTTTTAAATAACTGTAATAAGAAGATTTTGGTATCTACCTGCTTAAGCATTTTCTCTTTTGCTTCTGTAAGCCAATCCTCTTCTGGGGGGGGAGTTTCTAGAGGAAGTTTCTGTAAAATTTGTCTTATATTTAAGGAATGTGCTAAAGCCAAACTAATCTTTTTATCATTTACCTTTTTAATTTCTTCTATAGCTCTTTTGTCCGTGGGGTCTGCCATAGCAACTATTAGTTCTTCTTCTGTCTCAGTAAGAGGAATCATTTGATAGTATTCAAGTAAAGAACGTGGGAATTTTTTGATTAATTTACCATCTATCATAGATAGATTAATATTTACGTAGGGTATTTCTAGTTGATTACTTAAAGCCCACTTAATATCATCTTCTGTTACATAACCTAATTTTACCAGTGTAGCCCCCAATCTTGCATTCATAGTCTTCTGAGCTTCTAGTGCAATAGCTAGTTGTTCCTTTGTAATTAAATTATAATGTAATAAAATATCACCTAAACGATTATATTGTTTATCCATAATACAAGTTTTTTAGAACTCCTCCCATATTTTTTTAAGTTTCTTTTTAAGTTCTTCTAAAGGCATTTCTGTATTTATAATTTGTTTAGCATAAGGCAGTTTCTCTAAAAAGTGATGTTGTGCGGTAATCCTTTGCCAGGCTTTATATGGAGATAACCCATCTCTTGCCATCAGTCTTTTAATTTGCGTCTGAGGTGTAGAGTAGGTAAGCCAGACTTCGTCAACCAGCTTTGTTGCATTTGCTTCTATAAGTAAAGGCGCAACTAGCACTACCTTTTTGTCCTGAGGTAGAGTAGCTATAGAAAACTTAATTTCTTCAATAACTGCAGGGTGCACTATAGCTTCAAGGCGTTTTCTTTCCCAGGGATTTGAAAAAACAATTAAAGCTAACTTTTCTCTATCAATGGTATTATCCGATTTAATTAACCTTTCTCCCCAAATTGTTACTATTTGCTTACCTACCGAAGTGTCTAAATTAAGCAAATTATGAGTTAACTTATCAGCATCTATTATATAAGCTCCCCATTCTGCTAGACAGGTTGCTACTATTGACTTACCAGTAGCAATCCCACCAGTAAGCCCAACAACTTTCATTTATTCTCCTTTTCTCCACTAGGCTTATTTAAAAGCAGTTCCCCGATAGTAGTGCCTCCCACAGCTTGTAGTGAAGTCAGACGCTGATAGTATTCTTTAGCATCTGCTTCAGCCTCTGCCGCTTTAATACTCAGAATCATTCTCCTTTGAGGTTGATTAATTTCAAGAATTTTTACCTTTACTTTATCTCCGAGAGAAATTACCTCTCCAGGACGAGAAATTCGTTTGTCAGTGATCTCACTTATTGGCACAAGCCCTTCTATCCCTTCTTCTAGTTCTACAAAAGCATATTTCTTAGCCAGCTTACTTACCTTACCTTCATAAGTATTTCCTTCTTTAAATTTTCCTTTAATTAATAACCACGGGTCGGGAGTAGCCTGACGCAAACTCAGGGAGATGCGTTCCTTTTCCTTATCTACAGAGAGCACCATTACTTCTACTTCGTCTCCAACTTTAACTACTTCTGAAGGATGCCTTACTCTTCTCCAGGAAAGCTCTGAAAGGTGTATCAAGCCATCTACTCCCCCAAGGTCTACAAAAGCACCAAAATTAGTAATGCGAGCAATTCTACCTTTGCGTATCTGCCCTTCTTTTAAGCCCTTCAAAGTTTCATCCCTTAATTTCTCTTTTTCTTCTTCTAACACTGCTTTTTGAGAAAGAATGACCTTCCTTCGGGTACGGTCAATTTCTAAAACTTTTAATCTCATTACCTCTCCAATATAATCATCCAGATTCCTTACCGGTCTTATATGAATTTGAGAAGCAGGCACAAAACCTCGTAAACCAAGGTCTACAATTAGCCCACCTTTAACCCTTTCTACCACTGTAGCTGTAAGCACCTCTCCCTGCAAATGTGCTTTAGTTACCCGATGCCATCCTGCTTCTAAATCTGCCCTTTTTTTAGAAAGATAAGTCCTTCCTTCCTCATCTCCCACCTTCATTACATAAGTTTCTATTTTATCACCAATCTTTACTACTTCTTCAGGTCTGGTGAAGGAAGTAAAAGAAAGCTGGTCTAAGGGAATAAAACCTTCTGTCTTATAACCAATATCTACTAACACTCCATCAGATTCTATTCCTACTACTATGCCTTCTAAAATATCTCCTTCTTCTATGTTAACAAAACTTTCTGCATAAAGTTTCTCCTGCTCATTTTTGTCTATTTCTATAACAGAAGCTTCTTCTGTAGCTTCAAAAGTTTTCCCCAGAACTTCTTTATTTACTTCTTCTATTATCTCTTTAACTTCTTTATTAATATTTAAATCGCCTGTTAAAGGCTCAAATTCTCTCATTATAAAACCTCTCCTTTTATTAAAATTAATAAGCAATTCGTCAATAATCAAAAAAATCCTTCAAAACTTTTTAATTCACCCCAATTTTTACCCCACTTTACATCTACTACAAGTGGCACATTCAGTGGATAAACTGTTTGCATAATATTTTTCATTGGTGCTACTACCTTTTCTAAAAAGTTTACAGGCAGTTCAAAAATAAGCTCATCGTGAATCTGTAAAATTACTTTTACCGGTAATTTTTCTCTGTTTATATATTCATCTAATTTTATTAAAGCAAGTTTTATAAGGTCTGCCGCCCCTCCTTGAATAGGAGCATTTAAAGCTTTTCTCTCCTGCTGTCTGCTTATATTTGGATTCGGATGATTTATATCTGGCAGTAAGCGTCTTCTGCCCAATAAAGTAGTTACATAACCATTTGCTTTAGCTTCGCTCAATAATTTTTCTTGCCACTCCTTTACCCCTGGATACCGTAAGAAATATCTCTTTATAAATTCCCGTGCCTCACTATGTGGTATCTCTAGTTCCTGAGCCAACCCGTGTTCACTCATACCATAAATAATTCCAAAATTAATACCTTTAGCAACTCTACGCATCTGGGGAGTAATAGGTTGTTGGGGAGAGATATTAAAAATCTCATAAGCAGTAGCAGTATGAATATCTTCATTATTTAAAAAAGCTAACCGAAGTCTTGAATCTTCACAGAAATGAGCCAGCACCCTTAAATCTATCTGAGAATAATCAAAAGAAAGGAGCACATTCCCTGTGCCAGCTGAAAATGCTTTCCGCAGTTCTTCCCCCCACTCCCCTCTTACTGGAATATTCTGCAGGTTTGGATTGCTACTTGTGATTCTACCTGTAGAAGCAATGGTTTGAGAAAAAGTAGTATGTAATTTGCCAGTATCTTTAGAAACCAGTTTAGGTAAAGTATCAAGGTAAGTGCTTTTTAGTTTAAACAGCTCTCTATAATTTAAAAGTAATTCTACAATTGGGTACTTATGTCGTAGTGGATAGAGCACTTCAAAACTGGTAGAATAACCTGTTTTAAGCTTTTTGCCTGTAGGGAGATGCAGTTTTTTAAATAAAATTTCTGCTAACTGGCGCGAAGAGTTAATATTAAATTCTTCTCCTGCAAAAATAAATATTTTTTCTCTTACTTCCGACAGCTTTTTATCTACTTTAGCTGTAAGTGATTTAATATGATTTAAATCAAGGAAAATTCCATTTTTCTCCATTTTCCATAAGATTTCTATTAATGGTATTTCTACCTCCCGGTAAAGAGAAGTAAGTGAAAATTCTTCTAATTTATTTTTAAGTAAGGACCCTAATTCCATAAGAATCTTTGCCTTATAACACAAAAAGGCAGGCAAATCTTTATGGTTTTCCCCTACAACATTTCCTGCTCCTAAATATCTGCCAGCTATTTGCTCAAAAGAGGGAGAGGCTTTCTCACTATCTAAAAGGAATGCCACAAGCTTTACATCTAATATTCTTCCTTCTCCCATTTTGATGCCAGTTAGAGAAAGCCAGTTTTTGTAATCATAGATAGTTATCTCCTTTTCTTTCAAAGTGCTTATTAGATTGGAGGTAAGCCATTTATTTAAAGCCTTTATATAAAATATATCTTCACCTGTATTTATAGCTACTTCTACTTTATGATTTTTATTAACATTATAGAACAAAGCAAAATTACTTACAGTATTTAATTGTGAAATTAGCCTCTCTTTTGTGAAACCTGTTTCTTCTACTACAATATATGCAGGTAATTTGACTTCCTCTTTTCTGTCACTGTCTAAATTAAATTCCTTAAGAAAACTTTTAAATTCAAGTTTTTCTAAAAAATTTTTTAGCTTTTCTTTATCAGGTTTAGCTACTTTGCTCTCCTCCCAGTTTATATTAAGAGGTAGGTTAGTATTAATTTTTACTAATTTTAAAGATACAGGAAGCTGTTCCTTAGATTTAGTTAAACTTTCTTTAATTTTTTTATCTGTAATCCTCTCTAGATTGGCTAATACACACTCAAGACTTCCCCACATTTGTAGAAGTTTTTCTGCTTTCTTCGGGCCAATACCATCTACTCCCCTTATATTATCTGTCTTATCTCCAGTAAGGGCTTTAAAATCAATTAACTGGGAAGGAGTTAATCCATATTCTTCTTTTACCTTTTCTATTGTATAAGGCACAACTTGAGATACACCTCGCTCAGTATAAATTACCTTAACTAAAGGACTAACCAGTTGTAGCATATCTTTATCACCACTTAAAATAAGCACGCTAAAACCATCCGCTTCTGCTCTTTTAGCCAGAGTTCCGATGCAATCATCTGCTTCATAGCCAGGAAAAGAAAAAACAGGTATCTTTAATATGGAAACAAGTTCCACAACCAGCAACATCTGTGAAATCAGCTCTTGAGGAGTGTCAGGGCGATTTGCCTTATAATCTTTGGCTAATTTTAGTCGCTCACTTGGTTTTTCATCATAGGTAAATACTATATGAGTAGGGGAGTATTCTTTTATTGCTTTATTTAATAATCGAAAAAAACCAAAAACTGCCCAGGTATCTAAACCACAAGATGTCCGCATACGGGTATTAAGCAATGCATAATAAGCTCTATATATTAGAGAATTACCATCAACAATAAGAAGTGTTTTTGGGTTCATTAGTAAATTAAAACTCAGGTTCAATTAGACCATAAGTGCCATCTTTTCTTTTATATACTACATGGACTTTTTCTGTTTTATCATTAAGATACACAAAGAAATTATGTTTCAAAAGTTCCATTTGCATAACAGCTTCTTTATCAGACATTGGTTTTATAGCAAATCGCTTACTTTTTACAATTCTTGATTCTACTAAATTTTCTTCTTCTAATTCTTCTGTAGTGTCTATAATTTCTTCTGCTTCTTCCAGTTCTCTATTTTTTTTCCTTTGACGTTCTTTAAATCGCTTTATTTGTTTGACCAAATCATCAATTACCAGGTCGATAGCATTAAATATATCCGAAGCCCCTTCCTCGGCTATAATCACATTGCCATCTAAATTTAAAAGCACTTTAACTATCTGTTTTGCTCCATCCTTACTAAAAATTACTTCCATAGTTGTTATATCACTAAAATTTCTAGCAAGCCGTTGAGCTTTTTTTTCAAACGACTGTTTTAAATTTTCTGTAACTTTAAGTTTTCTTCCTTTATAGATAATCTGCATCTAAACCACGCTCCTTTTTTTAGAATTTATAAAAGCCAGTGTATAAGTGGGAGAGTATTAACATTATAATCAGTCAGGCATTTTATTGCTTTGGGTAAGAATTCTGGCAAGTCAGAAGCTATTAGTCCCATTCCCTTCCTCTCCGCCCCGAGCTCTCCACATATTCCATGTAAAGTTATTCCAAGCAATGCAGCACCTAGAGGAGATATTCCTCTTGCTAACAATCCCCCTATGATACCTGTTAATACATCACCACTCCCCCCTTTCCCTAAAGCTGGGTTGCGAAAGGGACTTATATAAATTTTCTCTTCCACTGAAACTATAGAACACGCCCCTTTAAGTATAATGATAACGGAAGAAGGAATTTTCTCTCGCAATAAATTTAAACTGCCCAGAGGGTCCTTAATTACTTCCTCTGCAGGCTTGCTTATCAGATAACCAAGTTCACCTGGATGAGGAGTAAGTATCACTGAAGAGTTAGAAATGTGTTTAAGAACTCCAATTTCGGTAGATAAAGCAAATAAAGCATCTGCATCTATTACCATTGGTAGTGTAAATCGAGAAATAAGATTTAAAGTAAATTTAATTGTATCTGGATGTCGTCCTAATCCAGGTCCTATTGCTAGTGCTTCTACTTCTAAAGCTCCACCTTGAAGCAAAACCTCTACAGCTTGCGAACTTATACCTCCTCCTGTATCAGTTTCTGGTAAAGGATATTTTACAGCATCTTTTAATACTGTCTCTATTCCTGGCAGAGAAGTATTGGGGATGGCAATTTTAAGCAACCCTACGCCAGTTGGCAAAGCCCCTAGAGCAGATAACATTGCAGCCCCACTCATTCCACGTGAACCTGCTACTAAAAGTAAACGACCATTTAATCTTTTATGTGCGTAAACTGGTGTATGTGGAATAATAGAAGTTAACTTGCCGGGTAAAATCATCTCTCGTGGTATTTCTTCTAAAAGTGAAGGAGGAATACCAATCGGAACAACTTTTAACTTGCCAATATAATCCATTCCCGGCACAAGAAACATACCTAATTTAGGACAACCCATAGTAACTGTAATTGTTGCCTTAATACAGGGACCTTTTACTTCACCAGTAGTACTATCTAAGCCAGACGGAACATCTACGGCAATTACTGGCTTATTAGCACCTGTAACTAAAGAAATTACTTCTTTCATCACCCCTTTTGCCCCACCCTGCAAACCTGTACCCAGAAGTGCATCCACCACGAGACTACTGTGTGCTAATTCTTTTGATAGTAATTCATAAAATTTTTTTTCTGTTAATTCTTTTGCATCTACCCCCCATAGGGGCAATAATTGCCAGTTAACTTTTGCATCTCCTTTTAAAGTGCTACCTTCACCTATTAAAAGCACTTTAACTGGATAGCCCATCTCCTTTAACCAGCGGGCAATTACAAAACCATCTCCTCCGTTATTACCTCTGCCAGCTAAAACTAAAACAAATCCCTTAAAATCTTTTAGGGGATAAAAATCTCTTATGGTTTCTGCCACTCCTCTTCCTGCATTTTCCATTAATACTAAAGAAGAAACCCCGATTGAATTAATAGTTTTTTCATCTAATTGTCGCATCTCTGAAGCTGTTACAATTTTCACCGCTCTTTTCCCCTCCCTCTATAACTACTATGGCTAATGCTAGTGTAGAAGTATGGGTTAAAGTTACCATAGCTTTAGGAACAAATTTCCCCCTTAAAAAAAGCAAAGGCTTACCTGCATCATTATTTTTTATTTCTATTTCTTTAAATGGAACTCTTATACCAAATGCTTTTATAAAAGCTTCTTTAGCTGCAAAACGGACAGCTAGATGTTGTTGTGGATAAGAACGGGCAAAAGCATAATTTAATTCTTCTTTACTGAAAATCTTTTGTAAAAGTCTCTGATTAGTTATCAATTTTTTAAAACGATTTATTTCTACCAGGTCTACTCCAATTTCCATTTTAGCTTTATCTTATTATAGTTTGTTCCCTTTGTGGGCCTACAGAAATAATAGTTATTTTTGTTTGTAATTCTTCTTCCAGGAAAAAAATAAATTCCTGTGCTTGTTTAGGTAATTTTGAAAAGTTTTCTACATCTGAAATATCCTTCTCCCATCCTTCAAATTCTCTGTATACTGGTTTTATTGTCTTTTGTGTTTTTAAGTCATATGGCCATTTTTCTAGTAATTTCTCTTCACAAATATAAGTGGTGGCTACTTTAATTAAAGAAAAACTTGATAATACATCCAGTTTGGTAAGTGCAAGTTCTGTAAATTCATTAATTTTGCAGGCTAATTTTAACATTACAATGTCTAACCATCCACACCGCCTTGGTCTACCTGTAGTAGTACCAAATTCTCCTCCCACTTCCCTTAATTTTTCTTCTTCTTTTCCTTTTAGTTCAGTAGGGAAAGGTCCTTCTCCTACTCTAGTTGTATAAGCTTTTACTACTCCGATTATTTTATCAATCTTACTTGGTGGTATGCCTGCTCCAATACAAGCTCCACCGACAGTAGTATGAGAAGAGGTTACATAAGGGTAAGTTCCAAAGTCTATATCTAAAAATGTGCCCTGAGCTCCTTCAAACAGTAGCCTCTTACCTGCTCCTAATAATTCCCATATAAGTTCCACCGTGTCTTCTACAAAGGGCAGAACCAGCTCTCTATAAGAGAGTAACTCTTCATAAATGAGTTCAAGTGTTTTTCCGGGTAAATGATAAATTTCTGAAAGAATACGATTTTTTTCATTTAGAACTATAGAAAGTGTTTCTTTTAATGTTCCTGGTGAGAAAAGGTCAATAATCCTTATACCTTTGCGGGCTACTTTATCTGTATACGCAGGACCTACTCCTCTACCAGTAGTGCCAAGTGTAGCTTTACTCTCACTTTCATAAACTTTATCAAACAAGCGGTGATATGGCATTATAATATTAATAAGTGGACTTATTTTTAAGTTTTTAACTTCTATATTGCTTTCCTTTAAGTAATTTATTTCTTCCTGCAATATACCTAAATCTACAACTACTCCGTTGCCTAATATATTTAGTTTATCCGAGTAAAAAATACCTGATGGGAGATGATGCAGTTTAAATTTTTTCCCTTTATGATATACTGTATGGCCAGCATTACACCCTCCATTAAATCTTACCACTGCATCAGATTGTTGAGTTAACAGGTGAACTATTTTACCTTTACCTTCATCTCCCCATTGAGCTCCTATAACTACTGTAGCTGGCATCTTTTCACTCCTTTTTTTCTCTTCTTAAAATTTCCTTAGCGACCAGAATACCTGAAGCAGAAGCTTGAATTAGGCCTCTTGTAATTCCTGCTCCGTCGCCTGCAATAAATAAATTATTTATCTCTGTTTCCAGGTATTTAGTGTGAGTTAGTTTTGAAGAGTAAAATTTTACTTCTACTCCATAAAGAAGAGTGTGTGGAGAATATATACCAGGAGCAACTTTATCCAGTGCTTCAAGCATCTCTATAATAGAGGTAAGATGTCTGTATGGAAATACTAAACTCAGATCCCCTGGAGTTGCAGTTGTTAAAGTAGGAGTTACTATACTTTTCTTAATTCTACTTTCGGTAGAACGGCGCCCCAGGAGTAAGTCGCCCAGTCTTTGAATTATTACTCCTTCTCCCAAAAGATTGGCAAGCTGAGCTATATATTTTCCATAACTTATAGGCTCTTTAAAAGGTTCGGTAAAGTTTTTACTTACAAGAATTGCAAAGTTAGTATTATTAGTTTTTTTATTTCCGTAACTATGCCCATTTACTGTAATTACCCCTTCATAGTTTTCTATTACCACTTCTCCATAAGGACACATACAGAAAGTTCGCACTTTATCATCAAATCTACGAGAAGTAAAGAGGAGTTTTGCCTCATAAATACTTTCTGTAAGAGGTTCTGCTACAACTGCTGGCACTTCTACCCTTACTCCAACATCTACAGGGTTTACCTGTTGTTTCAATCCAAGTCGTTGTGCTTCTTGTGCTAACCAATTTGCCCCTACTCTACCTGGAGCTACCACCACATATCTGCCTGAATATTCTTTACCTTCTTTGGTGATTACTCCCTTTACAAAATTTTTTTCTGTAATAATTTGTTTTACTTCTGTATCGGTTAGCACATCTATTTTATTTTGAAGAAAATTTCTCATATCTTTTAAAATACTAAAGCATCTTTCTGTACCTAAATGGCGTATTTTCATAGTAATTAATTTTAGATTAGCCATAGTGGCTTTTCTTTTTAATCCTTCAAATTTAATTTCATCTACACCGTACAAATCTTTTGGAGCTCCAAAATCAACATAAATTTTATCCACAAGCTGAAGTAAATTCTCTGCATAGCTAGCAGAAAAGTCTTTAAATAGCGTTCCTCCTACTTCAGTAGATAAAGTAAGCTTCCCATCACTATAAGCACCTGCCCCACCCCATCCAGTTAATCTACATTCCCGCTCCTGAATATCTTTCCCTTTTTCTATTATTAGTATTTTTAGAGAGTTTTGACCACTTCTGGTTAATTCTAATGCAGTAAATATACCAGCTGGCCCTGCACCTACAATAATTACATCATAAAAGAGGCTCATTACACTTCCATCTCCCTTTGTGGTAACTCCACTCTGGCTTATCTCTCGCCAGTTTCTTTAGAGAACTCTTCTTCATAAAACAAAATCCGACCACAATGAATACAATGGACAATTTCCATCTTTTCTTTTACTCTACTTACTACTGCAGCAGGAAGAGCCATTTGGCAACCTGTACATATATTTTTCTTTAGACTTACTATAGCCTGTCCTCCTTTATGTTTTTTTAAATTATGATACTCTTCCAGGAGTTTGCTTTCTATTTGTTGTAAGAGGGTGGAATTCTTTTCTTTTAAACTTGCCAGTCTCTTTTCTATTTCTTCTACCTCTTCTTCTGCATTTCTTTGTATTTCTTTATTTTGATTTAATTTATCTTTAAATTGAATTTCCAGTTCTTTTAATTTATTCCGTAACTTTTCTATTTCTTCCTCTTTTTTAAGAATAGTATCGTCTAGTTTTTCCCGTTGCTTTTCTAATTCTTTTAACTTTTTTCCCTGTTGAGCTATTTCTTTTGGAGAAGAGTATTTGCCCCCATATAAGGAATCCTGCAGGCTATTATATTTTTCGTCTAAGCTTTTAGATTCTAACATTAAGTGTTTAACTTCTTTTTGCTTATTTGCAACTGCACTTTGTAGTTCTTCTAATTCTTTTTCCAGTTTATTAATTTCTTTGGCAATTGGTAATTCTTTCTTTAATTCTTCTATACGTTTTTTTAACTTAATTTCTTCATCCTCATATCTTTGTAATAACATTAATCTCCATAATTGAAGCATCCTTAAGCCCCCTTAAATTTTAGGACAAACTTTTTTTATTAGTAAGGTTCTCTAAAGTTATTTATTTTCCCTCCTTATGGTGGTTAATCTTTTTTAAACAGTAATAGTTATAAAGATAATGAGATTCTTTTGAAACAGAAATTTTTAATTGTGGGAAAAGAGTTTTTAAATAAAGTTTAATTCTATAAAGAATGGGAGTTTCTGACTCTCTGTGTCCTATTTCTATTATTTTAAGTCCACTTTCATCTGCCTCTAAAAATGCGTGATAATTTAGCTCCCCTGTGCTAAACACTTCTGCTTCTGCTGATATAACATCTCTAATAAGAGATGAGCCACTACCTGCACCTAAAGCTACTTTTTGCACAAACTCTTTTCCCTCTCCTCTAAATCTTATTACTTTTAAATTAAGTTTTTCTTTTAAAGATTTTATAAAATCTAAAAATGTAATAACTTTTTTTAATTTTCCTATCTTTATTGTTCCTCCCACCTGTGGATAAGAAGTAACTTCCCCAAGTCCCACAATTTGTGCCAATGTATCATTTACTCCACCGTGTGCTTTATCTAAATTTGTATGGGCAGAATAAACTGCAATATCGGCTTTTATTAGTTCTTTAATTAAACTTACAGGATAAAAAGAAAAATTGAAACTGGAGATAGGTTTAAAGATAATGGGATGATGTGTAATTATTAACTCCGCCCCTATGCTTTTAGCTTCTTTAATTGTTTCCAGTTTTACTTCAAGCGCTAAAAGAACTCTGGTTATTTTTCTGTCAAAGGAACCAATTTGAAGCCCAACATTATCCCAATCCTCAGCCAGGGTAAGAGGGGCAATAACTTCTATGGCCTCTATAATTTCTTTTAAATTATACATAAATCCTATAAAATAAAAAATGGGCGAAACAGGACTTGAACCTGTGGCCTCCTGCGTGTAAAGCAGATGCTCTGCCATCTGAGCTATTCGCCCACATTTACGCCCTCAAGGGAATTCGAATCCCTGTCTTCGCCTTGAAAGAGCGATGTCCTAGGCCTCTAGACGATGAGGGCGTCATCTGGGCCTACCTGGATTCGAACCAGGGACCAACCGGTTATGAGCCGGTTGCTCTACCGCTGAGCTATAGACCCTCATTTAACAGAAGAAATTATAGCAAAAAAATTATATGGTGTCAAGAAGAATAAATATCCAAAATTTAAAATTTGATATGTATATTAAAATAAAAATTTCTAATGAAACATTCATGCCGCCGTAGCGGCACAAAGGAGAATGAAACATTTAAGTGAAGAGATATGGACAAGGTAAGCCTTGAATAGCGAATTGTTGAGCATAGTAAGAAAACTCTGCGAGGTTTAGGCAAACTCCTCCTCCCATCCTTTCAGGATGGGGGGAGGAGTCTGCAGTTAAAAACGGCAACAGCAAATTTTCTCTATGCACAAAACTTACTGAGCAGTGAAAGGCTTACCCTATCCATGATGAAATTGGGGTATTTTCTAATGAAAAAGTTGCATTTTTATAATGCAATTGAAAATAAAAAGTATTGACAAAATGGCTTAAATAAAGTAAAAACCTCCTGTAAAGAAAAATACAAAAATTTACTACAGTAATTAATCTTAGTTAAGTTAAATTTAGAAAAAGTAGAGAGCCAAAATAATATCCCCACCTGCTAGAAGGTTTTAAAATAAAACCTCCTTACTTATATTCCCCCTTAAAGTTAATTTTAGTTCCAATATTTCTACCCCTCCTTATTTTAAAAATTTAAATCCTTAAAAAATCTGTGGGGACAGGTTCTGATTGCCTTATTCTGGATTAAAGTATGGTATCTGGACTATATCTTTGAGAGTTTTTTAATTATTATATCAGGGCGGTTAAAGATTGCTTTAAATGTTTTAGCAGGGAAATTTCCTAAATGAGAAAAAAAACGTATATGCTTTTCTCCATCAGGAGAACAGTTATAAAAACCATTATTTGTATAGCAAACCCACTGGCCATCTTTAAAATGAACCATTCCTACAAAAATAAACTTGCCTTTTGATTTTACTTCTTTTGGTTCTACTTCCCATATATCTATACCCTCTTCATTTCCTACAGCAATATATTTCCCACTGGGAGAAAAACAAATAGAATTTATTCTTACCTTATAAGAATACTTTATTTCCTGGATACAAGGAGTCTCAGACTCGAAGTAACCCTTTGGACCAGTCTTCCATAACGATATCTTCCATAATGATATAAAATCCGTTTTAGCACAAGCAAAGTATTTCCCATCGGGAGAAAAGCAAATTGCCTTCACATCTTTTGCTGAAGAAGTACTGTCAAACCCCCCAAAGCAAAGACCTGTGCGCATACTCCACAAGCTAACATCTATTGGAGAGAAGAAGTCGGAGCAGCAGCTTAGTTTGCGAGTACTAGCACTAGCAATATATCCTCCATCTGGAGAAAAACA
>Ga0123519_10003751_pt1 | contig 24996 bp, 23 predicted proteins | sample YelNatPaOPRAMG02_FD_87396 | JGI IMG/M metagenome (GOLD analysis project Ga0123519, IMG submission 87396) | Hot spring microbial communities from Yellowstone National Park - Yellowstone National Park OP-RAMG-02 (version 2) | ecosystem: Environmental > Aquatic > Thermal springs > Hot (42-90C) ...
ATAAGGTGATTTGAGATAAGAGAGGTTTTCAAAATTGAAATCATCTTTGAGCATTTGCTTTTGTTTGGCGATTTGATAAAGCTCGGTGCCGGGCAAGGGATTGGCGATAAAGAAATAAGCCAGGTCGGTTTTCATTTGCTTAGCAAAGCGGATGGTTTGCAAGATTTGGTCTTTGGTTTCGCCGGGGAAGCCGATGATGTAAAAGGCCTCGGTTCTGATTTTTTTGGTTTTGATGTATTTGGTGATTTGAGATGCTTTTTTGAGGTTGATGGGTTTTTTGACTATGTTCTGGACCACCTCTTGGCAACCGCTTTCAAAGGCAAGGGTCATCTCATAGCAACCTGCTTTTTCCATTAAATCCACCAGCTCTTGGTCCAAGGTCCAGAGTGCGACTCCGTTTGGGAAATTAAATTTAATTTTATAATTTCGGTTGATGATTTCCTGGAAGATGGCTTTAGCGCGCTCTTTATTAGCGGTGATGTTATCGTCCTCAAATTGAATCTCTTCAATGCCCCATCTATCTATCAGTTCTCCGATTTCGTCTGCGACATTTCTTGGGGAGCGGAATCGGTATCTTCTTCCCCAGAATGCGGAGCTGGAGCAATAGATGCAATGAGCGGGACAGCCTCTGGAGGTAATCATCGGCGCGTATTTTTTGCTTCTCATACTGAGACTATGGGGAATGCCTCGCTCCTGATAAAGGCTCATCGGCAGAAGGTCTCGGGCTGGAAAGGGGATGGAATCCAGGTTTTCAATCCATTTGGTTTTGGGATTGACCCGCACCTTTTCATTATCTTTATAAGCAAACCCGTCAAGCTCGGAAAAAGATTTGCCCTGGCGTAAGCGCTGAATAAACTCCAGGATGGTGATTTCACCTTCGCCTAAGCAAATGCAATCAATGGCTGGTTCAGAGAGGCAATACTCGGGCATAAAAGTGGGGTAAGTTCCGCCGATAATCACCAGTATTTCTGGGTCAATTTTTTTAATTTCTTGGGCGATTTGTCGGATTACTGGAAAGACCGAGCTGAAGATGCAGGTCATTCCCACGATGTCTGGCTTAGCCTTTTCAATTCTGGCTCTGATTTCAGAAAGAGATGCGCCGAACCAGGTATATCCCTCCTCAAGCTCTTGCTCATATTCGCTCTCTGCGGGCGCATCCATAATCTCCAGATTTATCTCGTTCCTCAAAACCCCGGCAAGATATGAGATTCCTAAAGGCTGGCTGGGTCTATATACGGTCTCCTGAGAAAATCTATAGGGAGGGAATAATAAGAACAGTTTATCTATTTTTCTTTCTTTAGTCATTGCCCATCAAAAGAAAATTATATTTTGTTTTTATTATAAACTGAAGGTTTAAAAAAGCCAGTTTGAGAAAATGCGGGTATAATGACTGAGAAATTAGGCGCGGGACACGAATTATTGGTTTGGAACCACCTCCCTTATGTTCGCCCAGAACAGACAGATGCCGTCTCCATATCCTCCGCAGCCAGAGCTAAACTTCTCTGGGTCAGCTTCTACCCAATCAATCGTGGTGCTTAATTCTGGTATTACGCCATAACTGCAAAAACTAGTCGCAGGGTTAATATAAAATCCATGAGGTAGGTTTGGGTCTATAATAATTATTCCTCCAATCAGGCTTCTGCAACCATTATTTCCACTGATAATATCCTCCCATACCTCTGAATCATTTACCCCTATCCATAAACAATCTATCTCCCCATCTCCTCTTGTTCCCAGATGTCTGTCATCAATCATTATTTGTCCAGCTGAGCCGAACCGGGGGTCGCCTGAGACTGGAGCTGGCTCATAACAGCTATCTGAAACCGGAATTTCCTCTTCCCTCTCACAAGAAAAAATAAAAACCAGATTAAAAATTAGAAGGAAGAGAAGAAATAATAATGTCTTCTTAGCTAAAAGATTGAGCTTCATATTACTATTTTTTATAAATTTCTTTATGATGTCAAGGGATTTTTTTGCAGATTTGTAGAAAAAGAAATAGACATAGCACCCTTGATTAATGATTTAAGATAATGCGGAAGGAGGTAAGGAGGCGATAAGGGGGAGCCATCATATTCCCGGTCCCTATTGATATTTTTAGGCGGTTTGTTATTTTTTAGCTGATTTGGTATATTTGGGAGCGGATTAAATAGCAGGAGGGATAAATGAAAAGAGCGGATAATGATTTAGTGGTTTTGGTTAAGGAATGCGGGGAGTATGAGCCGGATAAAATCCGCTTGATGGTTTTGGAGGGGATGAAAACATTGGGCTATTCGCCAAGAGGGAAAATTGCACTCAAGCCCAATGTGGTTTGTGCGTTTGACCCGAAGTTTTCCAGTGTTCACGCTTACACTCATCCGAATTTTCTCTCCGGGGTGGTTAGAGCGGTTAGTGAACAGGAGGGGGTCAGTAGGATTGCGATAACCGAGACCCCAGCGGTTGGGAATCCGAGTCCGGTGAGTTTTCATTTTGCGGGCTATACCAAATTAGTTAGGGAGCTGAAAAAAGAGCTAAAGAAGCCGGTTCGGCTGGTAGGGATGGATGAGGAGCTGAGGAAAGAGGTTTTTGTGGGTGGAGCGGTTCATCATCAGGTTCGGTTGGCGAGGAGTTTTGCGCTTGCGGATAGTAGGATTTATTTACCCAAGCTCAAGGGTCATTGCGTAAGTCGGATGACCGGAGCGGTCAAGCTGAACATCGGGATTTTGAGTTTTGATGATAGGTCGGTTCGGCATGATTTTCTTTTGGACCAGAAGATAGTGGATTTGCTTGGGGTGGGCTATCCGGATTTTGTGGTGATGGATGCGATTACCATTGGCGTGGGAAATGAGGCTCTTCCGCTTCCGAGAAAATTGGGATTGATTTTGATGGGCAAAAATCCGTTGGCAGTGGATTTGGTTGCGAGTCGGCTTCTTGGAATGAGGGGAGAGGTTGATGTTCCTTATTTAGCGCTGGCAATCAAGAATGGGTATAAGCCCGCGAGCCTGGAGGAGGTTAAGCTGATAGGTGATGCGGAGAGCGAGAGGGATTTGGAGAGGTTTGCGGAGCGGGTGAAGCCGTATGATGATGAGTTTTACCGTTGGCAGGATGTGAACAAGGAATTAGAGCGGATGGGTTCACCGCTAAGGCTATATTTTGGACCTTATTCGGATAAAGGCGAAGAGAAATGCGAGACCGGATGCGTGATGGGCTTGAAGATGTATTTAGCGTTTTTAGAGGCGTATGCCGGGGTGGAGGCGTTTGCTAAAGCCAAGCCTGGGATATTTGTGATAGGAAAAATCAAGGAGGAGATAGATGCCAAAGGAGCCAATGTTTTTATTTTTGGCAGTTGCAGTTCTGCCAGGATATTGAATCCGGGCAAGGTGGTAAAGATAAATAAATGCTTTACCACTGCCTCAGATATGTTTTTAATAGTAGGCAACCGCACTGGCATAAAATCTCCGTTCTTTGACCCGAGGTTTTTGAGTCAATATCTCTCATATTTACTTTTATCCATTGGCAAGAAGCTGGTCAATGGTCGGTATCTTCAAGATATTGCCTATTTTGCGAGCCAGGGGCTTTTCAGGAAGATATAATTTTTTATTTTATTTTGGCTCAGAGTGGTTTTGAGGGATTTCTGCTAAGAAAATAATTTGAAAGCAGTTCTCGCACTGTTGTCCAATGGATATCAGGATAACGATTATTGTCCAGAGGCATTAGCTTAGCCCTGCCGTCAAACATATTGTGCGTGTATTGCATAAGTTGCCATACCGGGTAAAGTTTTTCCTCTCCAGGAGCAATTGTGCGGGCAATTTTAATAAGCCTGCTAAGCGTTCCCAGACTTCCAGCCCGAAGTATTTGGAATTTCTTGCCAGTGACTTCACTCGCTATTTCTGCTAATTCCCGGGCACTGAGTTGGTCTCCTGCGATTCTGAGAAAGCGGGGAGTAGCGGGGTCCAGCGCGGTTCTGGCAGTGAACTCTGCAGTATCATCCATAGTGGTAAAGTCCAATTTCTGGTCTGGGTTTCCCCAGTAAAGGACTCTTCTTAGTTTGAAAAGAATCAGTGGCATTTGTCCAGTCAATAAATCTGCAAATGCACCATTAAAAATCGTGGTGGCAGAAATTGAGGCTTTATCTAAGCGCGTATGGAATTCCCTTCTCAGGTCAAGGTTGCGATTCTCCCCGGACTTCAAGTTGGTAAAATCAATTGAGAAGTCAGAGGGAATGAACCGAGGCACACGAGCCTTAAGTGCAGATTCTAAGAGAGCGGTTTGCTTTTCCACAATCACCTCCCTTAAGCCTTGGAGAGCAGAGACTATACAGGAAGCGCCCAGACAGGCGGAGCTCATTTCAGGAAGGTTATTGTAGTTCACTTTCACAACCTCTACCTCAAGCTCTTTAAGTGGTTTAATTTTATCTTCCAGCACAGAATGACGAACCAGAGCTCTTACGCTCGCACCTTTTTTAAGCAAGGCTCTCACAATCCGACCGCCTAAATTCCCTGTGGCTCCTGCCACAATAATAATGGATTTATTGGAATTAGTTTCCATTAAAAGCCCTCCCTAAAATGAGAATATTGCAAAGACTAATTTCTTCTGCTTAACAATTTTAAACATATTACCCATTTTTTTGTCAAATTTTAGCTAAAAGGTTATTGGGAAAGACGCTATTTCAGGTTATGGCAATCATCCATTGATTGGTCATTTAGGAACTTTTGAAGAGCGCAGTTGAATTCTTTGGGCTTATTCATATTCGGGGTATGAGTGCCTTTTTTGACCACATAAAGCTGACTATTCGGAATGTTTTTGAGAAAAGTTTTACTCACGCTGAGTGGCACTAAATTATCATTATCTCCCCAGATGAGTAAGGTTTTAGCTTGGATTTTTGATAGGTCATCCGTGAGGTCAATTTTAGCAAGCTGGGAAAGGGCTTTATCCAGGGCTTTCAAGTAAGGAAGCTCCTCCCTGGTGTTTCTAAAAGACGCGCTCATTTCTGCTCTTGCTCTTTGTTTAGGAGATATGCCTTTGTATTGTTTTGCGCTGGTTGTTCCAATCAATCTGAAACTCAGGGGAGTGACAAGAGGAACAAAATTAAGCAGAGGGATTGATTTGATTCCTGCGGAATCGCTTAGAACCAAGCGCTCCACTCGGTCTGGATAATGAATTGCGAGATAACCGGCAATGGCACCACCCATAGAATTGCCAATGATATGGGCTTTTTGGATATTGAGCTGGTCCATAAGCTGGATTACTATATTAGCGAAATTAGGCACTGAGTAATCAAAATCTTCTGGTTTTTCGCTTTTTCCGTGTCCCGGCAGGTCTGGGACCACTACTCGGTAGTCATCTCGGAATTCCTCAAACTGGTCCCACCAGTTCTGGACATTTCCGCTCAAGCCGTGGATAAAGACCATTGCCTCGGGATTAGATGTTCCCCATTCTAAATAACAGATTTTTACTCCCTGAATCTCGGTATAACGCTCTAAGGCATAATAAGGAGGTGGATTCCAGACCGAGCCTTTGAACTTGATATTGACACATCCCAAAAGAATCAGGCTAAAAAATAAGGATAAGCCGATATTAAATCTTTTCATCTCTCTCCCCCAAAAAAAACTTATATTATATTAGCACATTGGACAAGCTCCGCCAAAATTGATAGGATTAAATTAAGGGGGGGGAAAATTTTAGAAAGGAGGAGAGAGATGAAAGGGGGAGAGAATTTTTGGAGGAAAATTTTAATGGGTTTTTTATCTTGTCTGATGATAACTCTGCTAAGTGGGGAGAAGAAAAATCTGGCTGAGCCCAAGGTGGTTGAGAAGGTGGATTTGAATCGGTATTTGGGAAAATGGTATGAGATAGCGAGCATTCCTGCGCCTTTTCAGAAGCAATGCGCTTATGGGACTACTGCGAATTATTCTATGGGCAAGGAGGGAATGATTGAGGTATTGAATCAATGCTGGACCAAGGAGGGAAAATTAAAGAGCGCAAAAGGAAGAGCCTGGGTGGTGGATGAGAAGAGCAATGCCAAGCTCAAGGTGAGTTTTGTGCCGGTAGTGAACTGGAATTTTTTAGCTGGAGATTACTGGGTGATAGATTTGGGGAAAAATTATGAATATGCGGTAGTGGGTCATCCTGCACGGAAATATGGATGGATATTGGCAAGGGAGCCAAAAATAGATAAGCCAGTGTTGGATAAGATTATCAAGCGCTTGACCGAGCAGGGATATGATTTTTCTAAATTTAAGTTCACGGAGCAAAAGCTACCTCAGTCGGAGAAATAATTGTTTAGGTTTGGCACTTGACAAAATTTTCCAAAATTAGATAATTTAATAGTTTGATTAAAAAATCATTAGAAATTTAAAAAAGGCTTGCTTTTTTATAAAAATTGAGTAAATTATAAAAGGGTTAAAGTAGTTCAATGGTTTCAAGTAGTCAGCATAACAGCCGGTCAGTCAGCCTGTGGGAGCAACTATATGAGTTCAGCGGAGAGAAGGTTGCCAATTGTTATCAATGTGGCAAATGCTCTGCAGGCTGTCCGCTTGCCGGAGAAATGGATTATGCTCCCAATCAAATTATTCGCCTGCTTCAACTGGGAATTCCGGAATTAGAGAAAAAAGCCCTGGGCTCACTTAGTATCTGGCTATGTCTCACCTGCGAGACCTGCGTGGCTCGTTGCCCCAAAGAGGTGGACTTACCAAAGATAATGGATTTTTTAAGACAGGAGTCGCTAAAACGAGGATTAGCTCATCCAGAGGCAAAAAACATTATTGCCTTTCATAAGGCATTTCTTGACCCAGTGAAATACACTGGCAGAGCTTATGAGGTGGGGCTGATTGCGGATTATAAGGCTCGGTCTCCGAGGAGTGTTTTTCAGGATGTTTTGACTGCGCCTAAATTATTTTTGCGAGGAAAATTAAACCTTTTTCCGCATTTAATTAAAGGCAGGAGCCAGGTCGCTAAAATTTTTGAAAGGGCAATGAAAAAGGAAAATAAAAAATGAAGTTCGGATATTATCCAGGTTGCACCTTATTAGGCACTGCTCGGGAGTTTGAGGAATCTTTATTTGCGATAGCCAAAAGGATTGGCTTGGAGCTGGAGGCGATTCCGGACTGGAATTGTTGCGGAGCAACCGCGGCTCATAATTTAAGTCATCTATTATCTATTGCGCTTCCTGCCCGGAACCTGGCGCTGGCGGAAAAAAGCGGGATGGAGGAAATTTTGGTGCCTTGTTCTGCTTGTTATAGCAGATTAGCGACCGCCCGGTTTGAATTATTGGAGAATGAGAATTTACGGAAAGAGGTTTCAGAACTGATTGAGATGGAGTATCAAGGCACTGCCAGGGTTTTGAATATCATAGAGGGCTTAAACAAGGTGATTGGAGATGGCTCGGGAGTTAAAATTCAAAAGCCTTTTGAGCATAAGGTGGCTTGTTATTATGGTTGTTTATTAGTGAGACCTCCCAAGGTGGTAAAGTTTGACCGGGCAGAAGACCCGCAATCTATGGATGAGCTTTTGAAGAAAATCGGCGCCACCCCGATTGATTGGGCGTTTAAGGTGGAATGCTGTGGCGCTGGGTTCAGCGTGTCCAGAACTGATTTAGTGGCAAAGCTCTCTGGAAGGATTATTGAAGATGCGACCAAAAGAGGGGCAGAGGCGATTATTGTTGCCTGCCCAATGTGTCATTCTAATCTGGATATGAGGAGAGGGGAGATAGAGAAGGCTTCCGGAAAGAAATACTCTATTCCTGTGCTTTATCTTACTCAGGCGATTGGACTGGCAATGGGAATTGATGAAAAGGAATTAGGCTTGCAGAGGCATTTAGTGCCGGTGGTTTTTCCAGAGAAGCCCAAGACCGGGGAAGGGGCTCAGGCTAAAGAAAAAGCAACTGAGGCGGTGGAGGAATAAGATGGCGAGAATCGGGGTATTTGTTTGCCACTGTGGAGAGAACATCGCGGGAACCGTTGATATCGCCAAAGTAGCGGAAGAAGCGGGAAAAATTCCCGGGGTGGTGCATAGCGTTGATTATAAATATATGTGCTCGGACCCGGGACAGAGCCTGATTAAAGAGGCGATAAAGGAAAAGAAGCTTACCGGGGTAGTGGTAGCGGCTTGCTCGCCTCGGATGCATGAGACCACTTTCCGTAGAGCCTGTGCGGAAAGCGGTTTAAATCCTTTTCTTTGTGAGATGGCAAATATCCGGGAACAATGTAGCTGGGTGCATGAGAAAATTCCTGAGACCACAGAAAAAGCAATTGAGCTGGTGCGGATAATAGTTGAAAAGGTGAAGCGCAATAAACCGCTTTATCCAATCAAGGTGCCGGTGACCAAGACCGCGCTGGTCTTAGGAGGAGGCATTGCCGGGATTCAAGCGTCATTGGATATAGCTAATGCTGGACACAAGGTGATTTTAGTGGAGCGCAGTCCCAGCATTGGTGGTCATATGCTTCAGCTCTCTGAGACCTTTCCGACTTTAGATTGCTCTCAATGTATTTTGACCCCGCGGATGGTTGAGGTTGCCCAGCATCCTAATATCACGCTTTACACCTATTCTGAGCTTGAGAGCCTTGAAGGTTTTATTGGTAATTTCAAGGTCAAAATCCGAAAAAAGGCAAGGGGAGTGGATGAAAGTCTATGCACCGGTTGTGGCATCTGCATCCAGAAGTGTCCTCAGAAAAAAATCCCCAGTGAATTTGACGCCGGGTTAGGAAAAAGACCAGCAATTTATGTTCCCTGCCCCCAAGCAGTGCCTAATAAGCCAGTGATTGATAAAGCGCATTGCACTTACTATTTGAAAGGCAAATGCAAAATCTGTGAGAAGTTCTGCCCCAGAGGCGCAATTAAATTTGACCAGCAGGATGAGATTATCAGTGCCGAGGTAGGCGCAATCGTTGCGGCTACTGGGTATGATATTTTGAACACGGACTTTTTCCCAGAATATGGCTATGGCAAATATCCGGATGTGATTACGGGCTTACAATTTGAAAGATTGGCAAGCGCAAGTGGTCCTACTTTGGGCGCAATCAAGAGACCCTCAGATGGGAAAGAGCCAGAGACCATAGTTTTTATTGCCTGCGCCGGCTCCAGAGACCCTGCTAAAGGCATAGATTATTGCTCCAAAATCTGCTGTATGTACACCGCCAAGCATGCAATGTTATATAAGCATAAGGTTCATCACGGAAGAGCTTATGTGTTTTATATGGACATTCGCGCCGGTGGAAAGATGTATGAGGAGTTTGTGCGGAGGGCAATAGAGGAGGATGGTGCGATTTATATTCGGGGTCGGGTGTCAAGGATTTATGAGGAGGATGGCAAGCTGATAGTAAAAGGAGCAGATACCTTGTTAGGAGGACAGCCGATAGAGATAAAAGCAGATATGGTGGTGCTGGCAACCGCAATGGTGGCGCATAAGGATGCAGAGGAACTTGCCCAGAAGCTCAAAGTCAGCTATGACCCTTATCATTTTCTATCTGAGGCGCATCCCAAGCTGAGACCAGTAGAGACCAATACCGCGGGGATATTTGTCGCAGGAGCCTGTCAGGCGCCCAAGGATATTCCAGAGGCAGTGGCTCAAGCCTCAGGTGCCGCGAGCAAGGTTTGTGCTTTGTTCAGCTCGGATGAGCTTTCTCGGGAGCCAGTAATAGCGGTGGTCAACCGCAGTGCGCCCCCGGTGTTTTCTACCTGCACTGGTTGTTTCCTTTGCGAGAAGGCTTGCCCTTATCAGGCAATAGAGCGAGAAGAGATTAGGGACCGAAAAGGCAATTTGATAAAAGTGGTGGCAAAGGTGAACCCGGGGCTATGTCAGGGCTGTGGCACCTGCGTTTCCCTTTGCAGAGTAAAGGCAATTGACCTGCAAGGATTTACCAATGAGCAGGTTTATGCAGAGGTGCTGGCATTATAGGTGATAAAAGATGAGCGAGTTTGAACCAAAGATAGTTGCGTTTGTCTGTAATTGGTGCACTTACGCGGGAGCGGATTTAACCGGCACCAGCAGAATTAAATATGCTCCCAATGTGCGGATGATTCGGCTTCCCTGCACCGGTCGGATTGACTTTATGCTTTTGCTAAAGGCATTTGACCAGGGCGCAGATGGCATCATTGTTTCTGGCTGTCATCCCAATGACTGTCATTACACCGCGGGGAATTTCCACGCCAGAAGGCGCTGGATAGTGTTTCGCTCCTTACTGGATTTTTTAGGCATTGACACCAGAAGGGTTTATTTTGCCTGGGTAAGCGCGGCCGAAGGCGCAAAATGGGCAGAGCTGGTCAATTTAGTGGCTGAGGAGATTCAGAAGCTGGGACCTTATGATGAATATAAAAATTTAATGTCCAGAGGGATTGAATAAAGAGGCAAGGAATGGAGGAGCTTAGAAAAAAGGCGCGGGAGCTGTTAGAGAGCCAAGCGGTCAAGGTGATAATTGGCTATGGCAAAGGCTCTTCTGACCAGGCTCGGACGGTTTTTATTCGGAAGCCGGAAGCAGTAGATAAGCTGATTCAGGATGAGAGCTGTGTCCAAAATTTGGCGGTCTATCTTTTAAAGCCAGAGGTCAAGGCATTGGGTAAGCCCGCGATTGTGGCAAAGCCAGCGGTTTTAAGGACTATTCTTCAGTTAGCCTCTGAGAATCAGATTAAGGATGGAGAGCTTGTGGTGCTGGGTATTTCTCCGGATAACAAGCTGATAGAATTTCCGGATTTGAAAGCAGTGGAGGATTATGTTTCTGGATTAAGTTTTGAATATAGTGATGCGGATAAGGCATTATTGGAAAAATTAGAGAAGATGGATAGAGCGGAGCGGTTTAAGTTCTGGCAGGAGCAATTTTCCAAGTGTATCAAATGTTATGCCTGCAGAGCCAGTTGTCCGCTATGTTATTGTTCAAGGTGTGTGGTGGAATGCAATCAACCGCAATGGATACCAGTAGCGCCTCATCAGGTTGGGAATTTAGAATGGCATATAGTCCGGGCAATGCATTTAGCAGGAAGATGCGTAAATTGCGGGGATTGTGGCAGGGCTTGTCCGGTAGGGATACCGGTTCATCTTTTGGGAGAGAAGTTAGCGGAGGAGATTTTTAAGAGCTTTGGGCTTAAGTCTGGGACTAAGGTTCAGGGAGAGTATGCCTTAGGCAGTTGGAAGCTGGAAGATAAAGAGGATTTTATCAGGTGAGAGATGGAGATTGAGAGAAAGTTATTGAAAAAAGGCTCGCTGGGAAAGTTATTTGAGAAAATAACTGCCAGTGGCAGAAGAATTTTAGCGCCAGTTCAAGATGGAGAGAATATCTTTTTTAAAGAGGTATGCTCGCCAGAAGAGGTAGCTAAGGACTATATTCAGACCACGCTTTCTGCTAAATCCGCAGTGTTTCCTGCTTGCGAAAAGCTGTTTGAGTATAAATTTGAGGGAAGAGAGGTTAAAATTGAGGATAGAGATTTGAATTTTAAGCCCACGGTTATTTTTGGGCTTCGTCCCTGTGATGCCCGGAGTTTTTCAGCGCTGAATGCGGTTTTCAGCTGGGATTATCAGGATGAGCTTTTCAAGAAGAGATTGGAAAGGACTGCGGTTATTGGTTTAAGCTGTGGGAAAGCGGATGAGTATTGCTTCTGCACTTCAGTTGGAGGTGGTCCCGGGGATAGTCAGGGTAGTGATATTCTTTTAACCCAAATAGGCTCTGGAGATTATCTGGCAGAGGTGATAACTGAAAAGGGAAAAGAGCTTGTGGCAATAAGCCCGGAGCTGTTTGAGCCAGCCGGGGACCAGGATAAGGAAAAATATCTGGCAAAGTTACCCAAGCAATTTGAGCTTAAAGCCTTGAGCGAGAAGCTCCCCGGACTTTTTAATAACACTGAGCTATGGATAGAGCAATCGCTTCGGTGTTTGGGCTGTGGCGCTTGTGCGTTTGTTTGTCCGGCTTGTGTGTGTTTTGACATTCAGGATGAGGCAAAGCGGGATGGTGGGGTAAGGCTTCGTTGTTGGGATTCCTGCGGATTTTCTTTGTTCACGCTCCACACTTCAGGTCATAATCCCAGGGAGGTTCAGAATCAGAGATGGCGTCAACGGGTGATGCATAAATTTTCATATTTTAATGACCGGTTAGGGGTGATTGGCTGTGTGGGCTGTGGCAGATGCTCAAGAATATGTCCAGCAGATATGAATTTATTAGAACATTTGAAAGCAATAGCGGAGGCAGGTAAATGAGCGAGCTGAACATCTATAAGCCGTATTTGATGCGGATAGAAAAAATCATAGACGAGGCACCGGGCATCAAGACCTTCCGTTTATTGTTTGTTAATGAGGAGGAGGGGAAGAATTTTAGTTTTAAGGCTGGGCAATTTGGGGAGTATTCGGTTTTTGGGGAAGGAGAATGCACTTTTTGTATAGCTTCTAGTCCGACTCGGAAGGGTTATATAGAATGCACCTTCCGCCAGGCAGGGAGAGTGACTACCGCCTTGGCTAATCGGGAGGTTGGGGAGATTATTGGCTTTCGTGGACCTTATGGGAACATTTTTCCGCTTGAGAGCTGGGAGAAAAAGAGTCTTCTTTTTATTGCGGGTGGAATTGCCTTACCTCCGCTTCGGTGCGTTATCTGGAATGCGCTGGATTGGAGAGAGCGGTTTAAGGATATAACTATCATTTACGGTGCGAGGACGGTTGCGGATTTGGTTTATAAATATGAGCTTGAGGAATGGTCTAAGCGGGGGGACCTTAAGTTAATCACCACGGTTGACCCGGGGGGAGAGACCCCGGACTGGAAAGGAGAAATTGGGTTTGTGCCAACGGTTTTAGAAAAGGCATCTCCTTCTAGCGAGAATACCATTGCTTTAGTCTGCGGACCTCCGATTATGATAAAATTGACCTTACCAGTGCTTGCCAAGTTAGGGTTCAAGCCGGAGGATACCTTTACCACTTTGGAGAATCGGATGAAATGTGGGTTAGGGAAATGCGGAAGATGCAATGTTGGCAAGTTCTATGTTTGCAAGGATGGTCCGGTGTTCACTTTAGCTCAATTGAATACCCTGCCAGCTGAGTATTGAGCCATTGCTTTAAGTTTTTAAACCCACCGAAGAAGGCATTTTTAAATTTCAAGTTTGACAACTATTTTTTTGAAAAAGATAATGGGTTATTAAAATGGTATCCTCCTGGTAAGGATTGAGATAATCAGGAAAAAGGTGAGAATTCCCCTCTTCTGTGCCCAGATTCACCACCGGACTGCCCATTTAAATTAACAGGTCAAAATTAAATTGGTCCTTAAAAATGTTTCTTATTTATTAAGCTCCTCTTTAATTTTGGATTTAATCACCTCAGGGTCAAAACCATAAAAATAACCATTGATGAAAACGCTGGGCGTGCCAGATACCCCTGCGGACCTTGCTTCTTTTCCATCCGCTTCTAAGAGCTCTTTATATTTCTCGCTTTCCAGGTCTTTCTTTAATTGGTTAGTATTTAAGCCTATTTGTTTGGCAAGCTCCAGGATTTTATCCTGATAGGCTTTTGGGTCTCCTTGGCTTGCCTCAATCATCTCCTTGCGTTTGGAAAATAGTAAATCGTGCATTTCTTTAAATCTGCCCTGGGAGTTAGCGCTCATTCCCGCAATATGCTCTAACTGGGCAGAAGGATGGACCACAAAGTTCTTAATGTGAATAGCAATATCATTCGGATGCTCTTTCTGAATCTCTTCTAACACCCCTGCCATCCGCTCACAAAAGGGACATTGAAAATCAGTAAAAACCACAATTTTAACCTTGGCATTAGGATTGCCTATCACTGGCGCTTTAGATAAATCAAACTCATATTTTTTCCCCTGCTCAGGTCCCCCAGGTCTCTCCTCTGCTCGCTTTTTCCTTTGCTCCGCAAACTTTATCATCCTATCCAGCTTGGTCTCTATCTCCTCAAAGGTTGATTCCAGTTTATCTTTTTTCTCCAGCATCTTATAAGCCTTTTCTTTAATCAATTCGGGCTGATACCCGTAAAAATAACCATTGATGAATACCCCAGGAGTGCTATAAACCGAAGCCTGCTCCGCCTCTACCATCTCCTCTGCTAACCGCGCCTGAAGCTTTGGGTCTTCTAAATCCTTTTGAAATTTATCTAAGTTTAAGCCAATCTGTTTAGCAAACTCCATAATTTTTTCTTTATACTGCTCCTGGGTCTCTTCAGTTCTGGAGAGTTGAACTAACATTCCTTGATTTTCAAATAATAAATCGTGCATCTCCCAGAACTTTCCCTGCTCCTGTGCGGCAAGCGCAGATAAATGCTCCAATTGAGCATTAGGATGAACCACCCGGTTTTTATAATAAAGCGCAAATTTGTCCTGATTAAGCTTAACCATATCCTCTAACATCGCTCCCATCCTTTTGCAATAAGGACATTGGAAATCGCTCCAGATAACAAACTTAACCGGAGCGTTTTTCTTGCCCAAAAGTGGAGCGGATTTCAAATCAAATTTATACTCTTTGCCAAACTGAGGCTGATATTTGCCCATCCCGGGCATAAGTAATGATTCCAGCTCGGAAAGCTTGGAGTTAATTTCCTCCAAGCGCTTTTCCACCTTGCTCTCTTTACAGCCACTGAGCAAAACCCCTGCCACTAAAATAACCATTAGACTTAAAAAATTAAAACCTTTTCCCATCTTCTTCTCCCTTCTCTAAGTATAAATTGTTTCTATTATCAACCGAAAACAAAATTTGTCAATAAAGCCCCTGATAATTTTTAAAAATGAACCCCAAGGCAATAAAGCCGGCTTTTTCATTGAAAATATAGGGTTAGAGCTTATAGAAACTGCCAGATACCATACCGATGGGCTTTGGCATAATCTTCAAGTCTTTGATATAAAACCTGATATTCATAATTAGGAGGCTCTGGTTTTGCCCGGGCATATCCTTTTAAGACTAAATCCGCATTGACAAAAACATCCGTGCCCAAAAAAACCAAGCCCAATAACCGTCCTTTGTCATCTATTTTTTTCTGGTCAAAAAGCACCTGAACGGTTTTGCCCTCCAGTAAATCCCTTTGATATTTAATTACCCTATTCTTAAGCTCGCTATTGCCCGCAAGCTCCTCAGGAAAAGCGATTCCGGAGAATTTCAATTTTCTCCCCTCCGAGAGCTGAATCGTATCCGGAGAGATTATCTTTACCACTTTAATAGTTAGCACTTCCGGATTAGGCTTACCTCTCCAGCTTTCATCCATTAACGGGTCAGCACTGGAAATGGGCTGAGCAGGAGCCGGAACAGAAACCGAAGTTGGCTTTTGAATAGAAGGCAAAATCCGATAAAAATGATAATTACCCCGAGCATCTCGCCAATAACCTGCGGTTTTGGTCTCTTTCCTTTCCGGCAAATCCCCGGTTAAAAGCTCATCAAATTCTTTGGGCAGTTGCTTTCTGGAATCAGTGATTTGATATACTCCCTTTTCATCTTCCCAGAGGAACATAGCACTGCTCAGGATAAAAGCATAGCCCAAAACTAATCCCGCCACTATGGTTTTGATTATTATCTTCATATTTATAATTTTACCATAAATAGCTTTAAAACTGCAACTAACTTTTATTTATGGCTACTTGAAGTTAAAAGCGAACTGGTTAGAATAAGAGCTAATGCGGAGGAATAATCATAGACTTTTTGAACTGGGAGAGAAAGTGCCAGATATAAAATTAGAGCAAAAATTTAGAAAATTAGGATATAAGGTGATTGCTGGGATAGATGAAGCCGGAAGAGGACCTTTAGCAGGACCGGTAGTGGCAGGGGCAGTAATTTTACCAGAGCGGATTCCGACTAACTCTCCTTTATGGAGGATTCGGGATTCCAAAAAGCTTTCCAGCAAAATCCGCGAGGAATTATTTGAGCTGATTATAAAAACAGCCCTTGCGGTGGGCATAGGTGAGGCAAGCCCGGAGGAGATAGACCGGTTTAATATCTTTAAAGCCTCGCTCTTGGCAATGGCAAGAGCCATAGAGGCGCTAAAGGTTCAGCCGGATTTCTGCCTGATTGATGGTGCTCATCCCTTGCCTTATCCGCCCTGCCAGGCAATCATCAAGGGAGATTCCATCTCTTTAAGCATTGCTTCTGCCAGTATTATCGCCAAAGTGGCAAGAGATAGAAAGATGCTGGAATTGCATAATCTCTATCCGGTTTATAATTTTCACCAGAACAAGGGCTATGGGACCAAAGAGCATAAACAGGCGCTGTTTGAAAAAGGTCCCTCGCCAGTGCATCGGGTTAGCTTTCAACCGGTGCGGGTTTGTTTAAGGAGAGTGTAAATGAGCGTTAGGGTGAGGTTTGCGCCCAGCCCTACGGGTCATCTTCATATTGGCTCTGCCCGAACCGCGATTTTTAACTGGCTTTATGCTCGGCACAGCAAAGGGAAATTTTTGCTTCGGATAGAAGATACCGATAAGGAGCGGTCAAAAAAAGAATATACTGAGGCGATATTGCAGGGTCTGCAATGGCTGGGATTAGATTGGGACGAGGAGCCGATTTATCAATCTTCAAGATTAGCGGTTTATAAAGAGATGGCAGAAAAATTGGTCGCGGAGGGAAAAGCTTATTATTGCTCTTGCAGTCCAGAAGAGTTAGAGGAGATGAGGGAACAGGCATTAAAGAGCAAAGGCAAGCCCAAATATGATGGTAGATGTAGGGAGAGAAAAGAGCATCCCAAAGACCGACCATTAGTGATACGCTTTAAAAGCAACTCAGAAGGAACAACAGTGGTTGAGGATATTATTCAGGGGAAGGTAGTATTTGATAATTCGGAACTGGATGACTTAATTATTCTCCGCTCTGATGGCACTCCCACCTATAATTTCAGTGCGGTGATAGATGATTATTATATGGGAATTAGTCATATTATTCGCGGGAATGACCATCTGAATAATACTCCTCGTCAGATTCAGATTTATCAAGCCTTGGGTTATCCGATACCAGTTTTTGCCCATCATCCATTGATTTTAGGAGAGGACCGAGCCAAATTGAGCAAACGGCACGGTGCAACTGGCTTGATGGAATTTAAGGAAGAGGGGTATCTGCCCGAGGCATTGATAAATTTCTTGGTCAGAATCGGCTGGAGCTATGGGGATAAGGAGGTGTTTTCTATTCCGGAGCTGATTGAGCTTTTTGATATTAAGGATTTAAACCGCTCGCCGGGGGTATGGAATCAGGAAAAACTGCTCTGGCTTAATGGTTATTATTTGAGGAATAAATCCTTGGAGGAGCTTTCCGAGCTGGTTTTACCATATTTTCTCAAGAAGGGTTATCCTGCGAAAAAGGATGATTATTTTTTATCTATCATTAAAGATTATCAGGTTCGTGCCAAGACCTTATCAGATTTTCCGGAGATGGCAGGGTTTTATTATCTGGAGCAGGTTGAATATGAGCCGAGCGCAAAAGCTAAATTTCTTAATTCAGAGAACTTGAAAATTATGCAAGGCTTGAGGGATAAAATTCAAAAGCTGGAGAAATTTGAGAAAGAAAGTCTGGAAAAGGCTTTTCAGGAATTTATCTCAGAGAACGGGCTTAAGATGAAGGAAATCGCCCAGCCGATTCGGGTCGCGCTCACTGGCGGGACCGTGAGTCCGGGAATTATGGAGCTGATGGTGGTATTGGGCAAAGAAAGGGTATTAAAACGGCTTGACTCTGCTATCAAATTATCCGCCTGATTAAATTATTAAAACCAGCCAGTAGATTAAGAGATTTAAGACTGTTAAAGGGATTCCGATTTTAGCAAATTCAAAAAAAGAAAGGGTCTGGTCTTTTTTCTCTGCGTTCTGAATTATTATCACATTGCTGGCTGCTCCTAAAATTAGCATATTTCCAGCAATCGTGCTTCCCACTGATAAAGCTATAAATTCTTTGGTTCCTGCCTGAAGATGCTCTAATAATGGCAGATATAAAGCCACCATCGGCACATTAGAAATAAACTGGCTCAAGACCGTGCTTACCAATAATATCATTGGCAGAGAAGTGAGCTTAAAGCCATTTAGGAATTGCTGGAAAAAGCCGGTGTCCCAGACGCTTTGCATCAGAACAAACATAGAGGCGAAAAAAATCAAAGTTTGCCAATCCAGACTTTTTAGGATTTTAACTCGCCTTTCAGAAAAAATTAAAATCGGAAGACCCGCGCCAAGCGCAATATAGGTTAATCTAAACTCATATTTCAGGTTCAAGAACACTGTTAAAATTTTGGCAAAGACCAAAACCACAATTAGCCCGAGAGAAATTTTGGAAAGAAAAGCTAATTTATGGTCTTTGATTGGCTCTTGGGAATGGTTCAAGATGGAATTATGAAAACCATTTTTATAAAACTGCTTCAATAACAAAAACGCCAATAACAGGTTAATCATTGTCGGAATAAAAAGGTATTTTAAAAAGGTAATAAAAGGATTTTTGATATTGCCATAAATCGCAATTAACAGGTTCTGGGGATTGCCAATCGGACTCATTACGCTTCCGATGGTCACTGCAAAGGCTAATGCCAAAAGAAGCACTTTTGGAGAAATTTTATGATGCCGAGCCAAAAGCAAGACCACTGGCGTGCCGATGATGGCTAAGGTATCGTTCATTAAAAAGGCAGAAGCAATCCCCATCACCAAAAGCACTAATAAAAGGAGCTGGTCAATGGTTTTGGCTTTTTTAAAAATTTTATAAGATAAATGGGCAAGATAACCACTCTGCTCCAGCGCCTCTCCCACCACAAACATCCCGAACAAAAATAACATCACCTCCAGATTGATTGCCCGAAGCGCACTTTGGGGAGAAATCTGACCAAAAACCAACACCGCCAAGGCTCCACCCAGCATTATCTGCCAAATTTGAAGCCTGAAATTCCCTATCTGCCGAATCGCAATGAGCAGAAAAACTACAGCTAAAATTACTATCGGTATCTTCATTAAAATAAACTGCTTACCACCTATTAAAACTTCTTTAACTAAAAATTAAACCTATTATTTCCCTGTATATGATTACTTAAAATTCTTTAGGTGCAAGTTTCTATTCAATGGCGGGATAAAGGAGAGACTTTTTAAAACTCTGAATTCAGCTCTTATTTTTCTTTCAAAATTTTAAAACTATCTTTGAGTTTTAAATCCTCTTTTCTGGAGGAAGAAGCTACATAAACATTATAATCCATCTCCTCTATCTCCCAGGATTTGGAATTGGGATTATAATAAGCCAATTCCTCTGGGCTTAGCTCAAAAGCTACGGTCTTGGTCTCTTTAGCTAAAAGCGAAATTTTAACAAATCCTTTTAGCTCTTTTATGGCTCGGTCTATTTTGGAATTTTCAAAGCCAACATAAAGCTGGACAATCTCATCTCCTGCCCGGTCTCCAAGATTGGTAATATCTGCTTGAATCCGAATCTTTTCATTCCTTTTAATCTGCCTTTTATCCAAGCGCAGATTAGAGTATTGGTAGCGGGTATAACTTAATCCAAAGCCAAAAGCAAAAGCAGGCTCATACCCTTTTTTATCAAACCACCGATAGCCATGATAATAACCATATTCAATCTCTTTGACTTTATTGTCAAAATAAGGAAGCTGGTCAAGGCTTTTCGGGAAAACGATTGGCAGTTTCCCACTCGGATTTAGTTCTCCAAAAATCACCTCTGCGATTGCATTCCCTCCCTCCATCCCCGGATACCAAGCCATCAAAATCCCAGGAACCCTCTCCTTCCATTCCTCCATTATGATTGCGCTCCCACCCTCAAGAACCACTACACAATTTTTATTTTCATTAGCCAAATCCTTAATCAGCTCCTCATCCTCCTGAGCCAGCCGAAGGTCAAGTCGGTCCCCACCATATTTATTGACCATCGGAAATGGAATATATTCCCCTTCATCCCTGGCGCTCAAGCCCACAACCATAATCACCGCATCTGAATCTTTGGCAAGCGCTTTTGCGCTTCCCCGGTCTTTGCCATCTGAATAAATCACCTGAACTTTGTCCCCAGCTTTATTTTTTATCCCCTCTAATGGGCTTATGCTATAAGGAGGTCTTACCCGGGAACTGCCAATATCTCCTAAATTTGCCCAACTGGCTAATTTCCCAAAAACCGCAATTTTCTTGAGCTTATCCCGATTCAACGGAAGAACATTATTCTCATTCCTTAAAAGCACAATGCTTTTCCGCGCCGATTCCAGCGCTAATCTCCGATGCTCCTCTCCCGCAACCTTCTTTTTATCATAAACCCCTTCCCCAACCTTTGAAAACCTCTGCTTCTGCCTCAATATCCTAAAAACCGCCTCATCAATTTTCTCCTCTTTAACCTCCCCTTTTAAAACCAACCTCTTCAAATTCCTCCCATAAAACCGCGCAATCGGCATCTCTATATCCAGCCCCGCATTCACCGCTGATTTTCCCTCCCTAACCCCCCAGAGAAAATCTGAAATCACAAAACCGTCAAACCCCCATTCCTTTTTCAAAATCTCAGTTAAAAGATGATAATTTTGACCACAATATTCCCCATTCACTCGGTTATACGCGCTCATAATACTCGCCACCCCTGCTTCCACACATTTCTTAAAATGGGGCAAATACACTTCCCTCAAGGTTCGCTCATCTATCTTCACATTGACATAAAACCTTGAATTTTCTATGCTGTTGCAAGCATAATGCTTGGCACAAGCCATAAGGTGCTTCTGTAGCCCCCGAACCATTGCAGAACCCATTATCCCAAGATGATAAGGGTCCTCGCCAAAGGTCTCCTGAGCCCTTCCCCAGCCCGGATGCCTTAATAAATTTATGCATACCCCACCATAAAAATTAGCTCCCTGCGCCCTTGCCTCATATCCCATTGCAGAGCCAATCCTTTCCTCAAGCAACGGGTCAAAGCTCGCTCCCCTTGCCATTGAAACCGGAAAACAAGTAGAATTGCCCAAACATACCCCCCGAGGACCATCTGTGAACCTCAATTTAGGAATTCCCAAGCGCTTATTCCCACCCGCATCATAAGTCCAATAATTATACCGAAAGAGCATCACCCCATGTCTGGTAATCCGCGTGCTCGGACTCATCTCCCTAATTTTTTCTTTCAAACTCATCTTAGAGACCAGCTCTTTAACCCGTCTCTCTTGCTCTGGATTTAATTTATTGTTCCCCATCAAACCAATTCCTCCTCTCGCCTCCAAATGATAGCTATAGCCAGCCCTGCTCCTCATTCCATTTTCTTGCCTCGTCAATCATCGCATAATAATTTTCTATTTTGCAGAAATTGGTAACTGAATTACCTGAGCCCAGCGCAAATCCGCCATCTCTTCCGCAAACTTCCAAAATTTCCCGAACCCGTTTCCTGACCTGTTCTGGACTGCCATTAGCCAAAAGCCCAACATCCACCCCTCCTAAAATTGCAATCCGATGATGATATTTTTTATATACCTCTTCCACTGGCTCCACATTATCCTGAAAGCTATGCCGGGCATCTATTCCCACATATTCAATTAAGTCCTCCATTAGCATCTCAATCCTTCCGCAGGAATGAATTAGAAATGGCTTATTATGCTTATGGCAAATATCCGCGAGTCTTTTATGCTTTGGGAAAACCCATTCCCGAAACCATTTGGGAGAAAGCATTGGACCATTATTAAATCCCATATCTTCCGCATAAAAAATCGCTCCCACCGAAGGATGGGAGACCGCTAACTCAATCTGCCTTTCATTCAGCTGGGTCAATTTCTCAAGGATGTCTCCCAAAAGCTCAGGCTCTTCAATGCTCTTAATCGCCATCGTCTCAAATCCCATCATCTCCTTTAAGTCCTCAAAAATCCCAAAAATAAAAAAGATAAATTTCATCCCCTCTGGAAGTTTATTCTTGAGCGCTTCTACGGAGATGATATTTACCTTATCCAAGCCCGGCCAAGGATAATCTTCAAACTCCTCTCTGGTGGTGATGATTCCCTGATGCTCATCCTGCCAGGCGCGAATTTTGTCCGCCTGCTTAGGGTTTTTCTCTAAATGCCTTTTCGGTCGAGCCAAAGGACTAACCGGAAAAACCATCGCATAATCATATCCCGCACTTTTAGCAAAATTTAAATTAAGCTCAAGAAAACGCGCACCTAAAAGAAGTTGCTCCGGGGTAGCTTGCTCATTTAAAGTCAATAACTCTAAGAATCTTTCTGCAGGAAACTCCATCCCAGTTGCTTCCGCCATAATCTCATTATCCACCACCAATTCCACTAAAGGAACAGGTCCTTGTTTGGTTTCCCTTTTAATCACCTTTAGAAAATGCTCAAAGTCAGGCTTTTGCTTAAAAGGCTTATCAAGTTTCATTTCTTGCTCCTGATTATTTTTGATTTGCATTATAATTTAAAAAATAAAATTAGACAAAAGGAGGAGATGATGTTAGCACAATTTAGCATTGTCCCACTGGGAAAAGGTGAATCTATTTCCCGCTATGTCGCCCGGGTGATTAAAGAAGTGGAAAAATCCGGGCTTGACTATCGCTTAACCGCTATGGCGACCATTGTAGAGGGAACCCCGGATGAGGTTTTTGCCCTGATTCAGCGCTGTCATAAGAAAATAACCCGACTTGCGCCACGGGTGCTAACCACAATCATCGTTGATGACCGAAAAGGAGCTAAAAACCGAATTTCGGGAAAAATAAAATCTGTGGAAAAAAAGCTCAAGCGGAAACTCAAGACCAATTAAGCTCTGAGCCGAAGGGAAATCGGCACCTCTAATCCATTCTCCTCCATCAAATCCTTTTGAGCTAAAATCTCGTGAGGCTCTCCCTCTGCCACTATCTTTCCCTCCCTCATCACCAAAACCCGATGGGCTAAACTCAATATCATCTCTAAATCATGGCTTAGTATCAATCTGGTATTTTTCAGCGCTTTTAAATGTTTGATAAGATTAGTCCGAGACCTTGGGTCAAGATTGGCGCTGGGCTCATCCAAAACCAATATCTCTGGCTTCATCACTAAAACCGTAGCCAAAGAGGCTAACCGCTTTTGTCCAAAAGAAATATGACCGGGAAATTTATGCGCGAGCTTGTCCAGCCCCCGCTCTTTAAGCGCATCTATCACCCGATGCTCCATCTCCTCACCATCTATGCCATTCTGGAGCAAGCCAAATGCCACATCATCAAATAAGGTGGGCATAAATAACTGGTCATCCGGGTTCTGAAATACTAACCCAATTTTCTCCCGAACCTGTTTGAGAGTCTCCTTTTTAAGCTCAAGACCATCAATAATTATCCTCCCGCTTTGCGCACTTAACAGTCCCAAAAGGCATAAGCCCAATGTGCTTTTTCCTGCTCCAGATGCTCCAACTATGCCCAGGCATTCTCCGTAATTCACTCGGAAGCTAACCCCCTCCAAGGCTTTGCTGCCATCCGGATAAATATAATTTAAGTTTTCCACCTGAACTATCTCAGACATAAGCTCTCTTTTAAAATTTTATTTCTTCAAAAATTATCAACCGAAGCCCAAGACAGAAAATAATAGATAAAAGCAAAAAAATAAAATCCCTAAAACCATATTTCATCTTTCTTGCGGTTTTTATCTCATCCTGAAATCCTCTCGCCTTCATTGCTAACCAAATCGCCCCTGCTCGGTCCAAAGTCCGCATCAAAAGAACCGAAAGCATTGAAACCGTGCTGTTAAAAGAATTCTTTGCTCCCCCAGACCGCAATCGTCGGGCTTGACTCATCCGTTTTGCCTCTTCTATTAACAAAAACAAATACCGATACAAAAACATCAATTGAACCGTGAAGGCTTTGGGAAGATGTAGCGCTTGGAGTGCCTCCACCAGTCTGGGAAAAGATGAACTGCTCACCAAAAGCACTGCGCCAGAAACACATAAAAAACCTCGCAAAACAATAGAAGCAAAACTGATTATCCCTGCTCGGACCTGAACCCCTAAAAAAGGAACATCAATCATTGTCCGGTCTAAAAAAGGATTAAATAGACCCACTAAAATAAAAAAGGGGCTGGCAATCAAGACCTGGCGAAGCAAAAACCGCAAAGATAATCCACTCAAAATAACTAAAACCAAAGGATAAAGCGCAAAAGGCAGTAAAGAGATTAAAGCATACTTGGGAAAAGAGACTACGGTTATCACAAAAAATAAAATAGCAATTATCTTGGCTCTGGGGTCAAGCCGATGAACCACACTCGCCTGATAAGCATACTGGTCTAAAATATGGGCATCATGGTAGCTCATTCATTTCTCTAAACTATTACCAGCATTTTTGTCTTTTTTCAACCGAGCTATGCCAAACCCGATTCCGCCCGCAATCACCAAGACAAATATAGAGCCAAAAATTCCCGCTAAACTCGTGCCTAAAGAGATATTGGGCCAACTCTCCTCTTGCTCTATTTCTTCTCCTTTTTCTGATTCCGAAACTTTAAATCCATAATCCGGTAGAATAGCGATTTTTTCTTGAACTTGAGCTATTTTCTCTTGAATTTTGCCAGAGAAAGCGAGTTCCTCCTCACCATAGCTTTTAAAAATTGACCATTCTAAACCGTCTGGATGAGCACTGGCAAACCAGGCTAACCCTCCTCCTATCACTATCGCAGAAAGCGCAAATCCAAAGGCAATGGAGCGATAAGAGAGCGCACCTGCTTCTTTTCCTTTTACCCCTAAACTCTCCTGAATCAATCCCGGGCGAATCCGATAGACCAAATTCAATACCCCAACCGTGATGATTCCCTCTATTAAGCCAATCGGAAGATGAATCCCTAACATCAAAAGCCCAAACTGCTGGAAAGGAAGTTCGCTGATTCCAGATAAAATCGTCTCTCCCACCACAGAAAGCGCTCCTAACTCCAGACAAACCACTGAGGCTACTATCACTGCTAAAGAAATCCTCAATTGACTCGGGTTTTTCCCTACTATTAACTTATAAATCAACCAGCCCACAAAACTGGTGTAAAACCCCATATTCCAGATGTTCGCGCCTAATGCCAATAAACCACCATCCGCAAAAAATAACGCCTGAATCACAAGCACCGAGCTTAAGGTAATAAACCCCGCATAAGGTCCTAAAAGAATCATCAATAAAATTCCTCCCACCAAATGCCCAGAGCTTCCTGTGCCCGGAATCGTG